>Ga0265797_10009689_pt1 | contig 12431 bp, 9 predicted proteins | sample P2T30metagenome_FD_192433 | JGI IMG/M metagenome (GOLD analysis project Ga0265797, IMG submission 192433) | Plant litter microbial communities from East Loma Ridge, Irvine, California - P2 T30 | ecosystem: Environmental > Terrestrial > Plant litter > Unclassified | place: USA: California... | reverse complement strand
GGCTTGGCACATAGTGCCTCAGAAGGCTCTCCTCAGCCCCTGCTTTCACTTAGACTCCTTAGGCAATCGTTGATAATCTACCTAAGAGATACTGTTCAGAACCCCTACCTACTACATCCTCACAATTGTATTGGCTATCTCTTCAACAATTACGCGCTAGGGAGGGAATCCGTCGGCGGATAGCTAAAGGATCTTTCGAAGAAGGACTTCCTCTTCGTTATTAGAGAATTTTCGTGAGTTTAGCGTCGTTTCTTTACGTAGGAGGACTCTAAGGTGTCGTTCGCGGAGGGTTGCAAAAGGAACGTCGTATGCGTTAGCTATAGCTCGAAGGGATGGTATTTAGTTACTAATATAGGCTTGAAGGGCTAAAGAAATACGTCCTTCTGTTTCAGAGGGCATTATAACCAGACTTCGTTGTGTAATAAGAGGAAGAAGGTAGAAGACGCGTCACGCGCGCGTTTTGACCGGCTCGCTTGTGTAGTACGTTAGATCGAAATCGAAGTAGACGGGCTGAGATTCTGATCCGCTTCCCCTACTGATCCGCTTCCCCTACAATGACGTTAAGTCAACTTCGAAAAAGAACACCTTACTAACCATCAACTAGATCAGCCAACTCAACTAATAGCTGGCATCAATCAGTAGTTTAGCTGATTTATATTGAGCCAACCAACTAGTTGGTTCAGGCTCTGTAACGGCCAACCGTTGCATCGATTACAAATTTCATGGTTGGCCATTGCGAACATTGCTTTCAGCAGGGCGCCGGGAACCTCCATCTCTTGGAGTTGCTCAATCAACGGTGGCTTGTTGTTCAGCTCGTTAAGCTCGCTTTGCAGCTTGTCCCACAAGTCGGAGCGCTTCGACAACATGCGCCAAACATCTTTTAGCGACGAAGCGGTGGTATTAGACATTGTGGCTCTGTGATGAAAAACACACTTTCCACGTAAATCAGGCGATGTGATGTGATTTGGTACAGAAATACCTTAGGGCCGTTCACACCTCGAGACAAAATCCTAACATACGTCTTATTCTGCACAAGTCCATAGCGATTCCATGCTTGCTCGGACGCCACGCGTGCCGCAGCCATGCGGCTGCCTTTGTTTAGACCCCGCGTCTCTCCTTCATGGATGCACCTGCATAATGCGGGCGGGGTATGGAAAGTGGGACGAGTGGCTTGCCGCTAGGGTGTCAAGCTCGTCCCTTGGTCCTGTCTTATTACTGAATCGACTTTGCCTTTGTGTCCAGTGAAAGGCATCAGAGATGGTTGCCACGTTCGCTGTGATGCCGGCATTGAGCGTGCTCAACGTGAAACTTTCGGTCACGTGTTGACTTCTAGCAACCATAACTTATTGATCTCCATCATTGCTGGTTGACACTTCCAATCGACCACTGCAACCTATCGAGTCCGACTGGCTGTCAGAATTATTGCATACGCGATGAAGAGACAGATCAAGGCCGAGCTGGAACATCGATCGCCTTATTTTGCCGCCATGCATCAAGATGTTGGGCAGCAGTGCACAGAGGGCTTTTGTGGCTTACAGCTTACAAGTCGCTTCGACGCCTTCAATATAAGTTATGCATGCATCCCGCCGATTCAACGCCACGTGATACGTCAATAAACGGGTGAAGAGGGCGCAGGACCTCTTTCATCGAAATGAGAAGTCTGCATGCAAGCCCAAAATGCATGCATGGGAGAGAGCGGAAATTTTGTCAGAGTCTACACCTTTGATAAGCAGACAGGAACGAACCAATCGACCAAAACGAGAATTCTCTGGAGAATGTGGCGTACTGTCTGCGGCTGAATATCCATCCTGCAGGCATAGACATTAGGCGAAAGCACGCACCTCGCCTCAATCACAAAGGCTATTCGGTTGGGGACGTTGTCGCTGGATCGAGGCAGCATCAGTAATTAAGAAGAGCTAATCGCTCACGTGCCGCTCTATCATTACATATCTCTCAAGTTGCATGTTTTCGACACCTCAATGGATTTCCTCTACCTGAGCCATAGTGCAAAGAATCAGAAATACCTACCATGGAAGCGCACCAGCCCTCATTCATGCTGTTGCCAAATTTCTCATTCCTGCCAGATCAAGATGTTCATCTAGGCACGATCCTCACTTCCGCCAAAGGCTCCAAGCTGCCGGACCCGAGACGCCCACTCAACGGAGCGACACGAAAGGATGTCGACTCTTCGCTCACCCGGGAACAAACCCACAAACCATGGAGTTGGGATAGCAGCAAAGACTTCTCGGCGAAGGGCGGCTTGCACGCAGAAATCTCATTCCTTACTGGGATAGGCGGTAGCATGTCGAAAGACGGAGCGAAAGGAAAGAGCCTCGTTATCGCATGCGACCAAGTGGATACACTGAACTTCCAGCCGACTTCCAAATACCTTGCACAAGCCGTGCAAGATGACAACGTCCGAGCAGTCGGACAAAAGCGATTCGGACCCCCTCTGTACATGGTTGTGGGCCTGATGGTTGCTACTGGAGCGGAAATCACGGTCATGAAAAACTCAAGCCAAGGGCTCTCTGGAAAGCTCAGCGTAGACGCCACGCAGGTGGGTGCGCCCCTCAATGTTGGCTCGGAGGGGGAGTACAGCAAGGCTTCGAGATCAAGACTCACCGACGTTCCGATTGAGCCTTTCCTACTCGGCTACGAGATCCGACGGCTGCGAATGAGGAGAGATGGCTCGTTCAGCGAAAGAGACGAGAACAAATGGGCGTTGTTCGACGACGAAACGACGCGTGGAGACGACGCTATCATTTCCGAGTTTGAGCGGGTTTGGGAAGTTGATACTGTGTCGCCTTCAGACCTTCTGTCTCATGAATGAAAGATTTGGCGCTTTACGAACAATCTCTGTATCCTATAGATTTTTCAGTCCTTTATATATGTCGTACACGGCGTCCCACGTGTCTTTCTGGTCCAAAAGGGAACACGGTGCAACGTAATCGTATCCGTCCCGTTTCCCCTTTGACATGAGCCGAAACACGGCCCTCATGCCACACGGGGTTTTCAATGCATCCAAACAATCGTTGTATGAGCATCTCTCGCCTTCGTGCGAGCTTCGACCCCGACGTGAAAGGTAATGGTCCTTCTCTTTACGCATCAGACTGATGACCGCGCCAGCGATCCCAGCCGCGATGGGAGTAGCGCCTGATGTTCCAGAACGGTGTTTGGTTTGTGTGAAGCCTTTGTCGTTGGGCAGCCAGCATCCCTTCAGCGACGTACCTACTACAGCAAAGTGTTCCCCCCTGTCATCGGGTGTTGGATTTCGGTCGTACTTGTTTCCAAGACCGTCGGTAGCATATACGGGGATCACATTGTTGCAGCGCGCTGGCCAAGCCGTTTCGGCGTTACCACCAAAATTGGAAGCAGCAGCGAACATGAGTTTTCGTTTCGAGTAGGCATTTGCGATCTCCTTTTCGATGCATGGGACGGACGATTCGTAGCCAAAGGACATCGAAATGATGTCGACTCTCCATATTTCTACTGCGTATTTGATAGCCTTGAAAACATCAGCTAGGAGTAGGGGAGACTAGCGCTTGCCGTGAAGACTCACCCGTGCAATGGCTACTTGGGTAGACTTTGTGGTCGCAACTTTTCGCTTGTCCTGTCGTTTTCGAAACACTTGAGCTGCGTAAATCTTGCAAAGAGTTTGCCGCGTAGCCTGCAAGGCTATCGAGACGGTGTGTGTGCCGTGTCCATCTTCATCATCTCCTGGAGAAAGTAGGGTTCCTTCTTCTCCAGCCTTCGCATCCAGCCAACTTCGACATTCTTCTAATCTCGAGTTGAACTGGTACTCCATAGTTGTATCGTCGATGTTGACGCCAGTGTCGATGACAGCAATCCTTACCCGCTCCTGGTCAGTGTCTTCAGTGAGCTCATACCTCCCAAAACATCTGTCCAATTGTGCCATCCAAGTTGAAGCACTTTTAGCGCTACTTGAGACATTAGCCAGCATCTATCACTACCGCAAGACATACTAACTCTTTGACGTCTAATGACTCCTCCTCTCCGTCGTCGTGCAAACAGAATGGTTCTGAGTCTTCTAGTTCGTCCAAGGGTTCCGGTCGTGAAACCCCAGACGCCGTAAGTCCATAGGTCGTCGCTTGACAAGTCGAGTGTGACTTTGGTTTTGCTGGCGGCTCAGGCACATCTAGCTCGAAACGCCAGACTAGATCCTCCTTCAAGGGTTTGAATATTCTATCGAGGACAAATTGGCGGTTGGGTAGAGAGGATGCGTCCCAATTATGGCAGATCTTCAGGACCTTCTCAAATCGAGGCTCCATCTCCTTACTGATACTCTCGGTCTCGAGGATAGTCTGCAGATGCTCATCAAGCTCATCACAGCTCAATTCGTCCTCGTTTTCAATGGTGAAATCAGCTTTTGGAAACTCAATTCTGAGCATCAGCAACGCAAACCTGATCATGGACGCGGCGTCTGGTGGTTCTTGTGATACAATCGCTTGTCGGGGCTGGTACGTGGTGTAGGTTGAGCGATAGCTATCTGCGACGATCGATGCATCTAACCATATGGTCTGGATATTCCAATCCAACGGTAGCCACGGCGTACCGTACGCATGACCGAGCCATTGAGCAAGAATGCATTGCAGAGCTTTTCGATGAGCACGCTTGGTCTCTTGCTTCAGCCAGGTCTCAACATTCTGGAACTGTGGAGTTCTTTGTGATCTTGCGAGCTCTACTCCTCTAGAGCCAGGCCAGATCTTTTCACTGTTATAACAGAATTTGAGAGCCCGAAATTTGGGCGCTTTCGCAAGGCGAGCACAAAGTTGGCATGCAACCACAATCTCCTCTCTGTTTAGTTCGCGATCGTTCTCATTCGAGAGTTCATAGCAGAAATCGATGTGGTGCCATACATCCATTGTGCGTTGTCTATGAAGTAGTCGGAGAGCTTCAGATTGGCTCTCCGATGACCCAAGAAAGATTCTCATTTGATGCGTCTCGTGCGGCGTGGAGCACACCATCAGATTCGAGAGATGCTCGTACAACATGTGCCAGGCGTCGTCGAAAGCTTGCGGTTTCGCCAAGTCTGACGGATCAACAGGGTCTGGAACGGCGATCTGACGCTTGCATTGTCTGAGGGCTTCAATAAGATGATCAAGATTTTCAAACACATCGAAGCTCAATTTCTCAAGGTCGAGATACTGTGCAGCCTCTTCGTTCCCATCACGCGAAAGAGTTCGAGCTAGGACATAGAGCTTCGACGAAGATACTGGTTCATGCTCTCCGGAAGTTGGTCTAACCGTGTCAAGTACTAATGACTCGAGAGTATCCAACGTCTGGGTGAATGCGCTTTTGATTGCTTGAGAGAACTTCTGTGTCGGATCCAAGAAGTCGATAGTGCCTAGGACGAGGTCGAGTTTCACCCGTTGACTTCGTAATATAGCGGATTTGAAATTTTGAGTCGTAGGCAACCTCTGGAGAATTGCCAAAAGTATGAGTTTCAGGAGGTCGGCGCAGTGGTGGAAGTCGAAGTCGTTCCAGATTGCTTCTGACATTTGTCTTGCGAGCGAAGCTTCCCTCGAATTCGTTTCGCTAATGTGGAGCTATCTTCAGCTTTTGTCGTGACATGGAGATGACATAGAATTCGCGGATTATTAGGAAGTGATAACCTCAGCTGATGTCAACAGTAGCGAATACCGCGTATCAAAGCATGGTGCCTTGAGAAGATCCCGGTGAGCGGCTTGTCTTTTGTGGCATGCTGCTCATTACCTGTCTTATTGAACGAGCTCCAAGGCTTGTACGCCATCTTACATGCAGTAGGCACCATTTTCCGTCACGCCATGCTTGGCAGGTAAGTACCCCACTCAGCCTCGTTGCACGTGCGGCTTCACGAGTCGGGGCACACAGCATACTTCCATCAATAGTCTTTACGCCCTCTATCAACTGAGTGCATTAGGGTTCTGGCGCCTTGCATGCTGTCGTACATGCAGTGGGTAACATTTTGTCCATCATCCTCTCATGACACGACACGTAGTAGTCATGTACACGCTTGGCATGTATCTACCCCACTCAGCCCCGTCGCGCGCTCGACATCAGCTGGCCGCATAGGGTGCCTCTACCAGTATCCTACCGATAGATTGATACCACCTTTCAGCGAAGCGCATCAGGGTTTTGGCGCCTCATCAATTCCGAAATATTCACTTCTATTCTTGCAGAGTCCCAGGAGCAGGCTATTCCCCGGATAGCAAGCTTGAACGAGTCGTTTCGTGCACCGGGCACTTGTCTGCACCACAGCTTTGTCACGTGAGGTCGAGCAACGGCTTTCTATGGACGCTTCGAACGCTTGCAATTCACCATGCCTCCGAAGTCGATATACCATCGCACAAACGGGTGTTTCGCTGCCTTTGATCAGTATATTTCGCAGCGAGGAACGCAGCACTACCACCTTTCCGTTCAACTACGCGCTAGGTTAGCTTTATGGGACAGATACTCAGGCGCCAGAGCAAAGTTGGGATATCGTTTGGACGACAGACTGGAAAGTTACGACAGTGTCAGTAGCGCCATTGACTCTCTCCTCGAATTAATCGAACAAAACATCAAAGACAGTAAGTACAATAGACCTAGGTTGTGTGGCAGCGATGGCCTAATACAAAGCATCAGCCCTGTCCAGCCTGGAACGGCATGAATCCGAATCCGAACATCACACAGTCGAAGTGGTAACGTCACAAGATGCCGCTCCTCAAGAGACTGTAAAAGGCATGACCATTACGCAGACCTTTGAACAAATTGGCGACAAGTCGTGGGCAGAAGTCGCACTTGCGATTGGCGAACTACTCAGTCTCACACGAACGATCCGTGAGTCGTCGATCTCTAATCGAGACGTGCCAGTACCAGATCATTACCAACGTCCGGATACTCGCACGTTTGAGCAAACATGTCAAGTGTTGGTCAGGAATAGATTTCCAGATGCGCGAAGTACACTTACAGACCAGCTGAGCAAAGCCATCACTATACGCAGGAACAGACTGCTCTATCGCCGAGACCACGAGGCAAAAATGCACTTGCTGGAAGTTTCCAAAGTATCTGTTCCTGAAATCCGTCCAGGTGTCGCACAGATCGACGACATGTCGCTGTCTTCAAAATGCAAGCATAATAGGGTGATCGAGGACCATGCAAGCCCGACACGCCGAGAAGCGCTAGATACCCGTCAGCCAACGCCGACGTTATTATCTAGACCTGGAAAAAGTCTAGCACAGCGATCAAATCATCAGCGACCCACACCAAGTAGCATCATCGGACGTTCCAGTCGCTTTGAAGGCGACGTTAAAGATATGTACCCAGAAAAGCCACTTGCGGATCGAGACGACAACTCTTACGGTACCTGTCCATATTGTTTCTCTCCACAGTTACTACCGGTCTCAGACGAGCAATGGAGGTATTGCTGGCTACGATCCGCCGTGGCCGTTCCACCGCTAACGTTGTTCTTAGAGCCCACATTGATAAGGATCTTGAGGTATATGTCTGCCTCTCTGAGCAATGTGCTGACCCCGTAAAGTTCTTCGACAATTCAAGCGCGTGGCTAAGTCATATGCTCCAAGAACACGGGGCAACATGGCCACAGAACATACATTTGGGGTTATGGTATTGCGACCAAGATCACGATGACGGCACGAAAGATGTCCTTTTCTCGAATGTGATGGAATTCGACGCTCATCTTGCTGAAATTCACACGCTCGCGAAACAGAAGATCGAGATCTACAAACGCCGTAAGCGAAGGCGAGGAGATGTCAGAGAAGCAGGCACATGCCCGTTTTGCGAAACGAAACCGGAATCGAGATTGACTGCATCGAATGCTAGTATGTTCACAGGAGAGACACTGCCCAAACACATCGCCACGCACCTTCGCAGCCTCGCTATGCTATCTTTGCCTGGACTCCCTGATAGTTCAGAAGATGTTGGAACTGAAGCATCTACCTCTATCACCGATGGAGAGGGGGTCGGACGCAGTGGTTTGACTGCGTCAAGAGTAAATCAACTACTGCAAGAGAAGGAAACAAGTCTTGTAGGCTCAGAAGACGATCTGTCCCTAACGGAGGAAACATCCGACAGCATCCAAGAACTAGACCCAAACAACGCGCAATTACTTATGATTCTTTCCAGCAAGAAGACAGCATCTGTGCAAGAAGGAACAAGTCGAGGCTTGGAACAGTCATTTCGCAATGTCGATCCAGAAGCTTGCTTGTCTCTCTCACCAAATGCGCCAAGCCAAAGACGTATTTTGCTTCTACAAATATGTCACCTGGCACTGGACACGACCAGCTGTCTGCACTTTGTCAAAAATCCCTCATTGGAGCGAGAAGAACTCTTGGGCCTTGTATCAGAGCTACAACACAGATGGTGGCATGCCTACACCCTCTTGTCAGGTGAAGATAGCTCCGTACACAGGCCCAGTGCGAGAGCGGTAGAGGAGTCGGCGGCGCTACTTGGAGATTATGACGTTTATCACAGCATGTTCCGTGCACTGATCGTCAAGCTGAGGCGAGAGCGTGAGTCCTTGAAAAGTAAAGACCAGCGATTGAATCAATGGCCCGGTGCTTTCATATCTCTCGACGAACAACCAGAACCAGAGTGGATAAAGGAGGCAATAACGCAGTTGAAACATGGTCGACAAGAGATTCCAATTTACGCGAAAAAAATCACTCACCTTCGCGAGTCATACAATGTCGGCATCATCTGCGCGCTCGAGGTCGAGAAGTCGGCCGTGGAGGCGACATTGGACGAGGAGTACGGCGGGGTGGAGAAGGCGGCAGGAGACGACAATTCGTACACTTTCGGCAGGATTGGCAACCACAACGTGGTGGTGGCTTGTCTCCCAGTAGGTGTGATGGGCAAAATATCAGCGGCGGTCGTGGCTAAGGACATGATGCGCAGCTTTCCAATCAAGGTCGGGCTGATGGTGGGCATCTGTAGCGGGGTGTGGAGCGAGAGGGCAGACGTCAGGCTGGGCGACGTGGTAGTGAGCCAGCCGGATGGAATGCACGGCGGGGTAGTGCAGTGGGACTACGGCAAGATGGAACGGGATGGGTTGTTTAGGCGGACGGGAACACTGAGCAAGCCACCGCGGCCACTGCTGGACGCAGTGCAGACTCTGAAGGCACGGCATAGGCGCAAGGGAAACGACTTGCACCAAAGCCTGCAAAAAATGCTGTCGAGAAGTCCGTACATGGCTGAAGAGTACGGACACCCCGGGGTACAGTACGATGAGCTTTTTGAAGCCAGCTACAACCACGTTGCTGGAGACACCTGTGACGATTGCGAGCGGTCACGTATCGTGCAGACTCGGCCGTGGAGGAGAGACGACCGCCCGCACATCCATTATGGTAACATCGCGTCTAGCGACAAGGTTCCCAAAGACGGACCGACTCGAGACCGCATCTCTCGCGAAGAGGGAATACTATGCTTCGAGATAGAGGCAGCTGGCCTAATGGACTCGTTCCCTTGTGTAGTGATCCGAGGGGTGTGTGACTACGCGGACTCGCACAAGAACAAACGTTGGCAGCCATATGCGGCGGCGACTGCGGCATGCTATGCGAAGGAGTTACTAGGAGAGGTAGGTGCAGTTGGGGTGGATCAGCTTGGACCAATGAGTGAGTAGAGCGTATTCCTGTACTGCGAAGCGTTCTGTCATTAAACACAAGCAGCGTTCGCGCTAACCTTTAGCAGGCTACCGAGTTCCGTTCGGCATAGGTTGGTTGCCAGTGACAGATCACTTTGTGCAGCGCGAGGTGGAGATGGCGCAACTCGAGAGGTTTTTCGGCGCCGACGTTGACGCTAACGGGAAGCCGCGAAAAGTATTTGTAGTGCACGGACTCGGCGGTATGGGTAAGACTCAGCTCTGCGTGGAGTACGTACGGCGGCACAAGGAAGACTTTACGGCCATCTTCTGGCTAGACGGTTCATCGAAAGATGCTCTCAGGCAGTCTCTTGCCAGCGCGGCAGCGAGGCTGCTAAAAGAAGATTCTTTGTCAGCCAGACGGCCATCACTGGACGCTCATGACGTCGACGGGTCGATCGAAGCCTTAGACAAGTGGCTGTCTTTCGAGGCAAACACTGGTTGGCTGCTTATTCTGGACAACATCAATCGCGAGTGGCAGGGTGCGAGCGGTCGTGGAGATCCTCAGGCGTATGACTTCAAAGACTATCTCCCGCCAGCTGACCACGGAAATATCTTGATCACGACACGGCTAGGCAGGCTGCAACGAGCGAACGCTAGCCTTCGACTAGGCGAGGTCGATAACGATATAGGAAGAGAGATGCTCGAGTCGCGCGCAGGTAGGAAACTTCCAGGTATGTATGTCTGAGGTGGATGTTCGTGACGAGACATCTTTCACGCCAGACTGAGTCGCTGACTTGCGTCGAATATCCAGATGCAGATCCACTGCTTAAGAGGCTCGGCGGACTACCGCTCGCGCTGGTCCAAGCCGGCGCGTACATTGGGGCAACGAGCCTGACTGTGGAAAGGTATACCAGGCACTACGACAAGACGTGGGATAAGCTCATGACCTACCAAGATCGATACCCGCTGCAGGAGTACGCAGAGAGGAGCTTGTTGACGACGTGGAGGATGTCGTACGAACAGGTGCATGTAGTCAAGCCTCAGGCGACGAGGCTCCTAGACCTATGGGCGTTCCTACACCCCGGAGACATATCATACGAGCTGATCGAGAGATTCACGCGGTCCCTCAAGGGCGGCGAAGAAGCACTAGAGCGCGAGTCAATCATCACAGACAATCTCTCTTTCCAGGACTCGGTCGGGGTTCTGGCGCAGCACTCACTTGTCGACAATAGTAAGGGGACGGGCAAATTCTCCATCAATACCGTCGTCCACGATTGGAGCCTATATAACATTGTCGACGACCAAGCCAGAGAGCAGCTTTGCAGGCAAGCAATTCGCATGATCGCAGAGAGTATCCCATCGTCAAAAGATTCTGGCAACTTGCAGATGGCGCAAAAACTACTCCCACACGCCCGAGTTGCAGCGAAAAGGCACATCAAGATGAGAGAGGTGGCGAATCTTGAACCAGAGCTTTATCAGATTGCTTGCTTCATGCAAGATTGGGAAAGCTCGCAGGAAGTGGAGATTTTGTACTTGCGAGCTTTGAGAGGATACGAGAAGGTATTGGGTGCGAAGCACACATCGACTCTCAACCCCGTCAATAACCTCGGCCTCCTCTACGCAAGTCAAGGCAAGCTGAAAGACGCAGAAGAGATGCTTATACGAGCGTTAAGAGGGAGGGAGGAGGTGCTAGGAGCAAGGCATATGTCGACTCTCTCCACCGTCAACGACCTCGGCAACCTCTACAGAGATCAAGGCAAGATAGAGGAGGCAGAAGAAATGTACTTACGAGCGCTAAGAGGGAGGGAGGAGGCATGGGGAGCAAAGCATACATCGACTCTGAACACCGTCAACAACCTTGCCATCCTCTATGCTGATCAAGGCAAGATGAAGGAGGCGGAAGAGATGTACTTGCGGGCGCTAAGAGGGAGGGAGGAGGCATGGGGAGCAAAGCACACATCGACTCTGGACACCGTCAACAACCTCGCCGTCCTCTATGCTAATCAAGGCAAGATAAAGGAGGCAGAAGAGATGTACTTGCGGGCGCTAAGAGGGTATGAGGAGGCATGGGGAGCAAAGCACACGTCGACACTCGATACCATGTATAATCTCGGCAATCTGTACCGAGACCAAGGCGAAGTTGTCAAAGCTAAGGACATGTACCAGCGGGCAGCAGAAGGATACGAAGATGTCGAAGTGGACCGTGAAGCCCACATCTTGTACATACGAGAGCAGCTTTCGCTTCTTGTGGCAACGGATGGCGAAGCAGAGCGTAGCTGCCAGCCCATCGGTCAGCAGGCGCCTATCTCTTCCGCTGGTATACCAAAGCGAGCTAGCTTAGTTCCTACTCTATGATGCAAGCTGGAATGCGTCGCGTTTCGGCTGAATTTACCAGGCGTGCATAGGTTGCAGCACCAGAACGCGTCGCGAGTGCACCCAAATTCTGGGAACGCGTCGCGCTTTCACTAGCCTGAAACACGCCACGTTACCGCGGATTTTCCCCGCAACTGTGGTAGTGTCGCTCGGAACGCGTCGCACTTACAAGACCAAGTAACGTCATTGTACTAGAAGCGGGACAGTACTAGAAGCGGGACACTTCCGCGTGTTAGTCTCGTGTTATTATTGATTTTTTACGCGACGCTCTTACTTTCTTCTCTATCATGCCTACCTATTCCGAAGAAGACCTTACTACCGCTATAACGGCTTTTAGGAATAGCGAATATACCTCAATTCGAACGTGTGCTTACGCGTTTAATATTCCTCGCTCTACTCTCGCTTCCCGGCTTCGAACTCGAACTTCCCGCTCGCAATCTGTTACCGGAGCTCAGATAGACATGAGGTTCAGCGGGCA
>Ga0265797_10009688_pt1 | contig 12433 bp, 10 predicted proteins | sample P2T30metagenome_FD_192433 | JGI IMG/M metagenome (GOLD analysis project Ga0265797, IMG submission 192433) | Plant litter microbial communities from East Loma Ridge, Irvine, California - P2 T30 | ecosystem: Environmental > Terrestrial > Plant litter > Unclassified | place: USA: California... | reverse complement strand
GTGAAGGTCTTTGTCAGCGAGGCGATCGGGTAGATCGTGCGCTCGTTCGGGAGTTCGCGGCGTTGTTTGCTGATGCTGCCGGCATGGTGGCTGCGGGTGGTAGCGCCTTGAATGACGCCGACCGACAGGCCGACTGAACGGGCGTCGTTCATGTAGATGGCGGCAGCCCTTGTCACCGCTTCGTCGATGCCGGTGGCGGTGGCAGTACCGTTGCTGCGCGCCCTCGCCGGGAGCGCAGCGAATGAGCCGAACAGCGGCAAGGACAGCAACAAGGCAGTGGTGCGGCGGCGTTTTTCCCGGATGTCGTGCATTGCAGTGATCTCGCTGGTCTGTTTTGACCACTGCACTATAAAAGGAACATGCGGCGGATTGCGATGCTTTGCGACAGACCGGTGTTTTTGGGCGGCAGGCCGTCGAATGCCGTTTTTAGTCGGCGCGGACCTGGATGAAGACCGATGCGCGTTGCGTTCCCCTCCAGACCGGCAGACCGTAGGTGCCTTTCGGAGACAGGTTCATACGGTAGTCGAAGTCGATCCGGTATTGTCCCGCCTTATGAATGCCAAGGTCGCCCAGACGCTCCCGTCGGATGTACTCGATATATTGGCCGGGCTTCAAAAGGATGAAATCACTTCGCAACGGCGGTGGAGGACTGACTTCTTCGACGACTTCCTTGTGCATGCTTCTCGCTGCGCCGTCGTAGGCCCATGCCGTAACGAAGTATTCCAGATCCCTGAAGACATACCTGGACGTCTGGCTGCGATTCGTGATGCGAAGGCGGGTCTGCAGTGGCTGCGAAACAGACAGGACAGGCGTCGAAGCCTGCGCGGAAAACCGGATATGCTCGGTCGTCTGGGCATGCGCGCTGCTCAGCATGGCGACGACAAACCAGCCAAGTCGACGCACCTTCAATGCGCCTGCCCCCCACCAAGATAAGCCGCCACCACCTTCGGATCCGTTTTGAGGCTCTCGGCCGCCCCATGCACCGCAATCCGCCCATTCTCCAGCACATACCCATAATCGGCCACATTCAACGCCGCCTGCGCAAACTGCTCCACCAGCAACATCGTCACCCCCTCGGCCTTCAGCCGCGCAATGATGCGAAACACCTCATCGACCAGAATCGGCGCCAGCCCCATCGACGGTTCATCGAGTAGAACCACTTCCGGATTCATCATCACCGCCCGCGCCATCGCCAGCATCTGCTGCTCGCCGCCGGACAGGGTGCCGGCCAGCTGCGCGCGCCTTTCCTTCAAGCGCGGGAACAGCTCGAGCGCGCGTTCCAGGTCGCGCCCGATGTCGCCCTTGGGACGGGCGCGGGTAAAGCGCGGAAAGGCGCCCAGTAAAAGATTGTCGGTCACGCTCATGGTCGCGAACACACGCCGTCCCTCCGGCGAGTGCGCCAGGCCGGCGCGCGCGATGCGATGGGAATCGAGGCCGGTGATGTCCTGGCCGGCCAAAGTGACGCTGCCGCCGCGCGGCTTGATCATGCCGGAGATGGCGCGCATGGTCGTGGTCTTGCCGGCGCCGTTGGAACCGATCAGCGTGACCAGCCGGCCCTTCGGCACCTCGAGCGAGATGCCATGCAGGACGTCGACCTTGCCATAGGCGGCGTGCAGGTTCTGGATGCTCAGCATGCGGATCTCCTCAGGCGGCGGCGGACGCAGGCGAATCGCCGGCGCCGCCCAGGTAGGCTTCGATCACTTTCGGGTCCGACTGCACGCGCGCAGGCGTGCCTTCGGCGATCTTCTGGCCGAAATCGAGCACGGTGACGGTGTCCGAAATCGCCATTACCACGTCCATGTGGTGCTCGATCAGGACGATGGTGATGCCATGTTCGCGGATCTTGCGGATGATCGCCATCAGCTCGCGGATGTCGGGCGCGGTCAGGCCGGCGGCCGGTTCGTCCAGCAGCAGCAGGCGCGGGTCGAGCGCCAGCGCGCGGCCGATCTCGAGCAGGCGCTGCTTGCCGTAGGGGAGGTTGCGCGCTTCTTCGTCCGCCAGTTCGGCCAGGCCGACAAAGCCCAGGATCGCCTGCGCGCGCCGCCGTGCCGCCGCTTCTTCGCGCCGGTAGCGCGGTGTCCCCAGCATGGCGTCGAGCCAGGTCGAGCGAAAGCTGTGGTGCAGGCCGACCAGCACGTTTTCCAGCGCCGTCATCTCGCCGAACAGCTGCACGTTCTGGAAGGTGCGCGCGATGCCGCCGAGCGCGATCTGGGCCGGCGTGCGTCCCGTGATGCCGGCGCCCTGGAAGGTGACCTGGCCGGCGGTCGGCTTGTAGATGCCGGTCAGGACGTTCATCATCGTGCTCTTGCCCGAGCCGTTGGGGCCGATCAGGCCGTGCACGCTGCCGCGCACCACCTGCAGGTCCACCTGGTTCAAGGCCTTCAGGCCGCCGAACTGCATCAGGATCTGGTCCACGCGCAGCAGTGCGCCGGCATGTGCGCCGCCGGTGCCGGTGCCGGTGCTGGCCGCTTCGGCGGCGCGCATGCCGGCGAAGGGATCGGCATCCGCCGCCGCTTCGAACGCGTGCGCGTGCGTGCGCCCGCGTCCCAGCAGGCCGCGCAAAAAGCCGACGATGCCGTCCTGCAGGTAGTAGACGACGAACAGCGTCATCAGGCCGAAGATGGTCAGGCGCCAGTCGATCATGCTGTCCAGCCTGAAGGAGACGACGGCCAGGGCCAGCGTCCCGACGACGGGTACGGCCGCCACGCGCACGCTGGTACGCTTTTTCGCCAGCGCGATGGCGGCGCCGGCCACGGCCAGCACCGCGGCCGTTACCGCGATGCGGCGGAACACGTCGATGTCGGACAGGAGGCTGGGCAGCATCACCACGATCAGCGCGCCGAGCAGGGCGCCGCTGCGGGTCTTGCGTCCACCCATGATCACCGCCAGCAGGAACAGGATGGTCAGTTCGAAGTTGTAGGTGTTGGGCGAGATGTAGCCTTCGGAGTAGGTGTACAGGCTGCCCGCCAGGCCGGCAAAGCCGGCGCTGATGACGAAGGCATACACTTTATAGCGGTACACCGACACGCCCATGCAGTCGGAAGCGATCGGGCTGTCGCGCAGCGCTTCGAAGGCGCGGCCGATGTGGGAGCGCAGCAGGCGGTGCACCAGCAGCAGCGACAGCAGCATCAGCCCGGCCACCGCGTAGTAATACTGGACCTTGCTCAGCTCATGGCCGAAGACGATCGGCTTGGTGGCCAGCGTGATGCCCATCGGCCCCTCGGTGAGGAAGCTCATTTCGTTGATCAGGATTTGCACGATGGTGCCGAAGGCCAGCGTCACCATCGCCAGATAGGGGCCGGTCACGCGCAGTGCCGGCAGCGCCAGGATGGCGCCGAACAGCGCCGCGATCAGCACGCTGGCCGGCAGCGTGATGAACCAGGCCGCGTCCAGTTTCAGGATCAGCACGCCGGTGACGTAAGACCCGATGCCGAACAGGCCGGCGTGGCCGAGCGAGACCTGGCCGGTGTAGCCGACCACGATGTCGAGGCCGAACAGCAGGATCGCGTAGATCAGGATGGTTTCGGCCAGGTGCAGGTAATAGGGATTGTCGAACAACAGCGGATAGATCGCCAGCGCCGCGATGCCCAGCAGCGAGGCGACCAGAAAACGTGTGCTCATACCTCGGTTGGCGGCCATGGTCATACCTTCTTGATCGCGGCCTTGCCGAACAGGCCGGAGGGCTTCACCGCCAGCACCAGCAGCAGCAGGACCAGCCCCGGCACTTCCTTGTAGCCGGTGGAGAGATAGAAGCCGGTCGCGGTCTCGGCGATGCCGAGGATGATGCCGCCGACGATGGCGCCCATGCCCGAGGTCAGCCCGCCGATGATGGCCACCGCAAAGGCTTTCAGACCGAGCGAGGCGCCCATCGTGGCGCTGGTGAGCGTGAGCGGGGCGACCAGGGCGCCGGCAAAGGCGGCGGTGGCCGAGGACAGCGCATACGAGAAGGTGATCACCAGCCGGGTGTTGATGCCCATCAGGCCGGCGGCGTCGCGGTCGTTCGAGGTGGCCACCACCGCCTTGCCATAGATCGAGGTGCGGTTGAAGATCTCGACCGCCAGCATGATCGCCAGCGCGCCCACGATCACCGCCACCTGCATCGGCTGCACGTTGGCGCCCGCCACCGTGAACGGTTCGGCGTCCAGCGGCGACGGAAAGGGCAGCACGTCCTTGCCCCAGATGTTCTCGGCCACGTTCTTGAAGATGATGGCCAGTGCGATGGTCGACATGATCCAGCCGAATTCCGACTTGATGCGGATCGCCGGCCGCACGCCGATCCACTCGACGAACATGCCTTGCAACGCACCGAACAGCACCACCAGCGGGATCATCAGCCAGTAGCTCATGTACGGGCCGCCGTGGATGCTGCCGACCAGCGACAGCCCGACCAGTGCACCCAGCATCAGCGCTTCGCCCTGGCCGAAGTTGAGGGTGCCGGAGGTGGCGAAGGTGAGCTGGTAGCCGAAGGCGATGACGGCGTAGATCATGCCGAGTGCGATGCCGGAGACGATCAGCTGGAGGAGGATGTCCATGGTTTACCCGATCAGGTGCAGGTGTGTCTTCGTTGACGTATGCGCGTCGCCCCTGCGCAGGCAGGGGCCCAAGTTCGTCGAGAGCCCGTAACCGATGCTGACGACTGTTCGCAAAAATTGGGTCCCTGCCTGCGCAGGGACGACGTAGCTATGCGGACTTTGGTCTTACTTCGCCAACACCACCCGCCCACCCCGCACTTCACCAAACTGCGTATTCTCGAAGTTGATCGCCTCGTGGTCGATCTTGCTGAACGGCTTGTTATACGTGGTGACCACGCCTTCCACCGGCGCCTGAAGATTTTCCAGCGCCGCCAGGATCTTCGGTCCGTCGGTGCTGCCGGCCTGCTTGATGGCCGCAGCTAATAAATAGACCGAGTCGTAGCCCTGGGCCGCCGACACCGCCGACGGCATGCGCCCGGCCGGCGGGTTGTAGGCCTTGACGTAGGCGTCGATGAAAGCCTTGCGCTTGGGCGTGGATGGTTCCTGGATGAAGGTCTGCGGCATGCGCGTGCCTTCGCCGTTCTTGCCGGCGTTGTCGACGAAATTCGCCATCGACAGGGTCCAGCTGCCGACGATCGGCACTTTCCAGCCCAGCTTCTGCATGCCGTTGGCGATCTGCGCCAGTTCCGGGCCGATGCCGTAGGTAAGCACGACGTCGGCGCCGGCCTGCTTGGCGCGCAGCAGTTGCGCGGTCATGTCGACGTCGCCGATGTTGTACTTCTCGACGGCGACCGGTTTCACGCCCTTGGACTCGAGCACCTTTTCGAGGTCGGCGCGGCCGAGCTGGCCGTAGTTGGTGGAATCGGCCAGGATCGCCGGCTTCTTGAAACCGCGCCGGCCGACCGCTTCCTGGGCGATCATCGCCGACTGGATGGTGTCGTTGGCGGAGTTGCGGAAGGTGTAGTTTTCGGGCTGGCCCTCGAACTTCTTGGTGACGACCGAGCCGGTCGCCACGTTGATGAACATCGGGATCTTGCCGTCCTGGTAGAAACGCTGGGCGGCCAGCGCCACGCCGGTATTCGCGTAGCCGACAGTCGCGACCACGCGCTCCTTGCTGACCAGCTCCTGCGCGATTTGCACCCCGCGCTCGTTCTTGGCTTCGTCGTCGCGCTCGACCAGCTGGATCGGGCGTCCCAGCAGCCCGCCCTTGGCATTGATCTCGCTGACCGCGAGGCGCACGCCGTCGCGCATCGAGACACCCATCGGCGCCGAGCCCGCGGTGAACGGTCCCGCCACGCCGATCTTGATCGGGTCGGCGGCCACTGCAACCATCGACCAGCCCAGTACCACACTTGCAAACAACGCTTTCGAGGTGAAATCCATTGCTGTCTCCTGTGTTTTTTATTCGCATCCGGGGGCCTGCTCGGCCAGGTCCAACTCGACCGATTGTAGGATAGCAAACGGGCAACAGCAATGCATTGCTGTGACGCGATGCAGCATGCGTCATTCATGCAAATGCGTAAGAGATACGTAAGGCGGGTGGCATATGTACATTCGGTGGCGGGCGAAAAAAAAGGCCACGCCAATGGCGCAGCCTCTTGATGCCTTGCAGCCCGGACGGGCGCCTGATATTGCTTAACGGTGGCGTCCACCGCGGAAGCCGCCGCGGTATCCACCGTAGCCGCCACGGTAACCATGGCCCCAGTTGCTCCAGCCGAAGTTCAGGCCGATCGAAATCGGCGGGTACCAGAACGGGTCGGCGTAGATCGGGGCAGGTGCGTAGATCGGCGCCGGTGCGTACACCGGAGCCGGCACGTAGACGGGCTGGGTGACGACCGTGGTCGGGGCCGCGGCGTAAGTCGTCGTGACCGGTTCCGAGCTGACGCGGCCGGCATCGCCGGCGTTGGCGCCGGTACCGACCGGCACCGGGGTGACGGAGACGACCTGCCAGCCGTTCGGATCGGCCGGGGCGTAGGCACGGGTACCGTAGTTGGCCGGACCCGGGTATGTGGTGGCACAGCCGCTCAGTGCGGCAACAGCAAGAATGATGGCAAGCGTTTTCATGGCGGTTCTCCTCGTGTGTTAACTATACGAGTTCGAAGCCGGTAGCGCTCGTTAAATTACAGGCTGTTACAGAGTCTAAACTACGGAAATATGCCGCCGCGCTTATGCCGCAGCCAGGCTCAGCATATCGTTGCGCGCACGGCTGCCCGAGGTGCGGAAACGGCCCACCTGCGCGGTCAGGCGCTGCGCCTGCTCGTGCATCGATTGTGCGGCGGCGGCGGCTTCTTCGACCAGCGCGGCGTTCTGCTGGGTCAGGCCGTCGACGTGGCCGACCGCCTGGTTGATTTCGCGGACGTGGATCGCCTGGTGGTCGCTGGCGGCCACGATATGCTGCATCGTTTCGGCCAGGTGGGTCACCTTGCCGACCACTTCCTTGATCGTGCTGCCGGCGTTGTTCACCAGTTCCGAACCGTCCGAGATGGCGTTGACGGATTCCTGGATCAGGCCCTTGATTTCCTTGGCGGCACCGGCCGAGCGCTGGGCCAGGGTGCGCACTTCGCCGGCCACGACCGCAAAACCGCGGCCCTGTTCGCCGGCACGGGCGGCTTCGACGGCGGCGTTCAGCGCCAGGATGTTGGTCTGGAAGGCGATGCCGTCGATGACTTCGATGATGTCGACGATGCGTGCGGCAGCGTCGTCGATGGTTTTCATTTTCTTGACCACGGCTTCCATCACGGCGCCGCCCTGGGACGCGGCCGAGGAGGCATCGGTGGCGGCCTTGCCGGCCGTCTGCGCAGTGGTGGCGTTGTTGCGCATGGTGACGGTCAGGGTTTCCATCGAGGCCGCGGTCTGCTGCAGCGACGAAGCCTGGGCTTCGGTACGGTGCGACAGATCGAGGTTGCCGCTGGCGATTTCTTCGGTCACGTGGGTGATGGCGCTGGCGCCCTGGCGCACTTCGACCACGATGTTCTCGAGGCCGCCGCGCATCTGCTGCAGGGTGCGCATCATGACGCCCAGTTCATCGTTCGAACGCGAATCCAGTTCGACGGTCAGGTCGCCGCGTTCGACGGCCTGGGCAAATTGGCAGGCACGGTTGATCGGACGCACGATGCTGACCGAGACCGACCAGGCCAGGAAGGCTGCGCAGGCGGCGGCCAGCGCCGAGATGGCGATGATGATGGTGCGCGACTGGTCGGTGACGGCGTTGACCTGTTCGCTGGCCACGGTCATGTCGGCTTCGACGGCCTTGATCGCCTTGTCGAGGTCGATCACGATCTGGCGGCGCAGCGGGGTGCACTCCTTGATCAGGAAGGTCGAGAAGGCTTCCATGTCGTGCGCTTCACGCATCTTGCGCGGGCGGGCGATTTCCGTCGACAGGCGCAGCAGGCCGTCGCGCGCCTTCTGGAATTCCGGGCGCTTGCCCAGCACCGGATCGAGGGCCGTCAGGCGCTCCATGTAGATGTCGCGGAATTTCTCGACCAGGTCGAGCTCCCGGCCTGCTTCGGCGTCGTCCTGCATGATGAAGGCGTTGCGCGCCGAGATGCCGGTCTGGGCCAGCGCCTCACGGATGTCGTACAGCGGGGCCAGCTCGTTCTGGCGGATATGGGTGGCGTCGGAGATGGTCTGCGCCGTGGTGGCGAAACGCGTCAGTGAAATAGCGGAAATGGCGAGCATCAGCGCGACGACGAGGGCGAAGCAGGTGGTGAGGCGAGTTCCAATTTTCAGACGGGTCAGCACGGCGGAGGTCCTTTGGTGTAATAGTTGCCGTAGTCTAACTGAAAAACTCGGTAAATTCAGCAAATACGAAATCGAAAGTAATATTGTCGTTCGGAAACAACAGCCGTCCTCCGCTTGCGCGGGGACGACGGTAAGCGGTTATCGATTTTACCGGTTCAAGAAGTCAGCAGCGACAAAGGCACCGCCCGCGCCATCGCCTCATACCCGGCATCGTTCGGATGCAGATGGTCGCCACCATCGCGCGCTGGCAGGATGCGCGTGGGCCGGTTGGGATCGCGCACCGCGGCATCGAAGTCGAGCACCGCGTCGAAGGCGCCGGCCGTGCGGATCCAGCTGTTGACGCGCTGGCGCACGTTTTCGCGGGCCGCCGAATACCAGGTGTAGCCTTCGAAGGGCAGCAGCGTCGCGCCCAGCACGCGCATGCCGCGGATGCGCGCCCTGGCCACCAGCTGCAGATAGCCGTTGGTGATCTGGTTGGCCAGCGACGCGTCCGGCGATGAACTGAACAGGATGTCGTTGATGCCGATGAGGATCACCAGGAAGCGCGCGCCGGAAGTCGCCAGCACGTCGCGGTCGAAGCGCTCGATCGCATCCTTGCCGGCCAGCGGCGTGTTGTCGGCGTCGCCCAGCAGGCGGTTGCCGGCGATGCCGCGGTTGACCACCCCGACCGGCAGCGCGCCGGACCCGGTTTCCGTTTGCAGGCGCCGCGCCAGGTAGTCGGGCCAGCGGCGGTTGCCGTTGTTGGTGCTGAGCGAACCGTCGGTCTGCGAGTCGCCCAGCGCGATCAGGGTGGCGCCGGCGCGCGTGCTGCCGATGTCGATCTCGGTCAGGAAGGGCCACGAATACAGCGTGCGCTGGGCGCTCAGCGCGGCGTTAGCGGCGTAATTGCCGGCGGCGGAGACGTAGCTGGTCTGGTAGGCGGCGTCGTGCACGGTGGCCGCCTGCACGCTGCCGGGCAGGTACAGGCTGAGGGCCAGGTTGGCCTGGGCCGGGATGCTCAGGTCGACCGGGTCGGACAACAGCGCGGCGCCGGCCGCGAGACTGGTGCCGGCACTGCCGCCAAAGCGCAGCTGGCGATTGCTGCCGGCGACCAGGCTGGCTCCCGACGAACTGATGCCCAGCCAGACGGCGCCGACCTGCACCGACGTTCGTCCGAGTTCGTTCGACAGGCGCACGCGCGCGCGGCTGCCGCCGATGCTGGCGTGGGCGATCAGGCGCAGGGTCTGGTTACTGAAGCTCATGTAACTGCTGACCGGCGCGGGTCCGGCCGGGGCCGCGCCCCAGGTGGCGTTCCAGGTCTCGGCGGCGGCGGCGTAGCGCAGGGCGCCCGGTGCGAGCGCGACGCCGGCGGCCAGTGTGGACGCCGTCTGGAGGAAGGTGCGGCGCGACGCGGTGATGCGGGACTGCTCAATCGGCATGGCATTCTCCTGTTGGTGGGGGGGACCTGCCATGTGAATGTACGGCCCCGACAGGCCGCAGCCGTACCAGCCCCGACGCATGAGGTTTGCGCAATGTCGTGTCGCGACCCTTTGTTCTACGGTCCAGCTTGCGGTACCTCGTTCAGTCCGCCGCGAATTCGGCTCATGAAAACAACCCCAGCGGTATCGCGCGGGCAATCGCATTGAAGCCGGCATCGTTCGGATGCAGGTGGTCGCCGCCGTCGTAGGCCGGCAGGATGCGCGTCGGCTGGGACGGATCGCGCACCGCGGCGTCGAAGTCGAGCACGGCGTCGAAAGCGCCCGAGTTGCGGATCCAGCTGTTGACCTGCTGGCGCACGGTCTCGCGCGCCGGCGCATACCAGGTGAAGCCTTCGAAGGGCAGCAGGGTGGCGCCGAAGATCTGGACGCCGCGCGTATGCGCGCGCGCGATCAGCTGGGTGTAGGCCAGGGCGATGTCGCTGGCGAGCGTGGGCAGGTCGGACGACGAGGTCATGATGATGTCGTTGATGCCCAGCAGGACCGCCAGGTAGCGCACGCCGGCGGTGGACAGCACGTCGCGGTCGAAGCGCTCCAGCATGTCCTTGCCGGCCAGCGGCGTGTTGGCGGCGTCGGCCAGCAGGCGGTTGCCGCTGATGCCGCGGTTGACCACGCCGACCGCCAGCCACGGCGCCTCGAGCAGCAGGCGCCGCGCCAGGAAATCGGTCCAGCGCTTGTTGGCATTGCCTGCGGTGAGCGCGCCGTCGGTCTGGGAATCGCCGACCGCGACCAGCGCGGCACCGGGGGTGCTGACGTCGATCTCGGTGAGCCAGGGCCAGGAATACAGGCCGCTGGCGATCGGCAGGTCCGCGGTCGATGCGTAATTTCCGGTCGGGGAGATGTAGCTGGTCTGGTAGGCGGCGTCGTGTACCGTGGTGGCGGTCACGCTGCCGGGCAGGTAGAGGCTGACCGCCAGGTCGGACTGGGCCGGCACCGCCAGGTCGACCGGATCGGACAGCATCGGCGCGCCGGCCGCGATCTGGATGCTGGTGCGGCCGCCGAAGGTCAGCTGGCGGTTGCTGCCGGCCACCAGCGTGGCCCAGGACGAAGCGATGCCGACCCAGGCGGCGCCGATCTGCAGCGGCGCACTGCCCATCTCGTTGGACAGGCGCACGCGCAGGCGGGTGCCGCCGATGCTGGCATGGGCGATCAGGCGCACCGTCTGGTTGTTGAAGCTGAGGGCGGTGGCGCTGGTGGGCGGCCCGGCCGGCGCCGTGCCCCAGGTCGCGGTCCAGCTCTCCGCCGCCAGCGCTTGCACCGCTGCGCCGGGCGCGAGGGCCAGGCCTGCGGCAATCGTCGACGCGCCGCTCAGGAAGCTGCGGCGTGCGGTATGGGGATGGACGTGGGCAAGGGCATGAGCGGGCACGGGCTGGCGGGGCATGGCATTCTCCTGTCGCACTGGGGGTTCCCGCAGCCGGGACCCGGTGCGGGTATGCAAGAGGAATCGTAGCGCCGGCACGACTGTCGGGCCCGCTTTTGGCGCAGTGAGCGGTTTGCGCGGGATCGAGGTTTAAGAAGATTCCAGGCTGGAAAGATTGTGCTAAACCATCGTCGTTCCCGCGAAGGTGGGAACCCATGCTGAAGTGCAGAATTCCCTACGTCGAATCCGCTGCAGCTATTTCAGAGATACGTACTTCGGAAGTTCAGTATGGATCCCCGCCTACGCGGGAACGACGAGGTGTTGCGGATCAGGCCAAAATGGCCAGCACCCCATCCAACCCGCAGAAATTGAGCGCCACATCCGCCTGCGCCCGCACCACGGGCTTGGCCCGGAAGGCCACCGACAGCCCGGCAATGCCCATCATTTTCAGGTCATTGGCACCGTCACCCATCACGACCGCCTGGCGCGGCGTGATGCCGAGCTCGGTGCAGACGCGCTCCACGGTACGGCGCTTTTCTTCGGCGTCGACGATGCCGCCCACCACGCGGCCGGTCAGCTTGCCGTTGTCCGCTTCGAGCACGTTGGCGTGGGTGACGTCCAGGCCCAGGCGCGGCTTCAGGCGGTCGGTAAAGAAGGTGAAGCCGCCCGAGACCAGCAGGGTTTTGAGGCCGGCCGCCTGCACCGCGGTCAGCATCGCTTCGCCGCCCATCGAGATCGCCAGGCGCTCCTCGTACACACGGCCCAGCGCCTCGACCGGCAAGCCTGCCAGCAGGGCCACGCGCCGTGTCAGGCTTTCGGAAAAATCGAGCTCGCCACGCATTGCCGCTTCGGTAATGGCGGATACTTGCGGCTTCAGGCCCTGCATGTCGGCGATCTCGTCGATGCACTCGATCGTGATCAGGGTCGAGTCCATGTCCATTGCCACCAGCTTGAAGTCGGCCAGCGCCAGGCCGGCATCGACGAAACTGGCATCCACGCGTTCCGCATACGCTGCCGCTTCCACCGCCGCCTTCAGCTCTGGGGTGACGTCGATGCCGTCGCAGCGCAGCGCGTGCGGGTTGAGTGCGGTGCTGCTGCGCGGCCGGGCGAGGGCGGCGATGCGGACGAGGGTGGCCTGGTCGGCCTCTGGACCTTGCAAAACGAGCTTCTTGGACATGACGCTTCTTCTTATATCAGGCGAGTAATTGTCGGATGGTCTGCTTGACCTGGTTCACGCGAGCCGGCAGGTCCGGCATCGCGGCCGTGATGCGCAGCTTGTCCTGGCCGGCCAGCTTGATGTGGCGGTTCTTCTGGATCAGCGTGATGATCTTGATCGGGTCGATCGGCGGCTTTTCCATGAACTGCAGGCTGGCCGCTTCGCCATG
>Ga0265797_10009687_pt1 | contig 12435 bp, 11 predicted proteins | sample P2T30metagenome_FD_192433 | JGI IMG/M metagenome (GOLD analysis project Ga0265797, IMG submission 192433) | Plant litter microbial communities from East Loma Ridge, Irvine, California - P2 T30 | ecosystem: Environmental > Terrestrial > Plant litter > Unclassified | place: USA: California... | reverse complement strand
CCAGCAACTGTCGATACCTGGGCATTTGCCCGACGCGTCGTGGCGCCGTTCCGATCATTAACCCGAGCGCGGCATCATTTTTATACCGAACGGATTCGATGCCTATTATGTACTGAACAGAGCTTTTTTAAAGGAAATTTTTTCTTATATGCTTGCAGGGGTGCAGATGAAATCAATCAACTGAATGTGGCATGCCATTGCGACGTGCAAAGAGCGGTATATCGCAATCGAACGTTCGACCGCCCTGCCTTGCCCCATCAGTAGATTCTGGGGGCAGGCCATGTCGGTGAAACCCACGCATATCTAGGACGCGATTGCCTTGCGGGGTTTCAGACCGTAATAAAATATCCACTCGCAACCAAAAAAGACAGGAGGATAGGCAAGTACCAGGCCGCCGAAGGCCAAGAGCTTGTCCATGGGAAAGCGGGGAAGAAAGAGGGCCCACAGTATGTAGGCATAACCAGCGAAAACGCAGGCGGTACACAGTACGAGGGTGAGAAGCGCGAGGACAGTGGACAGCGGCAGCATCAACCCACGCTCCAGGTTAAGTTGTACTCTTCCCTGACGCAATTTGCGCGCCAATTGGACAAGCCGGTACGCTCCGAACAAAAAGATGAGCGGGGTAATGACGGTCAGGAAGAATGGCATGTTCGACTAGGACTTGCAGTTATCCGCAATCGGGACGGCGCAAGATAAAACACCGTGGAATGCCGGCGACGGAAGAGGTTGTCGGACCGTGCGAACGTCTCGCAGGGGTAATTTTTGATTATATGAGAAATCGTGACGAACTATCAAGTCAGTTATTGACCTCGCATCCGCCTCAGTGGATTTGATTTCGCCCACACCCCGTTATTGGCAATCATGGCACGCCAAAAAGTGAGTATTTGATAGAATATCCGGGCAAATTCAAAAGTGAGTATTTGATAGAATATTCTCGCCGCATATGCTGTTTGAATAGTGACACGAAAAAGAAACGGCAATCTCGAGAACCAATCGTAACGGCGGCTGATGAATCGAATCGGCCTGCAATTGCCGTCGAGCCATATGCTCGGTGTAGACAGCCATTGCGTTTTCCAATCAAGTTTAATGTTAAGGGTTCTGGTGAAGATCTGCGGCTCGGCTAGAATGACCAGTTTTACCCGACATGAATAACCGCCCGAGCAATACCGACCTGTTCAAAGGCAGACACTTCGAAGAAGAGCGCGCCATCTTGGGGCGAACTGGAGAAACGGAAAAAATCGGGCGCTGAGCCTGTTACCGATTCTTGAAACCCCGCAGCAGCCGATATTTTTCGCCTCATCGTCTGCTCTGCCTCCAGACGTAGGCTCTGGTGAGGTTGATGCGTTCCCAGCCCAACCGGGACAGGAATTGCAGCATGCCGGCGTCGGCCAATGTTCCGGACTCGTGCAAAGCCTGTTTCGCCCGCTCCAGGTACACCTTATTCCACAGGACGATAGCGGCCGTAACCAGATGAAGGCCGCTCGCGCGGAATCGCCGCCGCTCGAATGTCCGGTCGCAGTTCTCGCCCAAGCAATGAATGAAGACCGCCCCGGCCAGAGCGTTGCGCGCCTCGCCTTGTGCAGGCCCGTATGCACCGCCGGCGCAGTTCGACGTTTGGGAGCCAATCCGGGATACACCGCGTCCGCTCGATCCGCCCCAGCTCACAAAGCGCGATCGCCAGGCCACTCTGACGCGGGTAGCTGCCCAGCATGCGCAGAATGCGCGACGCATTGACTGTGCCGTTCTTGATCGTGGCGGACAGCCGGACCGGACATCACGCTCGTCCCGGCGCGCAGCCCCCCAAGGTCAACCGCTAGCAAGCGTGCCGGGGCACCGACGCCGCCACTACCTTGCAGGTGCGCATGTGCGACAATCGGCCCGATCTCGTGGTGATGGGGTGCTACGGCCGTTCGCGCCTCCGGAAAATGCTGAGCAGCCTTTCCTCGACCGCCAGATTCGCGATGTGCCGCGCATCGAACTGAGAAAACGACTGGCGGGTCACCATTGCTTCGAGCAGTTCGCAGAAGGCGGCGCTGTCCGAACGAGAGCCTGCAACGTACAGCGCGACTGTCCAGTCGCCGAACTCATGGCTGACCTTCCAGTGTTGGACGGGAACGGCAACTCCTCGGCATCTGGCGCGAAGATGACTCCAGAAGGTATGCAATCGCCTCGTGGTATTCCCAATGCGAACCAAAACCACCGGACACGCGCTGCAATGCATGCGACAAGGCTATTGTCGCTTGCCAGTATTTGATTAACATCGTAGCGGCAAGACCAGGATACGGATACTCAGCTGGACACAAGCGGACGCTACAATACAAAAAAAACCCGGGCCTCAGCATGAGATCCGGGGCTCTTCGCTGTTTGCTGGCGGTCAGCCAACATTGTTCTGGCGGAGACGGTGGGATTCGCCTACATACTGCAGGCCGCGCTTGCGCTAGCATGCGCAAGCCTTCGAATCCCACCCGCAGGGCGCTCAAGCGCCCTGCTCGTCTGCACTGCCGCGGAAACGAAAAAAGCCACCTTGCGGTGGCTTTTTTCTTTGCATCTTGGCGGAGACGGTGGGATTCGAACCCACGATACAGGTATAAGCCGTATGCATCCTTAGCAGGGATGTGCCTTCGGCCACTCGGCCACGTCTCCAATCAGGTTCATCGTGTTGCTTGATGTCGCTGAGTGCAAGCATCTTAATGGCCGCACCCCATTTCGTCAAGGAAGCGCGGCCAAATTATGTGAAAAAGTTAAGCTTGCTCCAGGCTAAACGCTTTATGCAGGGCGCGTACGGCCAGCTCCATGTATTTTTCGTCGATCAGGACCGAAATCTTGATCTCCGAGGTCGAGATCATCATGATGTTGATGCCCTCCTCGGCCAGTGTGCGGAACATTTGCGAGGCCACGCCGACATGGCTGCGCATGCCGACGCCGACCGCCGACACCTTGGAGACCTTGGCGTCTCCCAGCAGGCGCGCAAAGCCGAGGACTTCCTTGTTGGCTTCCAGCACGGCCAACGCGCGCTGGTAGTCGTTGCGCGAGACGGTGAAGGTGAAATCGGTTTTACCGTCGACCGACACATTCTGTATGATCATGTCGACCTCGATATTGGCTTCCGAGACCGGACCGAGGATGTGGAAGGCGACGCCGGGCTTGTCGGGCACGCCCAGGACGGTGATTTTGGCTTCATCGCGGTGATTGGCGATGCCCGAGATGACGGCTTGTTCCATATTGCTTTCTTCCTCAAACGAGATCAGGGTACCCGAGACGGCTTCTTCTTCGAGCGGCATCAGGGGATCGGTCAATGACGACAGCACGCGCGTCGGCACGCGGTAGTTGCCTGCGAATTCGACGGAGCGGGTCTGCAGCACCTTGGAGCCCAGCGACGCCAATTCCAGCATCTCTTCGAAGGTGATCTTCGACAGGCGGCGCGCTTCGTCGACGATGCGCGGGTCGGTGGTGTAGACGCCGTCGACGTCGGTGTAGATCAGGCATTCGTCGGCCTTCAGCGCGGCCGCAATGGCCACCGCCGAGGTGTCCGAGCCGCCGCGGCCCAGGGTCGAGATATTGCCTTGTTCATCAACACCCTGGAAGCCGGTGATGATGACGATCTTGCCGGCGTCGAGGTCGGCGCGCACGCGGCTGTCGTCGATCGATTGGATGCGCGCCTTGGTGAATGCCGAGTCGGTCTTGATTCCCACTTGCCAGCCGGTGTAGGACACCGCGTCCTTGCCGCGCGCCAGTAACGCCATTGCCAGCAGGCCCACCGAGACTTGTTCGCCGGTGGAGGCGATCATGTCCAGTTCACGCGGGTCCGGCTCGGCCATGAGTTCCTTGGCGAGGCCAATCAGACGATTGGTTTCGCCCGACATGGCCGAAGGGACCACCACGATGCGGTGGCCGGCATCATGCCATTTGGCGACGCGCGCGGCGACGTTCTTGATACGGTCCGTCGAACCCATCGACGTCCCGCCGTATTTGTGGACGATTAAAGCCATGAAGTGGGGGTTTCCGCTTGTAAAAAGTCAATAGAGCCTTTTACTGTACATGCTGCGCTGCAGAATCTCAAGACCCCGGGCGGCGAAACCTATACCGAATCGGAATATGGTAATGCGGAAAGGGAATTACTCGGCTTTCGTGGCGACCCAGCGCAGGGCAATCCGGTCCGGCCCTTCCGTGACATTACGGCAGTCCATGCCGAGGCCGGCCGCGTACAGCAGATCCCTGCCGGCGGTAACGACCGGAAGGCGGGTGCGCTCCCAGGCCGGAATGCCGCTGGCCTGGAAGTGGGCCTTCAGGCTGCGGCTGGGGCGGTTGGCCGCCAGCTTGAGCCGTTCGCCGCCCTTGCGGAAATCGATGGCGAGGCGCTGGGTGCGCAGCCAGTCCGGACTGACGCCCTGCTCTGCCACATCGAAATGCAGCACGCCGCCGTAGTCTGGAAAGTCCAGCGCGCTTTCGCCGCGCCAGACGAACTCTTCGGCATACTTTTCGATGATGCCTTCGTCGTCCGGATCGCGCATGCCGGCCAGTTCCGGCAGCTTCGGCACCAGGTACAGGTGGTCGCGGTGGCGCCGCACATGGCAGTCCGGATGCACCACCAGCAGTTGGGCGTCAGCGCGCGCTTCCATCAGCTGCCCGATCATCTCGTCCATCCAGGCCGTCGACGGCATCGCCAGTCCGCGCACCGAGAACCAGTGGCGCAGCAGGTTGTTGACGCGATCCGGGCTCAGGCCGCGCAGCCTGGCCAGGTCGACCGCTTCGCCATCGAGACAGGCGGCGAGGTCCTGCTCCGCTACCTCAAGCAGCACGCGCAGGGCCGACTGGGCGTGCATGCTGCTGCGCGCCACACGCTGCTGGAAACCGGGAAAGGCTTGCGCCAGCGCCGGCATCACCAAATGACGCAGGGCATTGCGGGCAAAGCGCGGATCGCTGTTGGATTCGTCCTCGACCCAATCGATGCCCGCCGTCATGCCCTCTTCCGCGGCCAGCGCTTCCAGGGCAGTGCGTGTCACTGACAGGAGTGGCCGCGCCATCACCAGGCGCTCGTCACCCAGCAGGCTTGGGGCGCGGTTGGCCGCGTCCATGCCGGACAGGCCGGCCGGACCGGAGCCGCGCAGCAGTTGCAGCAGCACGGTTTCCGCCTGGTCGTCGAGATGGTGGGCGGTGAGCAGCAAGTCGACGCCGTGGGCGCGCGCCATCTCGCCCAGCGCCGCGTAGCGCGCCTTGCGCGCGGCCGCCTCGACCCCGCTCTTGCCCTTGTCGATGCTGACTTCACGTGCATCGAAGGGGATATCGCGCGCGGCGCAGGCTTGCGCGCAATGCGCGCGCCAGGTACCGGCGTTCGGGCTCAAGCCATGGTGAACGTGGAAAGCCCACAAAGCCAGTCCCTGCTCGCGCGCCCAGGCATGGGCGAGGCGCAGCAGCACCATGGAATCGAGGCCGCCGCTGAGGGCGACCGCGATGGCCGGTGGATGCTCGGGAAACCAGGTGCCGCGCACTGCGCCAAGGGCACCTGCGAACACTGCGGAAACGCTGGCGTCCGCGGCAGGCTTGCCGCGGCTGGACGATCGACTGCCTTGCATTACTCTTCGCGCGGGGTGGTTTCCTTGAATTTGCCGTAGGCCATCAGCTTGGCGTGACGCGCATCGAGCAAATCCCGGGTCTTCATGCCCTGGAACTGGCGCAGGGTGTCGGCCAGCGCGCGCTTCAGGCCCTGGGCCATGGCGGCCGGGTCGCGGTGGGCGCCGCCCAGCGGTTCGCTGATGATCTTGTCGATCAGGCCGATGGCTTTCAGGCGGTGCGCGGTCAGGCCCAGTGCGTCGGCGGCATCGGCCGCGCGCTCCGAGGTCTTCCACAGGATCGAGGCGCAGCCTTCCGGCGAGATCACGGAATAGGTGGCGTACTGCAGCATCAGCACCGCATCACCGACGGCGATCGCCAGCGCGCCGCCGGAACCGCCTTCGCCGATGATGGTGGCGATCAGCGGCACCTTCAGTTCGGCCATCACGTACAGGTTGTGGCCGATCGCTTCCGACTGGCCGCGCTCTTCGGCGTCGATGCCGGGGAAGGCGCCAGGGGTATCGACGAATGTGAAGATCGGCAGGTTGAATTTCTCGGCCAGCTTCATCAGGCGCATCGCCTTGCGGTAGCCTTCCGGTTTCGGCATGCCGAAGTTGCGCATCGCGCGCTCTTTGGTATCGCGGCCCTTCTGGTGGCCGATGACCATGCAGGCTTGCCCGTTGAAACGCGCCAGGCCACCGACGATCGACTGGTCGTCGGCGTAGGTACGGTCGCCGTGCAGTTCATGGAAGTCGGTGAAGATCGCGTTCACGTAATCCATGGTGTAGGGACGCTGGGGATGGCGCGCGATCTGCGAAACCTGCCAGGGGGTCAGCTTGGCGTAGATGTCTTTCGTCAGTTGCTGGCTCTTCTTGGCCAGGCGGTCGATTTCTTCCGAGATGTCGACAGCCGAATCATCCTGCACGAAGCGCAGTTCTTCGATCTTGGAATCGAGCTCGGCAATCGGCTGCTCGAAACTGAGGAAAGTTGTTTTACTCATTATTACTCCGGTTATTCTTACCGCTAGTGTTCGTTACGCGGCGTTAAAGGGCCTTGTAAAACCGTAGCGAGCGGCCGCAGTTTTGGTCGAGAAGCGCAGCTGTACAAGGGTACAGCGAGCATCGCAGACCAAAAATGCAACGCGCAGCAGGTTCTACAAGGCCCCTTCCACAGGGCGCTATTCTACTGGAATTGGGTCCAGGCTACGCCATAAATACCATGTAGCAACTGTCCGCCACGGCTCCCAGTTGGCGGCCACCTCGCGCGCATCGCTGCGCGAGACCGGCTCGCCCGAGAAATAATTCTGGCTGATGCCCTGGATCAGGCCGGCATCGTCGAGCGGCAGCACATTGGGCCTGAGCAGATTAAATATCAAAAACATCTCAGCTGTCCAGCGGGTGATGCCGCGAATCTGCACCAGCTCCGCGATCACGGCTTCGTCAGCCATTTCCGACCATTGGTCGGCGTGTACCCGCTTGGCCTTGAAATGGTCGGCCAGGTCGAGAATGTATTCGGTCTTGCGCTTGGACAGCCCGCAGGCGGCCACCGGCTCGGCGCCGGCCTTGAGCACCTGCGCCGGCGTCATCTTCGGGCACAGTTCACGCAACTTGGCCCAGGCGGCCTCGGCGGCCTTGACCGTCACTTGCTGGCCGACGATGGAACGGGCCAGGGTGGTGAAGGGATCCGGATGGCCGCGCAGGTGCATGTCGCCGAATTGCGGGATCAGCTTGTTCATGATGCGGTCGCGCCGCATGAGCTCGGCCTTCGCCTCCGCCCAGTAGGGCGGAACGTCGGGCAGCGCCGGGTCGGCGCCCGCGAGGTCCTTGGAAATTGCCATGCCTGTTCTTGCTCGGGCTGGTCAGGCGCGGCGCCAGTTGGTGCTGCCGTCGGGTTTGTCCTCGAGCACGACACCGGCGGCCGTCAACTCGGCGCGGATGGCATCTGCCTCGGCGAAGTTACGGGATTTCTTGGCGGCCGCGCGGCGCGCGATCGCATCCTGGATCGCGGCTTCGTTCATGCCACCGGCGTCCGGCGTGCCGGCCTGCAGGAAGTGCTGCGGGCTGCGCTCAAGGAGGCCGAGTACGCCGGCCAGGGCTTTCAGCTGGCGCGCGTCCTGCACCGACTTGCTGCGGTTGACTTCGCTGGCGAGGTCAAACAGCGCGGCCACCGCCAGCGGCGTGTTGAAGTCGTCGTCCATGGCCTCGCGCAAGCGCCGCGCGTGGGCTTCGTCCCAGTTCACGCTGGGCGTCTCGGCGCCGAGGTCGATATCGGCGAGCGCGGTGTACAGGCGGGTCAAGGCGCCTTTCGCATCGTCGATGTGGGCGTCCGAATAATTCAGCGGGCTGCGGTAGTGGGCGCGCAGGATGAAGAAGCGCACCACTTCGGCATCGTATTTTTTCAGGACCTCGCGGATGGTGAAGAAGTTGCCCAGCGATTTGGACATCTTTTCGTTATCGACGCGCACGAAACCGTTGTGGACCCAGAAGTTGGCCATCGGCGCACCAAAGGCGCCTTCCGACTGGGCGATCTCGTTTTCGTGGTGCGGGAATTGCAGGTCGGCGCCGCCGCCGTGGATGTCGAAATGCTCGCCCAGCAGCGCGCACGACATCGCCGAGCACTCGATGTGCCAGCCCGGACGGCCCTTGCCCCACTTCGAATCCCATTTGACTTCGTCCGGCTCGGCGTCCTTGGACGCCTTCCACAGCACGAAGTCGAGCGGATCGCGCTTGCCGGTATTGACGTCGACGCGTTCGCCGGCGCGCAGGTCATCGAGCGACTTGCCCGACAGCTTGCCGTAGCCGGGGAAGTTGCGCACCGCGTAATTGACGTCGCCGTCTTCGCCCAAGTAGGCCAGCTCCTTGCCTTCCAGCTGCTCGATGATCGACAGCATGTGCGGCACGTGCTCGGTCGCGCGCGGCGCATAGTCCGGCGGCAGGATGCCGAGGGCGTCGCTGTCTTCTTCCATCGCCTTGATGAAGCGCGCCGTCAGCTGGGTGATGGTTTCGCCATTTTCCACAGCGCGGCGGATGATCTTGTCGTCGATGTCGGTGATGTTGCGTACATACTTGACTTCATAGCCGGAAGCCTTGAACCAGCGGTAGATGACGTCGAAGGCCATCATCATCCGCGCGTGACCGACGTGGCAGTAATCGTAGACCGTGATCCCGCACACGTACATATTGATCTTGCCGGGCTGGATCGGAACGAAAACCTGCTTGTCACGCGCGAGCGTGTTGTAAATCTTTAGTTGGCTCATCGGAATTGGCTAGAGAGTTGGAGCATGACGCTCGGGACGCTGGCGCCGCTGGGCGCCGCCGAAACACGGCCTGGGCTTGCGTCGGGATCGTCAGGACTGGCACATCAAGGTCGGCACCATTTTGAAACGGTGATCCGTTTGATAAAATCCACAGTCCGTCGCGAAGTATAGCATTGATAAAATCCTGACTGGCCGCACATACCGACAGTTTATTTTTCTGCAAAACCCTTGACAGCAGTTTGCGATTTATCCACCGAGAGGAAGCTACAGATGTCCATACAAACGCCGATTGGCACCCGCCTGCCTGGCTCCCGCCTGCCTGTCGCACGCCTTGTTTCGCGTGCCGCCGCTGCTGCTACTGCCGCCGCTGCCGCCCTGCTGCTGTGCGGCGCCGCCCATGCGGCCGATCCGCAAGTGGCGCTGAAGACCAGCATGGGCGAGATCGTGCTGGAACTGGACCAGGAAAAGGCCCCCATCACGGTCGCCAACTTCCTGCAATACGCGAAGTCGGGCTTCTACAAGGGCACCATTTTCCACCGCGTGATCGACGGCTTCATGATCCAGGGCGGCGGCATGGATGCCAAGATGGCCAACCGCAAGACCCGCCCGCCGATCAAGAACGAATCGACCAACGGCCTGTCCAACGCAGCTTATACGGTGGCGATGGCGCGCGAGGACAGCCCGGATTCGGCCACCTCGCAATTCTTCATCAACGTCGCCGACAATTTCGGCCTCGATGCCATGAACCGCGTGGATGCGGGTTACACCGTGTTCGGCAAGGTGGTCAAGGGCAAGGAAGTGGTCGACAAGATCAAGGGCGTGCTGGTCGATGACATCCGCGGCCAGCAGAACGTGCCGGTGACACCAGTAGTGATCGAGTCCGCGACCGTGCTCAAGGGCGACAAGGCTGTAAAATAACGAACTCTTAACCAATTCAGGACAGGACACAAGATGACCACCATTCTCATTTCCACCAACCAGGGCAATATCAAGGCCGAACTGGATGACGCCAAGGCGCCGAAGACCGTCGAGAACTTCCTGTACTACGTGAACAAGGGTCACTTCAACAACACCATCTTCCACCGCGTCATCAAGGACTTCATGATCCAGGGCGGCGGCTTCGAACCGGGCATGAAGCAGAAGGACACCGACCAGACCGTCGAGAACGAAGGCAAGAACGGCCTCAAGAACGACAAGTACACCCTGGCGATGGCGCGCACCTCGGCCCCGCACTCGGCCTCGGCCCAGTTCTTCATCAACACCAAGGGCAACGACTTCCTGAACTACCCGGGCCAGGACGGCTGGGGCTATGCCGTGTTCGGCAAGGTCGTCGAAGGCCAGGACGTGGTCGACCAGATCAACAACGTCAAGACCACCCGCGCCGGCATGCACGCCGACGTGCCGGCTGACGCGGTGATCATCGAGAAGATCGAAGTCGTCCAGTAATCCGGTCATCCAGCCGAACGCACGCGTGGGATGTCCACGGAATCCATGAGCACTCCCACGCGCACGCTCGCGCTCTTCATCTCCGACCTGCATCTGCAGGCGTCGCATCCGCGCACCGCGGATGCCTTCTTCCGTTTCTTGTCCGAACAGGCGCCGCACGCCGGGGCGCTCTACCTGCTCGGCGACATTTTCGAATACTGGGCCGGCGACGACGACCTCGAGACCCCGTTCAACGCCGCCATCGCCACCGCCCTGCGCGGACTCGGCGAGCATGGCGTCGCGGTCTACTGGATGGCCGGCAACCGCGATTTCCTGGTCGGCCCTGGCTTCGCGCAAGCAGCCGGCCTGACGCTGCTGGCGGAGCCCCACCTGGCCAGCTTTGGCGGCCGCCAGGTGATGCTGGTGCATGGCGACGCCCAATGCACCGGCGACCTCAAGTACATGGCCTTCCGCGCCCAGGTGCGCGACCCCGCCTGGCAGGCGCAATTCCTGGCGATGCCACTGGCGCAGCGCAAGGCAATCATCGCCGGCCTGCGCGAAGGCAGCCGCTCGGCCCATGCCGAAAAAACCTACGAGATCATGGACGTGGCGCCGGAGGCCGTGACCGCGCTGCACGCCCGCGCCGACACCATCATCCACGGCCACACCCACCGCCCCGCCCTGCACCAGCAGGATGGGCTGCGCCGCTTCGTGCTGCCCGACTGGGAACTCGACGAGGAACCGGTGCGCGGGGGCTGGATCGCGGTCGACGCCGACGGCAACATCACCCGCCACGCCCTCGACGGCAGCGTACTCTGATCAACCGGGGCCCGAGTGCCCCTGGCTTCAGCGCCCCTGGCAAAACTGATAGGTAAGTGTGCGTCTTTCCTGTGTTGACAGCGACAATCTCAGTGTTATACTTCACCACAACACCACTTCATCACATCACCAACAAGGAGGCAGGCATGGAAATCCAGGCCGCACCACCGCACAGCGAGGCCGCTCATGAGCATCGGCTGGCATGACAACACACCCATCTACCGGCAGCTGAAGGACAAGGTGATCGGCATGATGCTGGATGGCGCCCTGAAGGCGGGCGACGCCCTGCCCTCGGTGCGCCAGGTCGCAGCGGACTACCAGCTCAATCCGATCACGGTGTCGAAGGCTTACCAGGAACTGGTCGACGAACAACTCGTAGAAAAACGAAGGGGGATCGGCATGTATGTCACCGAAGGCGCCAGCGAGAAACTGCTGGCAAGCGAACGCGAACGCTTTCTGCGCGAAGAATGGCCGGCCATGCTGGAACGCATCCGCCGCCTAGGGCTGGATACTGAAGTGCTCCTGCGTCCTCAACAAGGAGGCCGGGCATGAACAGCGTGATTTCCGCCAGGGGTTTGCGCAAGCAATACGGCAAGCGCACCGCCGTCGACGGCATCGACTTCGACATTCCGGCCGGCCGCATCGTCGGCCTGATCGGCCCCAACGGCTCGGGCAAGACCACCACCCTCAAGGCGGCGCTGGGCCTGGTGCCCTTCGAGGGCGAGCTGTCGGTGCTGGGCTTCGATCCGCGCACCCAGCGCGACGACCTGATGCAGGACGTCTGCTTCATCGCCGACGTCGCCATCCTGCCGCGCTGGCTGCGGGTGAAGGACGCCATCGATTTCGTCGGCGGCGTGCATCCTCGCTTCAACCGCGAAAAAGCCGAGCGCTACATCGCCGCCACCTCGCTCAAGCCGTCGATGAAGGTCAAGGAGATGTCGAAGGGGATGGTGGTGCAGCTGCACCTGGCGCTGGTGATGGCCATCGACGCCAAGCTCCTCGTGCTGGACGAGCCGACGCTGGGCCTGGACATCCTCTACCGCAAGCAGTTCTACCAGAACCTGCTGGAAGACTATTTTGACGAGCACAAGACCATCGTCATCACCACCCACCAGGTGGAAGAAGTCGAGCACATCCTGACCGACCTGATGTTCATCCGCGAAGGCCGCATCGTGCTGGCGGCGTCGATGGAAGAAATCGGCGAACGCTACATCGAAGTGATGGTCTCGCACGACAAGATCAGCGCCGCCAACGCCCTGCAGCCGATCGACCGCCGCACCGTGTTCGGCAAGTCGGTGATGCTGTTCGACGCCGGCGTACCGGGTGCATCCGGCGGCATCTCGCGCCAGCAGCTGGCCGCCCTTGGCGAAACCCGCAACCCCAGC
>Ga0265797_10009685_pt1 | contig 12437 bp, 8 predicted proteins | sample P2T30metagenome_FD_192433 | JGI IMG/M metagenome (GOLD analysis project Ga0265797, IMG submission 192433) | Plant litter microbial communities from East Loma Ridge, Irvine, California - P2 T30 | ecosystem: Environmental > Terrestrial > Plant litter > Unclassified | place: USA: California... | reverse complement strand
CAACGGCTGCTCCGCTTCGCTTCCTCACGGAGTGATGCCGATCTGAGACGGATACAACACTATGCATCGCGACAGATGGAAGCAGTCAAGAAGCTGGGCATTGCTTCGAGCGGACCATGGCCGTGGGCATATTTGAGGCTGCAGCGGATATTGCTCGTCGCTATAGAACGGCAGCTTCAGAAGACCTCGACAGTGCAATGGCAACAGATTAGACCCTCTGTGGTTGTGTTACACTTCCTCGCAGACCAGATACCCGCCGAAACGTCCCAAAACGCCCAAAACTTCTACCGCGCCCTCGCGCACGTCGTGTCCACATTTACCTCAATACTTGAAGCGCAAAGTGACGGATCAGATGTGAGCGAAATCATAGCAAGGGCAGCTATCTCGCCAATGAAGCGGGTAACCGGATACACACTAGACGCTTACGAAGCCTTTGGCATACATCTCTTGACTCTCCCGCTACTAGCATCAGACTCGACACCACCGTGCCTACACAAGTTCCGCGACTCGCTCGCCGACTCAATCAACTACAAATTGCTCGCAAACGCATTGGCAACTCTCTCTAAGAGGGCAGGACTGCAAAGCAAAGCCGAATTGAAGAGCACGTCAAGTCGACTGCGTTTGCTGGGAAACTTCATCTACTTTCACCGCTACGCTCATAACTTTGACACTCCTGAAGCGTACGCTATCCACAAAGATTTCGTAGCCGTAGTCTCCGTTCTATTGAACTCTCTACCAGTCAACATCGTTGACGATGGTCATCCAATCGCCGAGCTTTCGGAAGATGGTATCGAACAAGACTCCGAAATAGTGTCTGGTTTCTTGAAAGAGCAAGTCGGCTCGCTGGTACATCAGGAAGGCATTGGCAGTCTTCTAGCCGGATCTTCGCAGTCAGCCGAAGCTTCGGACGATGAGAAGGTTGATGAAGCACGCCAGCTCGCAAACTACGCCCTCGCATTACTTCGATTCTTCCCCCGTCGAGGTGACGAAATACGGATGTGGCTGTACATTGGTCCTTCGGAAGCATCTGAAAAGAGTACAAAGAAGCTTCCGGCGATCAGGTACTTCTGGGAGGCGTCGAAACGATCATCAGTCTTCAGCACAATCTTCAAGGACTCCAGGGCAGCTATTGGACTTTTGAAGCCAAAGTCAACGAACATGAACGGCTCCGACCGCCCGGGAACGTCTGGACTGACACATCACGGTTTCTGGCAGCCAGCGCAGCAGCAAGTCGACCGCGATGCAACCACTACCGATGAGTGGCGGGTTATCCTTGTGTTCTTGGAACTATACACCTTTGTGCTTAAAGTCACTGATGATGAGGAATTCTTCACGTCTGGACAAAAGGACGTATACTCTGGTCAAATCCGCGACAGTGGCTTACCCTTGACTGAAGTAAAGGATCTAACAACCTTCCTCAAGAACCTCGGTTTCACACTTTACTTTAACGCAGTAGACATTACAAATTCAGACGAGGACACTAGAAGCAATGGTACAAGTCTCAACTACTTCAATCCGCAAGTAATGGACAGCCAAGCCCAGAAAGAGCATGCTGAGCCATCGATAGGTGGTGTCGCAGGTTTGAGGATCGATTACGTGAAAGGTCTAGTCACTGGATTGCTCCGTATGGTGTACGAACGGGACTCGCGACGTAAGTTCCTGCCTGCAGACCACTGGTTGATGGTTTCGCGGTTCGACATGACTGGATTCATTCCTGCCGTAGTTGAAGAGGAGGAATCGCGACATAAGATCCAAGAGGAAGACGCAGACGATCTCGATGACCTAGAAGAAGAGGAGTTTGATGATACGCCACAGCTCATTGGCACTAGTCGAACGCAACAGCAACGACGCTTGGAGAAGCTACAACGGCAGCAGCGCAAGGCTTCGCGGAGACGGTACCTGCAAGCGGTGGCGCCTCGTCTCGAAATTTTGCAAAATATGCCCTTCTTTATACCCTTTACCACTCGAGTCCAGATCTTCCGCGAGTTTGTCAAATTAGACATGATCAAACGAAGAGGGTCTGCGGATCCAGAATTCTGGCGATTCAGAACGATGCAGCAGCCAAACGCACGAAGTCAGTTGGAGAAACATACTGCAAGGATCAGGAGAGAGAACGAGTTCGATGATGCTTTTGAGCAGTTTTATGAGTTGGGCCAAGGCTTGAAGGAGCCAATCCAGATTACCTTTATGGATCAGTTTGGCGCTCCTGAAGCTGGCATCGATGGCGGCGGAGTCACCAAGGAGTTTCTAACCAGTGTTACCAGCCGAGCGTTCATGCCAACAGACTACATTGACATGTTTGTCGAAAACGACCAGCACCTCCTTTACCCTAATCCAGCCGCCCTCGAAGAACACAAAGAAGCCCTCCGCCAAGCCGGCATCCGTGAGGGCTCTCAGGAATACCGCGCACAAATTACCGAGCTTCTCCAACGCTACGAGTTCCTCGGCCGCATCATCGGCAAATGTCTCTATGAAGGTATCTTGGTAGACGTCAACTTCGCCCCCTTCTTCCTCCGCAAATGGGCTCTAACAGGCGGCACGGGCTCCGCCCCCAACGAATCTGGCTACCGCCCCACGCTCAACGATCTCCGTGACCTAGACGAAGAACTCTACCAAGGCCTGCACAAGCTCAAAACCTACCCCGGCGACGTCGAAGATTTCTCCCTCAACTTCACCGTCACTGACACGGTTGTCGTTGACCACACAACCTCACCCAAGAAGACCAAAGCCATAACCAAGGACCTGAAACCCGATGGCTCCAACACCCCCGTCACTAATCAAAACCGCCTCGTCTACATTAGCTACATGGCGCGTCACCGCCTGCAAAACCAACCGTACGCCCAAACCGCCGCCTTTCTGCGTGGTCTAAGTACAATGATCCAACCCTCGTGGCTCTCCATGTTCAACGCCTCTGAACTCCAAACCCTCATCTCCGGAACCCGCACACAAATCGACATTGACGACCTACGCCGCAACACCTTGTACGGCGGCACCTATGTGATCGGCGACGACGGACTCGAACACCCCACCATCCAACTCCTCTGGAAAGTCATGAAGGAAATGAGTGACGATGAACGACGGGCTGTGCTCAAGTTTGTGACGAGTACGCCGAGGGCGCCGTTGTTGGGTTTCGGGACGCTGAATCCGAGGTTCAGTATTAGGGATGCGGGGAGGGATCAGAGTAGGTTGCCGAGTACGAGTACGTGTGTTAACTTGTTGAAGTTGCCAATGTATGAAGATGAGGAGACGCTGAAGGAGAAGCTTTTGTACAGCGTCTTCTCGGGCGCTGGATTCGATTTGAGCTAGGTTGGAATGTGTGTACGCGTGCGTGGCGGATTGGGAAGATGCTGGCAAGTAAGGGATGCAAGGAGGAAAGAGTGCTTATCTACATAAAGAAGAAGAGTATTATGTATAGATTATTCTGATGAATGGACTTATTAATAAGCACCCTTTTTCTTGCACACATCGTTGTACTCTAAACCTTAAGGATACCTAGCTCTCATGAGTTGATAATATGACCTTGCCTTGTTCCTCAGAAGATCTAGCAACCTCGGCATGAAAGGCGAAACGTCCAGGGTACGTTTCTTGAACCGGGGGACTAATTGGATCAATGCAATGTGCCACATGGACCGGGAGATCAAACTCCACTTGTGCAACGGCCCTTGACGCGACTAGTCTTGCTAGTATGCAGCCGTTAAGTTAGCTTACCCTTGATTGTTGCATCCGCCTTTTGGACAAGTTGACGGGCTGACAGGCGCCGTTGTGGTCTGTGTGGAGGGGCCGCCAGCAAAGTTATCCGGAGATCATTGCTAGTAGCGAAGTGTCGCACGATAATTTAGGAAACTTAGTCCGTAGCGCAACAAGGCAACTCTGGATACGAAGGGTCACACCGCCGTCAACTATAAGACTAGTAACGCACTACCCATACACACCGGAGAGGCGACATTTATTACTGCCCACAGTCAAGAGTAGCGGTGCGTTTAGTAAATTTCTTAATGTTCATACGTTCCATTGTACATGCACATGCAGTACTTAGCAAAGAGCTTCACTCCCACACTTTTCCCTTTGAGATGGCGTCATCCCTCAAAGTTTGATTAGAGGCGGTAGTCGGCTTTTCTTTGCAATCCATAGGTCGTCGGCGCTATGACGCCTTAGCCTTTCATGCCCGCGTTGTACGATGTCGGTCTAAGCTTTCTGTGCCAAGGAATTATCCGCACGATCATGTACGCTGCCCCTTCTCATAGTTGAGAACAAGCCGAATTTCCAAGTCAGGGTCTAGTGAACAAAGCATCATGTAGCTTGTTGGAACAACTTCTCAGCTGTGGGGTTCTTCTCTGGGTTGCCGTCGCTCAACGTGACTATATACGGGAGACAGTGCAAGAAGGATCGACAAGTTTGTACGAAAGTCCCGTTATATATTTCTCCCTCCCCTTCGTGTTCATGTTTGGTAGGGAGAAATACGATGTGCACGTCCCGCCGCAGGTTATATGATGCCGTTCCTAAAATAAACACGCCTCCTGCGTGATACCATGTCTATCCTCATGGTATCGCTGACGTCGGATACGAAGTACAGTGCTCTCTTTGTATATATAAGACCTTAATTCTCTGCTTTCCGAAAGAAATCACTCAAGCTTTCCATTTACCAAGCACAGTCGTTACCAACACCGACCCATCCACACCAATAAATCACCTACTTTAACAACAAGATAATCACCATGCGCTTCACCATCGCCACCATGGCCGCCATGGCCGCCTCCGCCAGCGCCACCGTACTCCCGCGCTCCGACCTCGGCGGCTGGAACGTATCCTACGTGCAGAGCGGCGGAGCTGACAGAACACACTCGGAGCATGTGTACGGTGTGTACGCCAACGCGGAGCTCGCAGACAACATTGCCGTCGACTGCCTCTCGCAGACGACGAGCGATGGTCAGGTTTTCTCTGGAAACGATCCTACTACCCTGACCTGCACTCCTGCGTCATTCAGCTACGTGTACAACACCGCTGGTATGTGTGCATATCTCCTCCCAGAACGCTCTTTCGAGTCGTTGAGCGTGCTCGTTTCTTTATGGTTGTCGGTTTGCTGACTAGACTTGCGATTAGATTCTACTTTGACCCTGACGCAGACTGTGGAGCTCAGCGGTACTAATGTTACTGTTATGGGTACCTCGCAGCCCTTTACTACTAAGCTCGATCCTATTCGCGGAAAGGGTGGTTCCGCTCACAACATCACTTTCCAGGCTACCACTGGTGTGGCGTAAATGCCTTGATCTGAGACTTGCAAAGCTTTGCGGGAAGGGAGGTGTAAAGAACCAGACGGATTATGTAGGGGTCAACAGTTGGAATGTACGTCTAAAGGGGAGAAAAGTGGGACCATCATGGAAGGCAATATCATCAAAGACAGAGACGAAGGAAGTTAATAGCTTGACAAGATTTTGGAATTGAGTTCCCCATTTGCGGTCGCTCTTTCGTTTTTGAGATGTGAGGTTTTCCACTTGGTTGACGTCGAAATCTATGTAGATATCGCGAGAGTAGACGGTGGCACTGCGCACCAGCCACCCATGAAGGGATATTGTGAGGACCGATGTGACAATCATTGTAGAGACAGAGCTAGAGAGTGTAGTGCAAATCGACGTTGTGGCTCGGATGCATGGCGACATTTAAAACTTCTATCGTGGGTTAGCGCACTTTTCTTTTTTGTATGAATTCTATCCATTGCTCTTTTGCTGACTGTATTGGCCAATATGTTCACATTTGCTGAGAGAACAAATTTAATGACGAGAACCAGATTGACGGTTGTAAGGCGCTAGCGAACGCGCTGCTTCTAGAGTGGCGTCCCCCAGTCCAGCGAGCTGCAGACATAAACCACCATATCTAGTAACTTCTAAACTGACCATCGATTGCTTGTCACTCAATGCTGTGTAACCACTGCCTAACGCACTGCATGTACTGTACCTAGGTAGTCTGCATTGGAGTACAACATCTGCAGTCATCAAACCGACCCCACACCCATCTATCGAACTTCAATATGGTACTGTCAGATTCGCCATCAGAATTGCTGCAACGACCAAAGAGCCTCACAGAAAGAGCTGGTCTCTTCACGCCAATGCTACGGTAATCGACATCTTGGTCAACCTTCCGAGTTAGGTAAGTGGGGCAAGCGAACTGGCAAACCTACCATCTGCGCAAGCGTGCATAGTAGTGCATCGAATCGCCTGCAGAGCAGGGGCAATCAACTTTACGGCGAGACAGGTCAGGATGTTTTCAGTCAGACAACCATCATCCGCACTCATCGCATCATTACAGTCGAGTATGGTTTTGACACAGACACGCTAATCCTCACCCGTCGCACGCGAAGATTGTGATCACCGAAAATCGAAAAGCGCACCGCGATGTCGCCTGTATATTGTGTACACTAGGACTAGAATGTAGCGCATCGTCATGAGTCTCCGCTACATGTATGTTCACCGACGTTAACACGATACTCACCAGTCAGCGACGCTAGTCGTCGTATAGGCTTTCGACAACGAAGACCCTCGCTTCGAGATATGGCGCCTCATCTAGCTGCAACAGCTACCTACGCATACAAGCCTCTCGCTGCGCGTCGCATCAGGCTCCTTAAGCTACCCAAAGACATTGATTCTCAATGTCAACAAGCGCCTGCTCTTGTAGATGTATCGTTGGATACGCCACCCGCATACGAAACGGTCTCCTACGTATGGGGCGAGCAGATCAAATCATGCCTCTTCAATTTCAGCTTCGGTACATCGGTTGCAGTCACTCCAACTTTACGCACCACGATTGAGCGACTTCGTCCACATTGCCAAACGTGCTACCTTTGGGTCGACCAGCTATGTATCGACCAAGCTAGCATCCCGGATCGCAATCAGCAAGTAGCTCTTATGGGCGAGATTTACAGCAACTGCCAACGCGTGATGATCTGGCTGGGACAAGAAGTGCAGAACTCCGGATACCTGGCATACTACTTCAACGACGGACTACCCCCAAAACTTCAGCGAAAGACAAATCATACGCGCGTTTCGTCCTCTCGTTTGGAACAACCTGATGCACAATCCTTTATCCGGTTCTTACTAGCACTGACGTGGTTTACCAGGGCGTGGGTGGTGCAAGAGGCCGTATTACCTCCCAAAGCATCATGCTTCCTCGGCCCTTTCACCTTCTCCATCGAGGACCTCTGGGCCGTTGTAGTCCATCACAGAGCCGCAGAGCGCTACTTTGTACAAATAGACTATAGCAGCATACGCCAGCATCCCGGATATTTCGTGCTGAATGAGATTATGCGCCTGCGACAACAAGAGCGATACCGGAGTAAGAGAACGCACAACCCAGCAATTTGCTTCTACCACTCACTGTCCATCTTTGGTCCGAGGTGTATGACGACGAGTCGGCACGATATCATCTATTCCTTCTTGGGATTACAGAGAGATCCCCGTGTGCGCATCGTACCCGACTACGATCTGGACTGGAGTGTTGTGCCTGTGATAGCGACGAGCACGATTTGCGAGGCGACAGAGAGTTTGAATCTGTTTGGTATGTTGCACCGAAAAGCAGGTGATGAGAGTCGGTGGCCGAGCCTCCCGTCATGGGTGCCAGATTGGTCGAGAAGACTAGAGGCTGAACCCATGGTGTTTCCTCGGAGCTGGATGTACTTCAACTCTGCGTCTGGAATGGCGCACAAAGCTAGGAAACCCAGTGGTCTACCCGCATCACATCTCGTAGTCCGGGGAAAGATTATCAGCGAGGTGGCGCACACGTTTCCTTTCTCCCGGGGCGGTGGAGAGCCGCTTGCGAATCGCCATGGATGGGATGTTTGCTCTTACCTCAACATACGGCGTTTACATCATCTCCTGAAGAAGACATGGCCAAACGATACGACAGCCCCGCCGATAGTGCGTCTTCTGAAAGTCATCTTGGCCGACGGCTCTTTCACGCTGAACCAGAAGCTACGAGAGCATTGCAGCGAAGGCTTGCTAGATTCTGATATTGACGAGTTGGCTGCAACGTACTGGTTCCTTGAGTCCCTGGTGAAACAAGAGGACACCGAGACGACGGATCGCCCCAAGATGGATGATGACGATATGATGGGGAAACGAGCGACTAGACTGCGTGACCATGCCCGCGTAGCCTGGGGAAGACAACTGATAGTCAGCCGCGATTGGAGACTAGGGCTTGCGCATGTAACAGCCCACGAGGGAGACGTGATTTGTATCGTCCACGGTTCCAAAGTACCGCTCATGTTGCGCCGCCTTCAGAGTGGACGTTACCGCTTGATAGGCCAGTGCTACTTTGAGAGCGCCATGCGCGGTGAAGAGGTCACTTGGGGTGAAGACGATGCAGATGAATTTATACTTGAATGAGCAATACTTACTGGCCTTCCAAGACGTCTTCTGGCATTGAAACCTCGTCCGGCGACGTGCGAACGAACTACTCGGTCGCAATGTCTCGTGATGGCTGCACACATGCTGCACTTGAGATTCCGTGGTTCCGCTAGCTATCAATGGCTAGCGGAGCAGGTTTCTTTCCCGTGTAAACCTCTCTCCATGGTACTGCGTGGACCCATGGGCGACGAGCCAATTATGGACGCGCACAAAAGCATATCTATTCCCACTGCAGAACTCACTCACTCTTCCCATCACGATCCATCTTCACCCGTGCTCCTCCTCCAAATCGTATCAACACGATGGATTTTGCTAAAAAGCAGTATATGAAAGGAATCGCGCCGCGTTCTGTTCCAACACAAGAAGGCAGCCTTGACCATGTTCTAGACGTCTTGGTCTTGAACAATCATCCCTTCTTGCTCGTCGGATGCGCAGCACAGCGATGGATGGGGTCCAACGGAACCATGACGGACGTGTGCGAAATTGTAATCCGGAACGACGCCTTGAGCGCCATCGCTTCGGACCTACTTGCGACAGGAGAATGGGTGGGGGTCAAAGAATCCAAAGCACAAGCGTCTGCTAGACAGGACGATCCGATTTCCAAGTGTGACGCCGACGTCGTGTTCCGGCGGGTGCACATTGAGAACGGGAATGAGTTTGAATGGCTGGCTCTCTGGTCCGAAAACAGCTATCACATCAACGTGGATGAATGCGCTAGGATCCGGGTTCCTGATGTGTACTCCTGGTCGCCCATATTAGTCGAAGATAGTTGGCACCCAGCCATGCATCGAGACAATGGTTGGTGGTATGGCCCCCGTGTGCATCCCGACACAAAAGTATCGAATCCTGCCAGCGCCCATCCGAACGCGATATTCTTCTCCTCCCTCCCTCGAGGAAAAAGCGCTGCACACGCGCATTGTATCCACATACCAGCTCTTCCCGCCTATATCGACGCATTGGTCTACCACGTGACACATTACAAGGCAACCAAGCCGGGACTCTGGGCTCTTTCGTCGTGGCAGCTTCGGAATCTGACCCGATATTTATACTTGGAGCTAGACCATCAGCAGCTACCGCTTTTGATAGAAATGGAGGAATATGAATATATGGAGAGTTACCTCAAGAGATTCGTCAGGAAGCCGAGGTTCGTATATCGTGTCGACGAGAAAGGTGAGTTTGAGGCGACGAGGGTGAGAGAGTGGGATCCGGAGAGTTATCCAGCGTGGTGTCGGGTCAGCAAGTAAGGGGAATAGATGTGAAGTTACGATGTCATAATTCTTCACCGCATGATGATGATCGATCGAGGTCAAGTTGTTGTGTTGGATCATGAGAATGATATTACAATGATGAAACTAATATTACAAAGATGAAAATAATACAAAATCCTCCTCCAAAAAGATGGCAGATAAAACTAGTGCCTCCCACCACAACAGCCCTCTTGCCACCTCCTTCAACACAACCACCGCATCCCTATCCAGCTTTGGGAGAATTGAGCCTCCCTTAACCGTCGCCTTCAACAGGTATCTGAAGTCCAACCAGTCTCCATCCTCACCCCGCCCAACCACCGTCACACCACGCAATATGAGAAGATCCGCCCGGGACGCGAGGAACCCATCGTAAAAGGGTTCGCAAGCGGCGATTGAATCCACGAAGCCGCCACCGAATTGTAGAAGCTCGAGGTTAACGATAAAGCCTTGGCGGCTTCGGAATTCAATCGTTTGCGACGAATCTTGAGTTTTGAATTGCGTGGTGCCGCTCGCGATCTTGTTTTGGAAGCACAAGATTGCTTCTAGGGATGCCGCCACGTCCACGTCGTCGGTATACTACTTCGAGCCATGGAATACGCTGGCGGCACCCCCGATTGCTACGAAGGATGAACGCAATCGGAGCGGGAGGAGGCGGGTGGCTGAGAGGAAGCAGTCGAGGAGAGCTGCTTCCATGTCGGGGGAGATGAGCTTCGAGGAAGGCATGTTGAAGGCGACGGCCCTGGGAGGGAGAAGAGTCCCAGAGCTGGAAGGGTGCAGTGGAAGTGAAAGAAAGGGTGGGTCGAGGAGTGTTATGATGGGGATGGAAGAATGCCGGGTTAGCAATCTAGAGTTGGCGTAGTTAGCTCGGAATGAAGGACGTCAGAAGAGCGGAGGATACTTACGGAAATGATGTCGATATGAATACAGGCGTAACGGTTTGAATAGAAACTATACAAGACATGTTAATAGGATATCAAGGTTGGAATGTGGTGTCATACTGTTCGATATCGTGCCTGTGTGTAGAGAAGAAAGGAGAGCAGAGATCAGAAGAAGAAGGATATACGTTCCACATCGCAATCAACTCTTTCCATGCTTTGGAGTGTTGTTGCCATGAGGACTTCATGTCAACATGGAACCTGCTTGATCCTTTACCGGATGGAAGCTACACTTCGCCAGTTATAGCTACTACCAGCCAAGTCTTGCGTATGTCAATTCACCGCGTCAGTGCAGTCTGAAGGTCTCGGTGTATTACCATCCTAACAACCTATGTGTAGCTGCGATTATCGCATGCTATAACCCCCCCGTACTCCAAGTCTGATTCAAAACACCAGTCTTGGACAACTCAAGCCACAATCTAAACGCAGAAGCCTCCGGTCAAGCTCCAAGAACCATTTCACCCCCAGCCCTCAACCCTCGTCCGCAGCATCGCGCATCTTCTCCATATCAATCTCGCCAATAACGCCCTTCAACAACTCGGGCACAATCTGCGCGGCATCGCCCTGGAAGAACCAGTCGCCGTCGTACAGTCCGCCCGCGGGCACGTCATTAGAATCCATATTGATAATCGCCACGCGCGCGCCTTTACTGCGCGCCAAGTCGACGTAGCCCGCCGCGGGATAGACCTTCGCACTCGTGCCAATAACCATGATGAGATCGATACCCGCCTTGTCCGACACAAAGGCATCGACATCCTCCATGACCTTCTTGGGCAGGGCTTCCCCGAACCAAACAACGCCGGGACGGAGGAGGCCGCGTTGACACTTGGGGCAGTGGGGCAGGTGGTTGTAGTCCAATTCAGGAATGGCGACGTTGGCGTCTGCAATGTCTAGTTCGCGGGCGGATGTAGTAGTGGGGTCGAGGGGTGCAGAGGAGCCGTCGTCATCGGCGGTGGGTATAGCGAGAGCGGGGACAATGGGATCCGTGTAGTTATTCTTCTCGACATAGTTGCAGAAGAAATCTGAGCACTTGACGTCGAAGAGGGAACCGTGTAGTAACTTGAGCTTCTCAGCTGGATGCTGTGCGCGGGGCGATAGGCCTGGTTGGTAGTCGCATTAGCTATACACGCGATAACGATAGAAAGGAATCGGGGTACGATGCTCACCGTCGACATTCTGACTCAGCGTGATGAAGGCGTCCTTCTTCCTCGCTAGCTCTGCGAGGGCGTAGTGGGCGGGATTGGGCTTGGCTTGGAGTGCCATATGTCGTCTGTAGCTGTAGAATTGCCACACGAGCCCTGGGTCGCGCTCGAATGCGCCCGGCGTGGCCAGTGATGTCGCGTCATGTGTCCTCCACAAGCCGCCAGCGCCTCTGAACGTCGGCAGGCCGGAAGAGGCCGACAGTCCTGCGCCCAAGAGGGCGAGGATGCGCGTTGAATTGGCGAGGTGCTGTTGGAAGCTTTCGAGGTCTTTTGGCGGGACGGCGCTGGGTTTGGCGGCCGTGGTGGCCATTCTGCGGATGAGGGTGGGGAGGATCACGGTGACGGGCGGGGGGATCACGGTGACGAGGGCGGCGGTCTTCTTCTTCGCAGACTGTGTATGCGAAGAGAGGGACGGTTTGGTGGTGGTACTGGTGTCATGTATGCGTTGTTTGTCCGACACATCGGGTGGCAGAGATGGGGGCCTGGAGGTGGTTGCGGGGGAAGCTGCAAGGTACGACGTCAGCTCTCTTCCCCACTAACTGCAATTCCCGCTAGCTAGCGCTGCCCACGACGTCGGGAAACGCCATGGTCTCTCCGACGTCCGGTAAACACCATGACTGTTGGCCTGAGACTGCTCCGGCCCATGACGCGGTTGGG
>Ga0265797_10009684_pt1 | contig 12438 bp, 17 predicted proteins | sample P2T30metagenome_FD_192433 | JGI IMG/M metagenome (GOLD analysis project Ga0265797, IMG submission 192433) | Plant litter microbial communities from East Loma Ridge, Irvine, California - P2 T30 | ecosystem: Environmental > Terrestrial > Plant litter > Unclassified | place: USA: California... | reverse complement strand
CACCGTGATCACGTCGCGCGCCGTGCGCCGTGTGGTGTCGGCCGTCACCGCGGAGGCACTGGACGCCAAGGCGTCCGACGTGTCCGTGGAGCTGACCGACCGCGACGGCGGGCTCACCCTCGTCGCCAAGGCACCCGTGCGGATCACCCCGCTCGGCCTGCCCGACCGGTCGACGGGCACCCTGCTGGACCGGCTCACGTCGGCCCAGTCCACCATCCGGCAGCGCGTCCTGCAGCTGACCGGCACCGAAGTCGAACGCGTCGACCTGCAGATCACCGGCGCCGAGCTCAGCCAGAGGAGGCGGGTCTCATGAGCACCAGCACCACCTACCGCCGCATCCTCCGTCGCGAGACGCACTCGTCGAGGTCGGGCATCGCCGTGACCCTCGCCGTGCTGCTCGTGCTGGTGTTCGCGTGGATCGGCACGGAGTCCGTGCTCGCCGCCGTGGGCACCGCCCCGCTGCTCGTGGCCCCGGCGGACGCCGCCTCGGCCGTGCTCGGCGCAGCCGGCGCCCCCGTCGGCACGCTCACCGCGATCGGGATCGTCGTCGCGATCGTCGGCCTCGTCCTGATCGTCGTCTCGCTGGCTCCCGGTCGCCGTGGCCGCCGAGCCGCCGGTGCCGACCGCACCGCCGCCGTGGTCGACGACCGCGTCATCGCCCGGTCGCTCGCCCGCACGGCCAGCTTCGCCGGCGACGTCCACCCGGACCGGGTGAGCGTCAGCGTCGGCAAGAAGGTCGCCCTCGTCGAGATCGACCCGGTCTCGGGTCGCACCGCCGACCTCCGCAGCATCGAGGAGGCGGTCCGCGACGAGATCTCGGGCTACGACTACACGCCGGCGCTCCGGCCGCGCGTGAAGCTGTCCACCAAGAAGGGGAAGGTCGGCCGATGAACGACACCAACCGCGGTCTCAACCGCCTCCTGGTCTTCGTCGTCGGACTCGTGCTGCTCCTCGCCGGCGCAGCCGTGGCCGTGGGCGCCCTGTGGCCCGACGTGCAGCAGACGGTGTCGGACGGCGCGTCCGACGCGACCGGCCAGGTCACGGACGCCCTCTCGGGCAGCCAGGTCTGGATCCTCTGGGTCACGGCCGTCGTCTGCCTCGTGCTGATCGTCCTGCTGATCGCGTTCGTCGTCCGTCAGGGCGGCGGCCGCACCAGCACGTTGCTCGACCTCTCGGAGGCGGACGACAGCCACTCGCCGACCGGCGGCCACGTCGTCATCGACGCCAAGGTCGCCGCGAACGTCCTCGAGGAGGCGCTGTCGAACGCCCCCGGCGTCGTCTCCGCCGACGTCGTCGCGTTCCGGATCAAGGGCGAGAACGTGCTCCGCGTGACCGTGGACGCCCGCCGCGGCGCCTCGCCGGTCGACCTGCGCCGCGCCGTCGACGAGGCGGTCTCCCGCTGGGACGACCTGCTCGGCACGGTGACCCCCGTGGTCGTGCAGATCAACGGCGGCCTGCGCACGCAGATGTCGTCGGCCACCCGGCTCGACTGACCCGGCTCCACACCGCACCACCCGGACGGCCCTCGCTCTCGACCGAGGGCGGGGGCCGTCCGCGTCCCGACCCCGAGACGACCGCGTCCCCTCGACGCCCGAGCGCCGTGTCCGGCGCTCCCCCGACTCCGCACCCTCCAGGAAGGACGGCCCATCGTGACCGACTCCGCACACCACGTCACCCCCATCGCCCTCGACGACGCCGGCCCGGCCGAGGCCGAGACGCCCGAGCAGGCCCTGCACCGCATGATCGCCGTGACCACCCTCGGCACCACGGGCGTGCACGGCCTCGGCACCACCGCCGACCGCGTCGCCGGCGCGCTCCGCACGGCCGTGGGCGCCACCTCCACCCCCGGCATCCGCACCAGCACGACCGATGCCGGCCTCCTCGTCGAGATCTCCGTCGTCGCCGAGTACCCGGCGACGGTGACCGCGGTCGCCGACCACGTCCGCACCGCCGTGCGCCACGCCGTCGGCCAGGTCGGCGACGAGGTCGTCACGGTCGACGTGGCCGTCACCGACGTCCACGGCCCCTTCGACGAGGCCGACGAGGCCCGCCGCGAGGCGGCCGCCGAGAAGCGCAAGGCCGCCCTCGCCGACGCCCGCGACTCGGCGAAGGCGAAGGCCGGGCAGGTCCGCGACACCGTCGCCGACCGCGCCGGCCAGGTCGGCGACGCGCTGAAGGACGGCGCCGACCGCGCCTCCGACACGCTCCAGGAGAAGGCCGCACAGGTCGCCGACACGGCGGCCGAGGTGCGCGACGCCGCCTCCGACAAGGCCGACGAGGTCGGCGAGCAGGCCCGCCGCAAGGCCGGCGAGCTGGGCGACCAGGCCCGCGACCTCCGCGACGAGGCCGGCCGCCGCGGCGACGACGCGGCCGCGAGCGCAGGAGGCGCGGCGTCCGACGCGAAGGACGCCGCCGGCGACCTGCTCGACGCCGCCCGCACCCGGGCCGCCGACGCGCTGGACTCGCTGTCCGACGCGTCCGACCGGGCCGGCGACGACCGCGACCGGTCCGCCGACGCGACCACCGCCTCCTCGGCTGGCACCGCCGACGAGTCGGCCACGGACGTGCCCGACGGCACGACCGTGACGGTCACCGTCGAGGACGGCGACACGAGCGTCGTCGTCGACACGCCGGACGACCGCCGCACCGACGGCGACCAGGCCACCTCCGCCCGCTGACCCGCACCACCACCCACCACCGCGAGAGGCGACGACGATGTTCCGACGCACGACGATGTCCACCCGACGCGCCCGGCCCCGTGCCGTCTGGGCCGCGCTCGTCACCTCGGTGGTGCTGTGCCTGCTGATCGTGGGCGGCGTGTTCCTGCCCGTGCTCGGGCTGATCGGGGCGGCCGACGGCGGCACGGCGGGGGCGCTCGACGTCCCCGTCGGGTCGATCGCTGCGGCCGCCGCGATCGGCTACCTGCTGGCGCTGGTGCTGCTGGCGCTGATCCTCGTCGTGCGCAACGGCCCGCTCGCCTGGGTGCTCGGCGTGGCCGCCGTCGTGTCGACGCTGCTCGTGTCGCTCTGGCCGCTCGTCGCGACCGCGCTGGCGGGCGTCGACCAGGCGCGCGACGTGTGGCCGTTCATCCAGGAGCTGCTGCAGCGCTTCAGCTGAGCCGCGCCGCTCTGCCCTGCTCTGCTGCTCACTCCGCCGAGGGCGGGTCTTCCGGCTCGAGGGCGGGTCGTCCGCGACCCGCCCTCGGCCCAGAAGACCCGCCCTCGACGGCGTGGGGCGCCCGACCGGTCGGCTAGGGCAGCAGCTCGCCGAGCAGGCGCTCGACGCGCCCGCGGATGTCGTCCCGGATCGGGCGCACCGCCTCCAGGTCCTGCCCGGCGGGGTCGGCGAGCTCCCAGTCCTCGTAGCGCTTGCCGGGGAAGATCGGGCACACGTCGCCGCAGCCCATCGTCACGACCGCGTCCGAGGCGTGCACCTGCTCGGTCGTCATGAGCTGGGGCACGGCGGCCGAGATGTCGATGCCGACCTCGGCCATGGCCTGCACGGCGACGGGGTTGATGCTGTCGCCCGGCTCGGAGCCGCCCGACCGAACCTCGACCGCCCCGCCGGACAGCGAGCGCATGAAGCCGGCGGCCATCTGCGACCTCCCGGCGTTGTGGACGCAGACGAACAGGACGACGGGCTTCCGGGTCATGTCGACATCCTGCCGGAGGCGTCCGTCCCGAAGCTGAGGGCGGGTCTTCCGGGTCGAGGGCGGGTCGGCGTCGACCCGCCCTCGGCCCGGAAGACCCGCCCTCGACCCGTCTCGGCGAGCGGGGGCGCGACGCTCAGGCCGAGCCGAGCAGCACGCCGAGCAGGCCCGAGCCGACGGCGAGCACGAGCACGCCGAGCCCGTAGACCAGCCCCGGCCCCCGCCGCCCCTCTGCGAGCAGGCGGACGGTCTCGACGCTCGCCGTGCTGAACGTCGTGTACCCGCCCATCAGCCCGCCGCCCAGCACGAGCAGCCACCCGAGGGCCAGAGCCGAGGAGGCGGCGAGCCCGGTGAGCAGGCCGAGCACGAACGAGCCCCCCACGTTGATGAACGCCGTGGCGAGCGGCACCCGTGTCGGCACCGCCGCGCGGACGGTGCCGTCGACGACGAGCCGCAGCGCGGCGCCGACGCCGCCGGCCGCCGCCACCGCGACGAAGAGCCAGGGCGCGATCACGAGCGCTCCCCCGGACGATCGTCCTGGGCGCCGTCCCGGGTGCCGCGCCGGGCCCCGCGCCGGGCGAGCGCGGCGCCGAGCGCGATGCCGCCCGCCGCGGCGAGCGCGCCGACGACGACCGACCCCAGCGCGTACGCGACGGCCGTGCCGGGGTGCCCGTCGAGCAGCAGCCCCGTGTCGACGGCGAGCGCACTGTAGGTGGTGAAGCCGCCGAGCACGCCCGTGCCGACGAAGAGCCGCAGGTCGCGTCGGCGACCGCGGTCGGGCCCCCGCCGCAGCAGCGACTCGAGCAGCAGGCCGAGCACGAACGACCCCGCGACGTTGATGACCGCGATCGTGACGGGAAGCGTGCCGGGAGCGGCGGGCAGGGACAGGGCCAGGGCCTCTCGGACCCCGGTGCCGATCGTGCCGCCCAGGGCGACGAGGCCGAGCGACCGCCAGCGCAGGTGCACCGGCCGGGCCGCCGCCTCCTCGGGGTCGACGCCGGGCGCAGGTGTCGTCACGGGCGCCTCCTCGGGGTCGGCGCCCCCAGTCGGGGGCACCGTCGAGAGTCAAGCACGTCGAACGCCCCCGGTCCGGCTCCGGTCGATGCCATGATGCGCGGATGGATCCCCTCACCGACGACATGGCCCGGGCGCTCGCCCGGCTCGCCGACGTGCTGCCCCGGTGCGGCCCCGAGCTGTGGGCGAGCCTCGGCGGGCCGGTCGGCGAGGACGACCTCGAGGCCCTCCGGGACGCCGCCGCCCCGTTCGTGCTGCCGGCCGAGCTCGTGCTGCTGCTCCGCACCCACGACGGGCAGCCCGAGCGGCAGGGCACCCGGCTGCCCTGGTGGCCCTCGATCGACATGGGTCCGCTGCTCCCCGCACGGGTCATGGCGGAGGGGCAGCTGCAGCTTCGCGAGTTCGTCGAGCCGTGGCAGTGGAGCCGGGCGTGGCTGTCGATCTCGCGCGAGGGCTGGTGGCAGTCCGTGCTCGACCTGTCCTCCCCGCAGGGCGGCGTCGTCGTCGACGCGAGCTGGCCCGACCTGCCCCGGGTGGTGGCCCCCTCGCTCGTCCACGTCGTGGACGCGGTGAGCACCCTGGCCGAGGCCGGTCTGCTCGACGAGCACGAGCAGGACGTCCCCCTCGGCCCCGATCGGGACGCGCTGCTCGCCGAGCTGTGGGCCGACGCCTGGGCGCACAGCCCGTACCCTCCGCGCACCGAGATCGACCCGGGCACCTGGCCCGCCGCCTGGGGCGGGCCGCACCCGCTGCCCTGAGAGCGCACGAGGGCCCCGGGTCGACGACGACCCGGGGCCCTGCGGCGAGCGGCGGGCGGTCGCCCTAGAGCTCGATCTTCTCGTTCTCGGCGTCGAGCGCGTCGCCGGTCACCTTCGACTTGACGAACGACAGGGCCGAGGCGACCTTGCCGCCGGGGCTGTCCCAGTACTCGGCGCTGTGGGCCGTGAACTTCACGAGGCCGACCGTCGGGTCGCTCGGCCCCTCGGGGAACCACGCCTCGACGCGGCTGTTCCACAGCTGCTCGAGCTTGGCGTGGTCGTCGACGACGGCCGCGGTGCCGGCGAGCGAGACCCACGAGTCGCGGGCGCTGAGGGTGACCCCGACGGTGTCCTTGCGGCTCAGGTGCGCGACGGCCGTCGAGCCGAGGCCGACGATGAACCAGAGGTCGCCGTCGAACTCGGCCTCCTGCAGGGTCATCGGGTGCCCGACGAGGGCGCCGTCCTCGTCGATGGTGGTCAGCATCGCGAAGTCGAAGTCGCCGAGCAGCTTCGCGAGCTTGGCGACGTCGTCGTGATGGGTGGTGCTGGTGTTGTCGGCCACGAGTGGCTCCTTCCGTCCGTCGGCCTGGGCCGACACGAGTCGAGCGGGGGTGGTGCTGCGCCCACACTGCTCCCCCGGTGCCGTCGGATGCACGGCTCCCGACGCGGGACCTCGCAGACCGTTCCCAGCACAGAGCGTGTCCCACGGCCGACGGGGGCGCGACGTACGCTGGTCCGTGCACGTCCCCCCGGCGCGAAGGACTCCCATGCGACACGACGGTCACCCCGACGACCTGCCTGCCGACCAGCCCGAGGGCGGGCCGGCCACCGGCCCCGTCGAGGAGGCGCGCGAGACCGGGCACGACGCCCCGACGACCGACGGCACAGCTCCCGAGGAGGCGCCCCCCGCCTCCTCGCTGGACGCCTGGTCCGAAGAGCGGCACCGCGAGCTCGAGCTGTACCTCGAGCACGACCGCGAGGTCGAGGCGCTGCGTCGGCGCGAGCGCGAGACCGCCGAGCGGGAGCGCCGCGAGCGCGCCGCCCGCCTGCGCGAGGCCGAGCTGCCGCCCGAGCTGCGCGACGCGGACGACGACGACTGGGTGCCGGGCCGGCGACGCCGCCTCGTGATGGGCACGTCGCGGGTGGTCGCCGCGATCGCCCTGGTGGCGGTGCTGGCGCTGGCCGTCACCGCCGTGTTCTAGGCGACCCGCGCCTCCTCGGCGCTGCCGCCCGCGCGGGCGCTGTCCGTCCCGCAGGCTCTGCCGCCCGCGCAGGCTCTGCAGCCCGAGCAGGCTCGAACACCGCCGAGTGAACGGAACACCGCGGAAGTGGGCGGTGTTCCGTTCACTCGGCGGTGTCAGCCGACCTCTGCGGTGTCAGCCGACCTCGGCGTCGTAGCGGGCCCGGGCGCGCTCGACGTCGGGCAGGGCACCGCTGGTCCAGCGCAGCAGGGCGTCGACCAGCTCGTTCAGCGAGTCGCCGATCGGTGCGATGCGGTACTCGACGGCGACCGGCCTCGTCTGCAGGACGACGCGCTCGATCATCCCGTTGCGCTCGAGTCGGCGCAGCGTCGCCGTCAGCGACTTCTGGCCGACCGCCGGCACGGCGCGACGCAGCTCGTTGAAGCGGAGCGGCCGCCCGCAGAGCTGGTCGAGCACCTGCAGCGACCACTTGTCGAGCAGCTCGTCGAGCAGCTCGCGGTGCGGGGCGTCGACGGCGAGCAGCTCGGGGCCGACGTCGTGGGGAGGGCGGGCGGCGGTGTGGTCCACGGCACCTAGTCTCGTTGAAGTCGCTCTCGTGCACCAGGTAGACAGAGGGAACCACGACGATCCCCCGTCGTGCCCCGACGAGAGGGCCCCCGTGACCGTCCAGACCCTGAGCCCCGAGGGCATGTTCCAGCCCGTGCCGTACGACCACGTGTCGATCGCGACCGGCTCCCGCCACGTGCACGTGGCGGGCCAGATCGCGCGCGACGGCGAGGGCCGGCGCCTGTCCCCCGGCGACCTCGCCCAGCAGGTCGCCGCGGTGCTCCGCAACGCGCACCGGGGCCTCGCGGCGGCGGGCGCCGGCTACGGCGACGTCGTCCGCCTGCGGTTCTTCGTCACCGGGTCGACGCCCGAGATGTTCGGCGACTTCATGGCGGGCATCGAGCTGGTGGCCGACGAGCTCGACCTGCCGACGCCCCTGCCGCCGGTGTCGGTGATCGGCGTCGACTTCCTCTTCGAGCCCGACGTGCTCGTCGAGCTCGAGGCGTACGCCGTCCTCGACTGAGACGGAGGCGGAGGCGGAGGCGGAGGCGGAGACGGAGGCGGAGGCGGAGGGGCGGATCGTCGGGTCCTGGCTCGCGCCGGGCCCGTGCGCGAGGATCGAGCCACGCCCATGGCCCGGAAGGCAGGACCCGTGATCGACCGCCCCGCACTCGCCGACTTCCTCCGCCGACGGCGCACGTCGCTGCAGCCCGAGGACGTCGGCCTCACCCGCGGCGCCCGTCGCCGGACGGCCGGTCTGCGCCGTGAGGAGATCGCCTCCCTCTGCCACATGTCCGCCGACTACTGGGCCCGCCTCGAGCGGGGAACGGGCCCGCACCCCTCCGAGCAGATGCTGTCGAGCATCGCCCAGGGCCTGCACCTCACGCTCGACGAGCGCGACCACGTGTTCCGGCTCGCCGGGCACCGGCCGCCCGTGCGCGGCTCCGACGGCGAGCACGTCGCGCCGGGCCTGCTGCGGGTGCTCGACCGTCTCGTCGACACCGCCGCCGAGATCGTCACCGAGCTCGGCGAGACGCTGCGGCAGAGCCCGCTGGGAGCGGCCCTGCTGGGCGACGCGTCCCGACGCCGCGGCCCGGCGCGCAGCCTCGGCTACCGCTGGTTCACCGACGAGGAGGCGCGGGCCGCGTACCCGGAGGACGAGCAGCACCAGCTCTCGCGGCTCTACGCCTCGGGCCTGCGCGAGCTCGTCGCCCTGCGCGGCCCCGGCTCGCGCGCCGCCGGCCTGGTCGACCTGCTGATCGACGACGAGCGGTTCCGGCGCGTGTGGGAGGCCCACGAGGTGGGCCTGCGACCGCCCGACGTGAAGCGGTTCCGGCACCCGGTCGTCGGCGCGCTCGAGCTGTCGTGCCAGACGCTCGTCGACCCCGACCAGTCGCACCGGCTGCTCGTGTACACGGCGGCGCCGGGCAGCGCGAGCCACGACGCGCTGCAGCTGCTCGCGGTCGTCGGCGGCGGGCAGTTCGCCACGTCGTAGGGCAGCGGTGCGGGCCCGGGCCTGTGCGGACGGCGCCCGCCCGTGCGCTCGGCGCCCGCCCGTGCGCTCGGCGCCCGACGAGGAGCGTCGAGCCGTGGATCGACAGGCCCTGGATGCGGTCCGCGACCGGTCGCAGCATGGGACCACCACCTCCTCGGGTGGCCCTGACACGAAGGAGCACCCCATGCCTCGCACATCCGAGGCCGACCTGCCCGACCTGACCGGCCAGCTGGCCGTCGTCACCGGCGCGAGCGACGGCATCGGCCACGTCGTCGCGACCCGGCTCGCCCGGGCCGGCGCCGAGGTCGTCATGCCCGTCCGGTCGGCCGAGAAGGGCGAGCGCGCGGCGCAGCGCATCCGCGACGCGGTGCCGGGCGCCGTGGTCGGCACGCGGCCGCTCGACCTGTCGTCGCTGGCCTCGGTCGCGCCCCTGGTCGACGGGCTCGTCGCCGAGGGGCGGCCCGTCCACCTGCTCGTGAACAACGCGGGGGTGATGCGGCCGGCCGAGCGGCAGGAGACCGTGGACGGCTTCGAGCTGCAGATGGGCACGAACCACCTCGGGCACGCGGCCCTGACGCTGGGGCTGCTGCCGCTCCTCCGGGCAGGTCGTGCCCGGGTCGTGCACCAGACCAGCGTCGCCGCCCGCCGGGGCCGCATCGACTGGGACGACCTCGACGCCCGCCGGTCGTACGACGTCATGGCCGCCTACTCGGCGTCGAAGATCGCGGTGGGCCTGTTCGCGCGCGAGCTCGACCGGCGCAGCCGCGAGGCAGGGTGGGGCGTCAGCAGCACGCTCGCGCACCCCGGCGTCTCGCCGACGAACCTGTTGGCGGCGCAGCCCGGCATGGGGCGTCCCGGCGTCTCGCCCGAGCGCCGGGTCATCGGGGTCCTGTCCCGCCTCGGCGTCGTCGGGACCGTCGAGAGCGCGGCCCTGCCCGCCCTCGCCGCCGCCCGGCCCGACACGGCCGGCGACGAGTTCTGGGGCCCGCGGCGCACGCTCGGCGGCCCGCCCGCGCGGCAGCAGTTCTGGGAGCCGCTGCGGGACACGACGGAGGCGCGGCGCCTGTGGGACGTGTCGGAGCAGCTGACCGGGGTGCGCGCCGAGGCCCGTGCCCCGACCGCGGTCGGGGCACGGGCCTGGGCCCTGTGGCCGACGCCTACGGCCCGTGGCGGTGGCGGTGGCGGTGGCGGTGGCGGTGGCGGTGGCGGTGGCGGTGCCGCCTACTCGCCGATCTCGTCGTCGTCCTGGGCCGAGAGGTACAGCCGGTGGCTCGTGATGACGAGCGAGAGCCAGCCGGTGCCGGTGACCCAGCCGACGGCGACGTCCGTGAACCAGTGGGCGCCGAGCAGCACCCGCGAGAGGCCGACGGTCACCGCGGTGGCCGCGGCGCCGCCGATGACGGCCACCTGAGGCCCGTTCTTCTCCTGGCGCAGCGCGACGAGGTAGGCGAGGATCCCGATGATCGTGGTCGTGTTCAGCGTGTGCCCGGACGGGAACGACGGCGACTTCTCGTAGGGCGGGATGGCCTCGTGGCGGGGCGGGCGGTTCCGCGCGATGAGCCTCTTGCCGACGAGCGTCATGACGAGCGACCCCGCGCTGGCCGCGACGATCACCGTGACGGGGTTCGCCCGGCGGTCGCGCACGCCGAACGCCACGGCCGCCCCGACCGTGAGCAGCGGCATCGCGACCGGGCCGAAGGCGTGCGCGATCGTCGCGGCGGCCCGGTTGACGGCGGGCGAGCGCAGCGACTTGGCCTTCTCGAGCGCCGGGCGGTCGAGGCTCCCGATGCCGTCGCGGCCGGTGACGCCGTCGTAGATCCACGCGGCGCCCGCCGTGGCGGCGACGACGACGCTGCCCCCGACGGCGAGCGTGGCGACGAGCGCCCGTCGCGCGCCGACGCGCTTGGCGACCTCGCGGTGCTGCGACGCGAGCCGCTGCCCCGCGGGCGTGCGCCACTCGGTGAGGTCGCGCCGGCCGATGCGCCGGTCGGCGCGGCCGGGCGGGACGGGGCGGCCGGCGCCCCTCCGCGAGCTCGTCACGCCGGCAGGATCAGAGGTGCGGGTCATGCGACCAGTCTGGCCCTCGGCTGCGTGCCGTTCACAGCGGGACGCCCTCGTCGCCCCGATCCTGCCGCGCCCAGTCGTCGTACCCGACGACGCCGCGGAAGTCCGGGGCCCCGTCCGGCCCGGCCGGCAGCAGGGTGCCGTCCTCGTACCGGGGCCACTGCAGCGTCCGCTGCCCCGGGCGCGCGTACGCCTCTGCGGGCGGCCGGAACCCCGCCGAGGAGGCGCCCGTCCCGTCGACGGGACCGGGCACGCCCGTCGTCCACCCGCCTCCTCGCTGTGCCGTCCACGACGCCGTCGGTGGCACGGGACCCGCCCCGGCCGGCTGGACCGCGCCCGACCCGGTCACCGGCGGCTGCGCGCCCGCCCCCGACCCGGCGCGCGGCGTCGACCCGGCGAAGAGCTGGTACCCGAGCGGCACGAGCACCGTGCCCAGGGCGTCGAGCACCGCGACCACGCCGACCGCGCGCCAGTACGACTCGTCGACGTCGGACCACGAGAACAGCACCGGCAGGGTGAGCAGGACGGCCAGCGTGCCGACGAGCACGAGCGTCACCGTCGTGACGACCGACATGACGCGGTACTGCAGGCGGGCCCCGATGATGAGCACGAGGTGCACGTGCAGCAGTGCGATCCGGGCGATGACGGCGAGGAGCACCCACCCGAGGAACCCGTCGAACGGCGACCACTCCGCGTAGCCGTACGAGTCGTACGACACCGGCGGCGGGGCCCAGATCTTGAGCATGCCCGCGACGAACAGGTAGACGGACACGGCGAAGCTCACCAGGGCGAAGACCGAGCTGCGTCGGGACGACACGTCGGCGTCGTACCAGGAGAAGAGCGCGAAGGCGGTGAAGAGCACGGCGGTGCCGATGAGGCGCCACGAGGTCTCGCCGAACTGCGCCGTGGCGATCGACACGATGGCGACGACGGCGGCCACCACGAGCGAGACGATCACCACCCGGAGCATGATCGGCCTGACGCGGCCGAACGGGAACGTGGTCGGCATGGGCGGGTCTCCTCGAGATCGGGGCCGGTGGTCACCTCGACACTGGCACGCGCCTCCGCTCCGCCACAGTCCCCCGAGCGGGACCTGGGGAACACCGGCCTCGAGTTCAGCCCTGGGGAGGGGCCTTCGCGATCGCCGGCGTCTCCGAGGTACGGCATCATGGCCGCATGACCGTTCTCACCGGGATCGACGTCGCCGCCGAGCTGCGCCAGGTCACCGCCCACTGGACGCCTCGGGTCGTCGGCCGCGTCAACGACCAGTACGTCAAGGTCGCGAAGCTGCTCGGCGAGCTCGTCTGGCACGCCCACGACGCCGAGGACGAGATGTTCCTCGTCGTGTCGGGCCGGCTCCGGATCCAGCTGCCCGACGACCAGGAGGTCGTGCTGACCCCGGGTCAGTTCCACGTCGTCCCGCGGGGCGTGCAGCACAACCCGGTCGCCGACGAGGAGGTGGAGATCGTCCTGATCGAGACGGTCACCACCGCGCACACGGGCGACGTCGTCGTCGAGGGCACCGTGCCCGTCGAGCGCCAGGTCGGCACCTTCCGCTGACCCCGACGCCGAGCTGACCTCGACGCGGCACTGACCTCGACGTCGCGGCCGAGATCGGCACGCGACCCCCTCGACCAAGAGCCCCCGCCGTGCCTGCGAGGATGTGGACGGCGCTTAAGGCGGGGGGTCGGTCAGCCGTCCGAGTCTCGC
>Ga0265797_10009681_pt1 | contig 12439 bp, 12 predicted proteins | sample P2T30metagenome_FD_192433 | JGI IMG/M metagenome (GOLD analysis project Ga0265797, IMG submission 192433) | Plant litter microbial communities from East Loma Ridge, Irvine, California - P2 T30 | ecosystem: Environmental > Terrestrial > Plant litter > Unclassified | place: USA: California... | reverse complement strand
GTCGCTGCTGCCGCCGGTGCACGCCGGCTGGGCGATGCGCCGCAAGAGCAACCACTTCAAGGCTTTCGATGAAGTGGCGAAAAAGTTCGGCAAGCTGATCGACATCGATCCGTGGATGGTCAACCCGCTGCACAGCAAGCTGGGCGAGGTGAACTTCCAGGAAGACGTGGGCATGGAAGCGCTGGCCGACAACGTGTCGGCGCTGCTGTCCAAGATCAAGAAGAAGTACAAAGAATATGGCATGAAGGACCAGAAGCCCTTCGTCATCGTCAAGCCCGACGCCGGCACCTACGGCATGGGCATCATGACGGTCAAGGATGCCAGCGAGCTCAAGGACCTGAACCGCAAGCAGCGCAACAAGATGTCGGTGATCAAGGACGGCGTGGCGGTGACCGACCTCATGATCCAGGAAGGCGTGCCGACTTTCGAATCGATCAACGATGCGGTGGCCGAGCCGGTGGTGTACATGATCGACCGCTACGTGGTCGGCGGCTTCTACCGCGTGCATGCCGAGCGCGGCATCGACCAGAACCTGAACGCGCCGGGCTCGCAGTTCGTGCCGCTGGCGTTTGCCCAGCAGCACGCAATGCCGGACTTGAAGGCCAAGCCGGGTACGGCGGCGCCGAACCGCTTTTATGTGTACGGCGTGGTGGCAAGGCTGGCGCTGCTGGCGGCGTCGCTGGAGCTGGAGCGTACCGATCCGGATCCGGAGATTTATTAATCCTTGCGCGCCATATAGACAAAATGCGAACGCAGCGGCGGCAGCAGCGTCGCCAGCAGCTCCGGCACCAGCCAGGGCAGCCGTGAAATGGCGCGGCTCAGCGGCGGCAGCAGCATCAGCGTGCGGTAATGGCGCTTTTCGGCCGGCCAGAAGCGCAGCAGTTCGACCTCGCTGACCTTGCGCACGTTGGCGTTGCGCGGGTTGTTGTAGCGGAAATCGAAGATCATGGCCCAGCCGCCGGGCCTGAGCACGCGCCACATCTCGGCGGCCAGCGCGCGGCGCATGTCTTCATCGAGGATCGACGAGAACACGGTATGGGCGCTGACCAGGTCCATGCTGTTGTCCGGGAAGGCGTCGAGCTGGCCGAGGTGCCAGCGTACGCCGGGCGCTGTCTGGGTATTGGCCCGGTCCAGGCGCTCCTGCTGCAGCTCGGTGCCGGCCAGGTAGGCGGGGGTGGCCCCCCAGTCGATCAGCTGGCGCACGAACAGGCCGTCGCCGCAGCCGACGTCGAGCGCGCGCAGCGCCGACAGATCCGCCCCCACCGTCGCCGCCAGCAACCTGGACATGACGCGCGCCCGCGCCGCCGACTGGTGCACGATTTCCGGGCGATGCCAGGCATAGCGCGCCAGCGCGGCGCCGCCGTGCCACTGGCGGTAGACCTGGTTGATGCGTTCCTGCTCGGCCTGGTTCGTCATCGGCTCCTCCCCAAACCGTCATCTTCCCCAAGCACCCCGCATCCGCGCTTGAGAGACCGCAAACACGGCTCGAATAGATGCCTTTTTGCCAATAGGCATCTGCTGAGTTGACGCGGCAGTGAAGTGGCGATGGGATACGGCCCGCTTTCCGCGAGAATCCGTGTTTCCGGCTAAAATCAGGGCATTGCCTCGTTGGGAACCCACATGAAAATCGCTTTTCTCGCCGATCCGCTGTCCGGATTCAAGACTTACAAGGATTCGACCTTTGCGATGATGCGCGAAGCGGCCAGCCGCGGCCACCGGATCTACGCGTTCGAGCAGCGCCACATGGTGCTGGACCAGGGCGTGGTCAGCGCCGACGTGACGGAAATCACGCTGACCGGCGATGCCGACGACTGGTATCGCGCCGCGGATGCCGAAACCGTGCGCCTGTCGGACTTCGACGCTGTCCTGCAGCGCAAGGACCCGCCGTTCGACATGGAATACATCTACAGCACCTATCTGCTGGAGCTGGCCGAGCGCCAGGGCGCGCGCGTGTTCAACAAGCCGGCCGCGATCCGCGACCACAACGAAAAGCTATCGATCGCCCAGTTCAGCCAGTTCACCTCGCCGACCCTGGTGACCTCGTCGGCCACCCAGCTGCGCGCCTTCCACGCCGAGCATGGCGACGTGATCTTCAAGCCGCTGGACGGCATGGGCGGCGCCGGCATCTTCCGCGTCAAGGATGACGGCATGAATTTGGGTGCGATCATCGAAACGCTGACCGACAACGGCGCGCGTACCATCATGGCCCAGAAATACATCCCGGCCATCGTCAAGGGCGACAAGCGGGTGCTGGTCATCAACGGCAAGCCGGTGCCGTTCGCGCTGGCGCGCATCCCGCAGGGCGGCGAAGTGCGCGGCAACCTGGCGGCCGGCGGCCTGGGCGTGGCCCAGCCGATCACCGACCGTGAACGCGAAATCGCCGAGACCTTGGGCCCGGTGCTGGCGGCGCGTGGCCTGTTGCTGGTAGGATTGGATGTGATTGGCGATTTCCTGACGGAAGTGAACGTTACGAGTCCGACCTGTTTCCAGGAGATCACCGATCAGACCGGCTTCAATGTGGCCGGAATGTTCATCGACGCACTGGAACAGGCGGTCACAGGAAACTGACATGGTAGGCATTCTGCTGATGACCCACGCTCCGCTGGGTCAGGCATTCATCGCCGCGGTAGCACACGTGTTCCGCGGTCCCACGGAGTTGTTCGAAGCGATCGACGTGACCGCGGACCAGGACACGCACGAAGTCAACGAGCTGGCGCGCCAGGCGATCAAGCGCCTCGACGACGGCGACGGCGTGCTGGTGATTACCGACATCAAGGGCGGTACGCCGTCGAATTGCTGCAACGCGCTGGCCGAGGCGGGGCACGTGGAAGTCATCGCGGGCATCAGCCTGCCGATGCTGCTGCGCGCGATCACCTACCGGCGCGACACCCTCGACGTGGTGGTCGAGATGGCACTGGCCGGCGCCCAGAACGGCGCGGTCAGGGTCGACAACAGGATCCGGGTCGGCACCTGACCGGTCCCGTTTTCATTGAAGTTATTGGCGAGACGATAAAAACACATGATTCAACAGGAACTCGAGATTATCAACAAGCTGGGCCTGCACGCCCGCGCCTCCGCCAAATTCACCCAGATGGCCGCCCGCTACCAGAGCGACGTCTGGCTCACCCGCAATGCACGCCGCATCAACGCCAAGTCGATCATGGGCGTGATGATGCTGGCCGCCGGCAAGGGCGCCAAGGTGACGCTGGAAGCCGACGGCCCGGATGAAGCGGCCTGCATCGAGGCGCTCACCGGTCTGATCAACGATAAATTCGGCGAAGGCGAGTAACGATGCCGGAACCACGAGCGGGCCGCAGTAGTCACCCAGGAAAATCGATGGCATCGTTCACCCTGCATGGCATTCCGGTTTCGCGCGGGATCTCGATCGGGCGCGCGCACCTGCTGACGCCGGCCGCGCTCGACGTCAAGCATTACCTGGTGGCGGAAGAGCAGGTCGAGGCCGAGGTCAAGCGTTTGCAGGAAGCGATCGCCCAGGTGCACCGCACGCTGCAGGACCTGTGGACCGATCTGCCCAAGGATGCGCCGACGGAACTGGGCGCCTTCATCGACGTCCACGTGCTGATCTTGTCCGACCCGATGATCTCGGAGGCGCCGCTCGACATCATCCGCTCGCGCCACTACAACGCCGAATGGGCGCTGGTAACCCAGATCGACGAGCTGTCGGCGCAGTTCGATGAAATCGAAGACCCCTATCTGCGCGAGCGCAAGCAGGACATCCAGCAGGTCGCCGAGCGCGTGCTGAAGGTCCTGATGGGCACCGAACTGGCCGCGCCACCGGCGCCGGCCGGGGAAGATCACTTCCAGCCGCAGATGATCGTGGTCGCCCACGACATCTCGCCGGCCGACATGCTGGCCTTCCGCGACCGCTCCTTCGTCGGCTTCGTGACCGACGTCGGCGGCCAGAACTCGCACACCGCGATCGTCGCGCGCAGCCTCGACATCCCGGCCGCGGTCGGCATGAGCCAGGCCTCGCGCCTGGTCGAGCAGGATGACTGGGTGATCGTCGATGGCGATGCCGGCGTGGTCATCTGCAATCCGAGCGCGCTGGTGCTGGAGCAGTACCGCGCGCGCCAGACTGCCCTGATCAAGGCGCGCAAGCGTCTGCTGAAACTCAAGAAGACCCCGGCGGTCACGAAAGACGGCACCGCCATCACGCTGCTGGCGAATATCGAGCTGCCCGACGATTGCCCGGCGGCGCTGGAGGCAGGGGCACACGGGGTCGGCCTGTTCCGCTCCGAATTCCTGTTCATGGGCCGCGGCGCCCAAGGGCTGCGGGTGCCGGGCGAGGACGAGCAGTTCGAGCAGTACCGCAAGGCGGTGCTGGCGATGAAGGGCCGCATGGTCACCATCCGCACGCTCGACGTCGGCGCCGACAAACCGCTGGACCAGGCCGAGCACACGGCGCTGAACCCGGCGCTGGGCCTGCGCGCGATCCGCTACTGCCTGGCCGAGCCGCAGCTGTTCCTGACCCAGCTGCGCGCGATTCTGCGCGCCTCCGCCTTCGGCAAGGTGCGCATCCTGATCCCGATGCTGGCGCATGCCTTCGAGATCGACCAGTCGCTGAACATGATCGCCCAGGCCAAGGCGCAATTGCGCGAGCAGGGCATGGAGTTCGACGAAGCGATCGAAGTCGGCGCCATGATCGAGATCCCGGCCGCCGCGCTGGCGCTGCCGATGTTCGTCAAGCGCATGGATTTCCTCTCCATCGGCACGAACGACTTAATACAATACACGCTGGCCATCGACCGCGTCGACTACGAGGTGGCACACCTGTACAATCCGCTCCACCCGGCGGTGCTGAACCTGATCGCGATGACGATCGCCGCCGGTGCCAAGGCCGGCATCGACGTCGCCGTGTGCGGCGAGATGGCGGGCGACATCAAGCTGACGCGCCTGCTGCTCGGCATGGGCTTGCGCGAATTCTCGATGCACCCGGCCCAGCTGCTGGCGGTCAAGCAGGAAATCCTGGCGAGCGACTTGAAAACCCTGACCACGCGCACCCGCCGCATCCTGCGCGCGATGGAACCCGGCGACATCGCCGAGGCCGTGGAGCAGCTGCAGTCCCTGTAATAATCAATCACCAATTCATGGCTTCTCTCGGAACAGTCTCACCCCAGGCGATGCATTTCGCCGACGCGCTGCGCCTGCAAAGCGGCGCCGCCATCGGCGACTACACGCTGATGTACGAAACCTACGGCACCCTGAATGCCGACAAATCCAACGCGGTGCTGATCTGCCACGCGCTGAACGCGTCGCACCATGTGGCCGGCCATTACGCCAATGAGCCCAAGAGCGCGGGCTGGTGGGACAACATGGTCGGTCCCGGCAAGCCGGTGGACACTGACCGCTTCTTCGTCATCGGCATCAACAATCTCGGCTCCTGCTTCGGCTCCACCGGTCCGATGCACATCAACCCGGACACCGGCAAGCCCTACGGCGCCGCCTTCCCGGTGGTGACGGTGGAAGACTGGGTCGCGGCCCAGGCACGCCTGGCCGACCGCCTCGGCATCGACTGCTTTGCGGCGGTGATGGGCGGCTCGCTGGGCGGCATGCAGGCGCTGGCCTGGTCGATCATGTTCCCGCAACGCCTGCGCCACTGCATCGTGATCGCCTCGACGCCCAAGCTGTCGGCCCAGAACATCGCCTTCAACGACGTCGCGCGCCAGGCGATCCTGACCGACCCCGATTACCGCGGCGGCGACTTTTACGAACACGGCGTGGTGCCGAGGAACGGCCTGAAGGTGGCGCGCATGGTCGGCCACATCACGTATCTGTCGAACGACGACATGGCCGAGAAATTCGGCCGCAAGCTGCGCAACGCCGCCGAGAGCGACGACTACAAGTTCGGCTTCGGCGTCGACTTCGAGATCGAGTCCTACCTGCGCTACCAGGGCGACAAGTTCTCGGAATACTTCGATGCCAACACCTACCTCCTGATCACCAAGGCGCTCGATTATTTCGACCCGGCGCGCGAGCACGGCGACAATTTGCAGAAAGCGCTGCAGAACACCAAGGCGCAATACCTGATCGCTTCCTTCACCACCGACTGGCGCTTTTCGCCGGAGCGCAGCCGCGAGATCGTGCAGGCGCTGCTGGCCAACCGCCGCAAGGTGAGCTACGCCGAAATCGACGCGCCGCACGGGCACGATGCCTTCCTGCTGGACGATGCGCGCTACATGCACATCGTGCGCGCCTATTACGACCGCATTTGGGAAGAGTGCAGCAAGGAGGCCGCATGAAATTCGAAGACCTGAACACGCTGCGCCCCGACCTGGCTTTCATCGCCCACTGGGTCCGCAACGGCGCACACGTGCTGGACGTGGGCTGCGGCGACGGCGCCATGCTGCGCTACCTGGAAACCGGGAAAAACTGCACCGGCTACGGCGTCGAGATCGCCGACGACAAGGTCCTGGAAAGCACCAAGCGCGGCATCGACGTGATCCAGCACGACATGGAGCAGGGCCTCGATTTGTTCGGCGACAACGCCTTCGACATGGTGCTGTGCCTGTCCTCGCTGCAGATGATGCAGCACGTGGAAGCGCGCCTGCGCGACATCGTCCGCGTCGGCAAGGAAGCTATCGTCTCGTTCCCCAACTTCGCCCACTGGCCGCACCGGCTCTCGCTGCTGAAGGGCCGCATGCCGGTGTCGCGCTCGCTGCCTTACCAGTGGTTCGACACGCCCAACGTGCGCTACGCTACGATCAACGACTTCAAGGAACTGGCCGAGAAGTGCGGGCTCGAAGTGCTGGAATACGTGGCGCTGGCCGACGGCAAGCCGATCTCCTTCTTGCCAAACCTGCGCGGCAGCCTGGCGGTATTCCGCTTGCGTAAGAAGGACCTCGTCGTCACTTGATATGATGCGCCGTATTGACATCTCTTCCGGGTGGAGACGACCATGAAAAAGTTATTTGTCCTGGCGGCACTGTGCGCCGCCATGGGAAGCGCGCCGGCGCAGGATGGCAAGGGGCGCGTGGTGCAGGACGGTATCGCCGTCGAGCCGCTCAAGGACGGCATGTGGCGCCGCATGACGGCGCCCGAGGAAGCGATCAACGAACAGTCGGCCCAGCAGTACACGGCGCTGATGGGGCAGGCCCAGCAAAAGAACGCTTTGGTGCCGCCAAACGATCCGCAGGTGAAGCGCCTGCGCGCCATTGCCCAGCGCATCATTCCGCAGACGGCGCGCTGGAATCCCAAAGCGAAACAGTGGCACTGGCAGGTCAACCTGCTGCGCTCGAACCAGGTGAATGCCTTATGCATGCCGGGCGGGCGCATCGCCTTTTTCACCGGCATCATCGACAAGCTGAAACTCACCGACGACGAGATCGCCGCCGTGATGGGCCACGAGATCGCGCACGCGCTGCGCGAGCACGGGCGCGAGCGCATGAGCAAGTCCACCACCACCGGCCTGGTCACCGGCATCGGCGGCGCCATTTTGTCGGCCTGGTCCGGCTACGACGTGCGCGGCGCGGCGAATGCGGCTGGCAAGATGGTGGTGCTGAAATTCTCGCGCGACGAAGAGCGCGAAGCCGACCTGGTCGGCCTCGACATCGCCGCCCGTGCCGGTTACGACCCGCGCGCCGGCGTCGCCCTGTGGAACAAGATGGCGGCGCTGGATAATCGCGGCGCGCCGATCGAGCTGTTGTCGACCCACCCGGGCGGCCAGCACCGCATCGAGCAGATCCAGGCCCACATGAACGTGCTGCTGCCGCTGTATGCGCGTAGTAAAGGCAGCGCCGTCGACCGCCTGCCGCCTTACCGCACCAACCTCGTATCCAGATAAACTGTATGGTTCGTTTCGTCAGGAAGGGCCACCAGGCCGAAGCCAATGCCCAGGTGCCGCTGCCGCTGCGCGACGGCGTCGCCCCCAGCTATCTATGGATCAACGAAACGCGCACGGGCGGCATGCTGGCCTTTCTCGAAGAGCGTTTCGGCGAGGTCGGCGGCCCGTGCTGGCTGGACCGGCTGGCGCGCGGCGACGTGGTCGATGCGACAGGCGGGCGCCTGCAGCCGGACAGCCCCGTGCGCCAGGGCATGCGCATCTGGTATTACCGCGAGCTTGAAGAAGAGACCCCGATCCCGTTCGAAGAAGAAATCCTGTTCCGGGACGAGCACCTGCTGGTGGTCGACAAGCCGCATTTCGTGCCGATGATCCCGACCGGGCGCTTTTTGCGCGAGACCCTGCTGGTGCGCCTGAAGCGCAAGCTCGAACTGCCGCACCTGACGCCGATCCACCGCCTCGACCGCGAGACCGCCGGCGTCGTCATCTTCTCGCACAACCTGGCCACGCGCGGCACCTACCAGTCGATGTTCCAGAAGCGCAGCATCCGCAAGGTGTACGAAGCGCTGGCGCCGGTGTTACATGACCGCGAGTTCCCCTTCACCTACCGCAGCCGCATGGCCGACGGCGAAAAATTCTTCGTCATGCAGGAAGAGGAGGGCGAGCCGAATTCGGAAACGCTGGTGGAAATGATCGAACGCCGCGGCGACATTGCGCGCTACCGCCTGCATCCGCACACCGGCCGCAAGCACCAGCTGCGCCTGCACATGGCATCATTGGGCGTGCCGATCCTGAACGATGCCTTCTATCCGGTGGCGCTGCCGTGCAAGGGCGACGATTACTCGGCACCGTTGCAGCTGCTGGCGCGCAAAATCGGCTTCGACGATCCGCTCACCGGAGAAGCGCGCAGTTTCGAAAGCCGGCGCGTGCTGGACTGGCCGGCGTAATACTTACAGTGCGTAATCGATGATCAAGGGCGCGTGGTCCGAAAACCGCTCGTCCTTGTAGATAGCCACCGCATGCGCCTTGGCAGCGATGCCCGGGGTGGCGACGTGGTAATCGATGCGCCAGCCGACGTTCTTGGCCCAGGCCTGGCCGCGGTTGCTCCACCAGGTGTACTGCTCGGCTTCCTGGTTGACCACGCGGTGCACGTCCACCAGCCCCAGTTCGTCGAAGATGCGCGTCATCCAGGCGCGCTCTTCGGGCAGGAAGCCGGAATTCTTCCGATTCCCTTTCCAGTTCTTGAGGTCGATTTCCTTGTGCGCGATGTTCCAGTCGCCGCAGATCACGACTTCGCGGCCTTCGGCCTGCAGCTGCTGCAAATGCGGCAGGAACACTTCCATGAAGCGGAACTTGGCCAGCTGGCGCTCCGGCGAGGACGAGCCGGACGGGCAGTACACCGAGATCACGGTCAGGTTGCCGACGTCGGCGCGGGTGTAGCGGCCTTCGCTGTCGAATTCGACACAGCCGAAGCCGGTCGAGGCCATGTCCGGCTTGATGCGGCTGTAGACGCCGGTGCCCGAATAGCCCTTCTTTTCGGCGTAGTGGAAATGGCCATGGTAGCCGTGCGGCGCGAGAAATTCCTCGGTCATGTCGGCCTGCTGGGCCTTCAGCTCCTGGACGCAGATGAAATCGGCATCCTGGGTCGCCATCCAGTTGAAGAAACCCTTCTTGTGGGCGGAGCGGATGCCGTTCAGGTTGGCGGAAATAATTCTTGGCATGGTTATGAAAATAATACGGAGATGAGAGCAGGACGCTGTTGTTGGCGACCGATGTGACAATGCCGCAACAGGATGGCAGCTGGATAGTGTAACTCCTTTTTTGCCCGGCAGGAACGCCGGCCTCGTCTGTTAGACTGTCGGGTCGGCAAAGTGTGCCCGGACACAATCACACCGCGCCAGCATCCGTTCTGACTGGAGTTGCCGTGTTGACCACCCCCGCCCATCCCGATCATGCCGATCGTCCCGCCGACCTCGAACTGGCCCTGCGCCGGCGCGAGCAGGAACTCGCCGACTTCGTCGAGAACGCCGCCGAAGGCCTGCACCGCGTCGCCGGCGACGGCACCATCCTGTGGGCCAACCGCGCCGAACTGCAGATGCTGGGCTATGCCTGGGACGAGTACGTCGGCCGCCACATCGCCGACTTCCACGTCGACGCCGACGTCATCGCGCACATCCTCGCCACACTGGCCTCGGGCGGCACCCTGTACGACCAGCCGGCGCGCCTGCGCTGCAAGGACGGTTCGATCCGCCACGTCGTGATCCACTCGAACGGCTTTTTCGAGGATGGCCAGCTGCGCTACACGCGCTGCTTCACGCGCGACGCCACCGAGCGCCACCAGCGCGACCAGGCGCTGGCCCAGCGCGACCGCATGCTGCGTGGCGCGCCAGTGGCGGCGGCGCTGCTGGTCGGCCCGGCATTCACCATCCGCCTGGCCAACCGCCGCTATTGCGAGCTGATGGAACGCACCGATCTCGAAGGCCAGACCTTCGCGGCGGCCTTTCCCGAGCTGCGTGAAGGCGAGGCGATGCGCCTGCTGGAGCAGGTGTACGCCAACGCGGCGCCGTTCTCGGCCGACGAACTGCGGGTGGAACTGGCGCGCGCCGGCGGCGCGCGCGAGGAACGCTTCCTGAAGCTCAGCCTCGAACCGCTGAGCACCACGCCGGCCGACATGCCGGCGGGCGAAGAGCAGGGCGTGATCCTGGTGGCGGTGGACGTCACCGCCGAAGTGCGCAGCCGGCGCAGCCTGGAGCGCGCCCACGCCGAACGCGAACAGCTGCTGGAAGAGCTGACCGCGGCCAACCGCACCAAGGACGAATTCCTGGCCATGCTCGGCCACGAGCTGCGCAACCCGCTGTCGCCGATCGTCACTGCCCTGCAGCTGATGCGCATGCGCGGCGAGACCGGCGCCGTGCGCGAACGCGACATCATCGAACGCCAGGTCGAGCACCTGGTGCGCCTGGTGGACGACCTGCTGGACGTGGCGCGCGCCACCCGCGGCAACATCGAGCTGAAGTTCGAACGGATCGACATCGCGCAGCCGCTGGCCAAGGCGGTCGAGATGGCGAGCGTGCTGCTGGAGCGGCGCCGCCACCGTCTCGAGGTCGAGGTCGAACCCGGCCTGGTATGGGAGGGCGATCCGATGCGGCTGGCGCAGGTGGTGTCCAATTTGCTGACGAACGCCGCGCGCTACACCGAGCCGGGCGGCCGGGTGGCCTTGTGCGCGCGCCGCGAAAGCGCGGGCCGCTATGCCGGCTGGCTGCGCATCGGCGTGCAGGACAACGGCATCGGGCTGGCGCCCGAGATGCTGCTGCAGGTGTTCGGCCTGTTCTTCCAGGCCAAGCGCAGCGTGGAGCGCAGCCAGGGGGGCCTCGGCATCGGCCTGGCGCTGGTCAAGAACATCGTCGAACTCCATGGCGGCAAGGTCGAGGCGCACAGCGACGGCCCGGGCCGCGGCAGCGAGTTCGTCGTGCTGCTGCCGGCCGTGAGCGTGAACACCTATGCCACGCCGGCCGCCGTGCAGGCCGCGGCAGTGGCGCCGGCGCCGGGCGCGCGCAAGCGCATCATGGTCGTCGACGACAACGTCGATGCCGCCGAGACCCTCGGCCTGCTGCTGGCCGCGCACGGCCACGAGGTGGACGTGTTCAACGACCCGGTCAGCGCGCTGGCGGCGGTGCCGCGCCTGCGTCCGGACATCGCCGTGCTCGACATCGGCCTGCCGGTGCTGGACGGCTACCAGCTGGCGGCGCGCATGCGCACGCTGCTGGCCGGCCATCCCTGCCGCCTGTTCGCGCTGACCGGCTACGGCCAGGATGCCGACCTGGCCAGGAGCGCGGCGGCCGGCTTCGAGCAGCACCTGGTCAAGCCGATCACGCCGGCCCAGGTGGCCGGGCTGGCCGGCCCGGCCTGAAGGCGAATGATTGAAAGCGGATTACAATACCGGCTTTCGAATCCAGGGGAAGTCATGAGCAATCTGCGCCAACAATTTATCGCGTTTTCGGTCGAGGCCGGGGTCTTGAAATTCGGTCAGTTCACGACCAAGGCGGGGCGCCAGTCGCCGTACTTCTTCAACGCCGGCCTGTTCCACGACGGCGCGACGCTGGGCCAGCTGGCGCAGTTCTACGCCCAGACCCTGATCGACTCGGGCATCGAATTCGACATGCTGTTCGGTCCGGCCTACAAGGGCATCACCCTGGCCAGCGCGACCGCGGTGGCGCTCGCCGCCAAGGGCCATGACACGTCGTTCGCCTACAACCGCAAGGAAGCCAAGGACCACGGCGAAGGCGGCACCATCGTCGGCGCGGGCCTCCAGGGCAAGGTCGTCATCATCGACGACGTGATCTCGGCCGGCACCTCGGTGCGCGAATCGGTGACCATGATCCGCGCCGCCGGTGCCGAACCGGCCGCCGTGCTGATCGCGCTCGACCGCATGGAGCGCGGTGGCAAGGATGGCGTGCTGTCGCCGCTGTCGGCGGTGCAGGAAGTCAGCCAGAACTACGGCATCCCGGTGATCTCGATCGCCAACCTGGCCGATTTGTTCGGCTACCTGGAGCTTGACCCGTCGCTGGCCGAGCACAAGGAGGCGGTGGCGGCTTATCGCGCCCAGTACGGCGTCGCTTAATTGCGTCACTTAGTGGCGGC
>Ga0265797_10009679_pt1 | contig 12442 bp, 15 predicted proteins | sample P2T30metagenome_FD_192433 | JGI IMG/M metagenome (GOLD analysis project Ga0265797, IMG submission 192433) | Plant litter microbial communities from East Loma Ridge, Irvine, California - P2 T30 | ecosystem: Environmental > Terrestrial > Plant litter > Unclassified | place: USA: California... | reverse complement strand
CCGACCCTCACGCGCATCAAATAGCGTATAATTCTTGCTCTAAAGATCACGCCGGCTTAGCTCATTTGGTAGAGCAGTTGATTTGTAATCATCAGGTGGCCAGTTCGAAACCGGCAGCCGGCACCAGAAATTAGCTTTGAAAACAATGCCTTACGTGGAATCCACGTGAGGCATTTGTCTTTGTGTTCGGCAAAAGTACACTTCCAGTACATTCAGCGATTACAAGGACCTCATGGCAACGCTCGTAGAAACAGCGAGTGGCACCCACAAAACGGTCATCCGTATGCATGGATGGCCAACCGTCTCGAAGACCTTCCGCCTCAAACGTGACGTCAAGGTCTGGGCGCGAAGAACCGAGGATGAGATGGTGCGCGGTGTGTATGTTTCGCGTGCAGGCTCGGAGCGAATGACCATTTAGGCTTCTCTTGATCGCTACCTGTCCGAAGTTACTCTAACCAAGAAGCCCACTACGCAACGAAGTGAGGGGATCACTGCAAAAGGCCAGAGACGAGGCCGCAGCAGTATTTCTTAATGCTGATCATGATTGTGCTGTCTTTCTTGTGATGACCGCGCCGTATGCGGTGATTCTGGTGCAAATGTATTTTTTCCTGGCGTGCTACCCACTAATCGTCTCCTTCGGCGCATCGAAGCATGGGCGGGATATGACTACAAAAACCATCTCCGGGGCAATCGTCATTGGTGTTAAGTTCCTGGCGATTTATTTCATTCTGTTTGCTGCGCAGCAGATGGCGGCCAGCATGGGCGAAGTTCTTAAAGACTTCTCCATCGCTGATTGACGCCAATGGACCTGCTTTGGCATGGCCTGCTTGCTTGCCTTCCTGGCGTTGAAGGTGCCGCAGATAGCGGCGGACCTGCTGAACGGGACGGTATCGCTTTCTGGTGGTGATGTGATGGCCGCTGCGGCCATTGGCGGGGGTGCTGCCGCAGCAATCGCAGGTGATGCGGCCTCCCTGGCTGGTGGTGCGGCTAATAGCGTTGGGGTTGCGCTAAAAGCCGGTAGCGCTGCCATCGATCAAGCTAAGCCATCGGCTGCCGGCGGCATCGGTGGTCTAGCGGCCGGCGCAGCTAGTGCACTTGGAAGCGCCGGCCTTAGTGCCGCCTTAGATTCGATCAGAGGGATTGGTGGGGGATCGTCTGGCGGTTACAGCATGGCCGAGCGCATCGGCTCCAAGACAGCCCACATCAACTAAGCGAGGGCTGCAGGCAATCCAGCGGCGACGGTGCCAGGTAACCAGCCGGCAGCACCTGTGCCGGATGGCGCTCCAGCCGTAGGGCAAGCTGGGACTACAGCGCCCACAGAGCCTCAGCGATCGACTGTAGGGGTAAGCGCCTCGACACACTGGCCTGACAGGGCCACGCCGCCCGCGCCTGCGCCCACATCAAACAGTGCACAGCCGGAAGCGCCCGCCCGCTCAATTAGCAGCGCAGCGCTGCAAGCAATCCAGCCGAAGGCGCCAGGCGCCGGGAATAACTTGGCAAACAATCTTGTCAATGAATTGAAGCAAGCTTACAGCGCCCAGGCGGCTCGTCTAAATATCCGAACTGCCGAACACGATTAACTGAATTTCACCAGAGGGAGAAGCACATGAAAAAGGCAAAACGCATCTGCGGCTTTATCGTCGAAATTCTGGAATTTGTACGTGACGGCCGCGTATGGTTCTCGGCACGAATTATTGATCCGTATATCTCCGGCTCGTCCTGTGCGTCGAGTGAAGAGGCGTATGCCGCACTGGATCTCAAGTGGGAATCCGCTAAGACCGCGTATCGAAATTCAAACCTGCCGATTCCTAAACCCCCGCGCAGCAAGAGCGACAAGCGAATGCTCGATACGCTTCCTAAGCTCGCGAGCCGTCCTTTTCCCACGACGATAGTTTGACGAAGTCGAAGCGTGTACACGCTTCGGGACAATTCGTTTACATGCAGATCACAAATAGATTACATCGGATCACATGTCAATTACATCTGGATAAAAAAACGGTTACACATGAAATGAGAGAAATTCGTGAAGCAATGCTGCGGCTATCTTGCATCGGAAACCGGAAGCACAGCTATGCTCAAAACGGCGACATTTATGGCGATGGACCAATTCATTATCTCGTGGAAATAGGCTACTTGTTCTTTATGGCATGGGAATGGAATCAAAGTGGAGCGATAATTGTAAATCCCATAACACGCTTTGACTTAGATGAACTGGGGGAACTTGGTGCGGAAGACGCATGGACGGTAATACATGCCCAACACGGTCTGATGGAGCCAATTCAATTTTGAGAAGCGTGTGACATTGAATTGTGCGAGAATTACCGAAGGATGGAGGAGTGGATGCATAAAATTGCAGTTTACATAATAATTCTCTGGCCATCGTATAGCGCTAGAGGTAAGATGCTTTCTGCTCCTTACACTATTGAGAACCATGAAATCCGACGACCGAAAAATCAGATCAAGGCTTAAAGCGCTGTCTAGCCAAGATGCCAAGTATTGGGAGTTCCGTCGGCAAGCAACTCGCGATGGTGTGCACGGCCTTTTGCAGTACCCGGCGATGATGGTACCTCAAATGCAACGTGATGTACTAAACTTGCTGCTAACTTCACACCCTAATGCGAACAAAATTCTTGACCCATTTGTAGGCTCAGGAACTGTCATGACGGAGAGCATGCTCGCTGGCCGCAAGTTTACCGGAATCGATATTAATCCGCTAGCGATATTGACATGTAAAGCAAAATCGAATGTGCATCGGCACAAGCAATTTAGAAATAAAGCCGACTTTCTAATTTCAAAAATTCTAACCTCTCGAACAAGGCGCATCGGAGTAGAATTCTTTGGGCGGGATAAATGGTTTACCCAAAAAGCGTCAATCGCTTTATCCCGCATTAGAACCGAAATAATTAGCGAGGCCGATGAATGGGCCAGAGCGATCTTCTGGACCGTAATGGCTGAGACTATTCGCCAAACCAGTAATTCGCGCACATCAACTTATAAATTACATATACGCCCAGAGTCCGAAATTTTATCCTTACCTGATCCAATAAAAATATTTATCTCTAGACTAGAAGTAGCCTGCTCCCAATTGGAATTTCACTCAAAAATAATACGCGAACGAAAAATATCAACACCGCATCCAAATTTATATTGCGACACTATTCTAAACTTGCCAAAACTCACTAACACAAAATTCGATATCGTAGTGACTTCTCCACCATACGGTGATAATCATTCTACTATTCCATACGGCCAATTTTCTTATCTAGCACTGAACTGGATTTCCCAGTGCGACGTCCCAGGCAGTACGATAGCTGAAAATATGCGCTCTGTAGATACGAAGAGCCTAGGAGGCAGCACGGTGGTGGAGCGCAATGCGTCACAAGATGCAGAACATGCCTCACCCTCTTTTAAGCAGTTCATTCTTGAACTTCGTCGCCAAAGCAAGCCTGAACTGGAAATAAAAGTAACGGCTTTTACGATAGATTTCTTTAACTCTATCAAGCTCACCGTTGCAGCTATGAATGATGGTGCTTACTCTGCATGGACACTCGGCAACAGGACAGTGGGTGGCTTAACTGTTCCCCTTACCCAAATTTGCCGAGAATTGCATGAGGCATGCGGAGCACGACATGTCGATACTGTACGACGTAATATACCAAATAAACGAACGCCAGTACGTAACTCCATTAGTCAAACGATGAGTAGTGAATGTTTGCTATTGATGGGGACCTGACTTAAGCTTTTTAAAGATCAACAGGGTTTCATCGCCGATGTGCGGTTGCTGTCTACGTCTCACGGCAACGTCACGGGCAACTTGTAGCTCTAACTTTAATCCGGCGTCTGTAAGAGCCCTTACTAATTCCGGTATCGTTTCCCGACGCTTAGTGGATTGTCCCAAAATTACGCAACAATATGCGCCCACACGCAACGTTCTCGAAACTTCAATGAAAACATCACGGACATCAGAGATATATTCATCAAATGCCTTTATTCGGTGTCGCTTGCTACGGGCTCCAGTTTCCATTTGACGAAAGCTCTGAATATCTTTTCCAAGCCACTCCATAGTAAGTCTTTGAGCTTTGACGTAATCTATGACGCCAAAATATGGTGGCGAGCAAACCACCAAATCAAAGTGCTCCGCCGGATAGCTCCGCAGCATATATGATGCATCTCCACATTCAAATCTTACACGCGATAAGGTCTGCGATATTTTTAGACGTCTATCGCGCTCCTCATAAGCAGTACATAGGTCTTCAACGGCTGCTTCAAATAAACCATAGGCGCTTTCATACTTCATATTCAATGGCCGTGTATTGTCGCAAATATAGCCCCAATGACGAGTTTCGCTGCATGCCGACACAAGAATTGAACTGAAGCAAAATTCCAGTAGTTGCCTGCCTATGCCTGTACGGCCACAGATATAGTTCCACAATAGCGACAGTTCGAAAAGCGTCGCGGGGTGATACCATTTAGCACCCTGTACCGAATCCGGGATCACATATTGCTTAACATCAGGAGTGGTGCCGGAGGAAAGGCGCTCGTCCAAAATGCGTTGTAAATGGGCAGATAGTACGCGACGAATCCTCAATCCAGACACAGAATATGCCTTAGCCTGGCCTATTAACATTGCAACCGGATTGATATCAATGCCGACTGCTGGACGCCCTAGCCTTTGTGCTTCTAATAAGGTTGTACCTGAACCGCAATAAGGATCAAGGATATTGTCTCCTATTTTAGACAACGATCCAATCAATGCAGCTGGAATTTGAGAAATCAAACGGCCTGGGTAAAAATGTAGTGCAGAAAATCTAGAATCGGATTGATCACCAGCATAGTCCCAGTCCATCTGTTTTAGACGTTCCAAAGGATCAGAATAGTGACTTGTTGGATATACTTTTTCCATTTATATAGGTTCTAGTAATACTTTCAATGGATGTGCCAAATGAGCTAGCAACTAGCTCAATCAGTTTCGGAATTTCTTTTGTTATGCCCCGGGGTTGGGTACCAGAGAAAAAAATGTAAACAATTAAACTACGAGAAAGCGTTCCAAAAATATGCGTCGCTCCCGTGTCGTCTTGCAAAATCAATTTTTTACTAAAGCTTCCTTTTTCTTTGAAGACATATACATTCCAATTTGCTTTTACAATTTCGTTTAGTATCTTTTCAACGCTTATCTGAATATCTAATCGGGAAAGACTGAAAGCTTGAAAATCCTGCCACGGCAATTGAAGAGTTAGTAGCGGCTTTGGTAAGACTCCTAGATATTCCTCGCTAATCATTTTACGAGTCTCTTTTTGACGCATTAAGCGATCTAGTAGCGCCTCGTCGGTTAGAGTCCAATCTTCATTTGTTATGAGATTGGACCGCATGGCAGTTCTCAGTGCTTGAGTTAATACGGCCTGACTAGCGACAGTTGGAAAATCAAAGACTAATACCTCATAAACACGTTTCCGTAAATCTGCCCAAACTTCAACTAAACCCAAACCAACCTGGGATATTGTCAAATTACTGGATTTGTCTACCGAAAGTGACTTAGAAAGCTCAATGGCATCAGCTGGTTTTAATGGAAAACCTAAGGCCCAGGCCATGCGCCAAACGTTGTCGATGTTATCAAAATCTAGACTTCCAAAAATAAGGTGGTGCAATGGATGGCGTTTACGGAGAATCTCAAGTACCAAATCGATATCAACGCCAAGTCGTGCAACTATTTTCATTACTTGCGGAGTCTTACCAGCAAAAATCTGATGCCCAGAATCCTCTTGCACATGCTGTTGCAGAAGAGTATCTACTGCTGCAGATTCGTGATCCCAACCAAGCTCTTCCTTCAACAGATATTCAAACAAATGGCCAAATGGTGGAGTGGCGATGTCATGTAGAATAATAGCTACTTCTAACGCATCCAACTCCTTATTCGAATAAACGGACCCAGAGGCCTTTCGCCATCGCGAAAATAGATATAGAACCCCTAAAGTGTGAGCGTAGCGTCGTAATTCGCCAAGTGTGGATAGGGTAGGCGTCATCGAATTCAACAAGCGAATTTGCGACAGGCGCCGCACTTCAGGAGCTGTCGCGAGAGCCGCAGAAATCGGACCTAGCTCAAACTCTCCATATAATGGATCGTAAATTCTCATTTTTTCTTCCCCAAGAACGCTCTAAAAAGGTCTTGAGGTTTAGCGATTACGCCTGCCACGAAAGCTAGGCCCGCAAGCGCCCACTTAGGCAACTGGAGACTTGCAATGATCGGAATCATCCACAGAAAAACTTCTTGATCGGTGAAATATTTAGTTAGAGTTCCTTCCGCTGCCGAAATAGCTAAAGGCCCATAAAGTGGAATTAGAAAAAATAGCGCTGTCCACGGATTAAACTCATGATCCTGCCACGCATGCCACCATAACTTGGGGACCCAGAGTCTTTTACTATTCCAATCTTTCTTTTGAATCCAAGCCTCTAAAGCTATTACTACTACTCCCTGCTCCAATGTACTAGGTCGCTCTCCCTCCATGAAAAGCCTGTTAAGCGACTTTTCAATAGACCCGTTCATCCCCTCTAGTACACGAGTTGCATAGAAATACTGCTTAGCAGGCAGCCCTTCACCGTATAAAAGATAAGCGCCTAACAGGTTCACGGGAAGAATCAAATAATCACGAGATTGGGTATTGTCACGTTTCTGATAATCAAAGAAGTGGGTATAACGCTGTCGAACATCAATGCTTTTTAGGCTAATTTCGTTAAGCTCGCCTTTAACTTTACTATCCGCTTTTTTCTCAAGGCTTAGCATTATTGCTATTAACACGGCGACTTTATATTGGCGCGTTTTTTTACGGTCACCTAAATAGGCAGTTTGAAGCTTTTCGCCTGCCTCGCGGCGCATCGCGTCAACGGCACTGAAATCTAAATCCGATCCATTACTTGTGCGTCGCACTACCGCTAAAAGTATTAATATAATCGCACTTGAATATTCAGAAGGATGCTGAGTACCCGCCTGAAGGGCTGCATCACTCCATAAGCCATCAGTTGGAAGCCTGCGAGATCCCAACTCGGCCCAAACCTCAGAGACAGTGACATCGGTAAATTTTTGACCGATCGCAACGCCAAGGAGCATGAACGCAAGCCGGACGTTCTGTCGAAGATTATTCTCTGGATCGGCATTTGCTGGATCGGTGCGCTGCCCCCAGTATTGCACAAGATCAGCCCTTGCTGCGCTCGCGAGCGAATCCCCTACTCGTCCGTTTGCAGTGTAGGCAAGGCATGCAGAGACACCGCCATATAGACCAACTTGAGCCTGTTGAGCAGTAACATCTAAGAATTGGCCCCAGTGCAGGGGATGATGATCCCTATTTGCCTTATGGTCTGAAAATTCCTTACGGATGTCCTGCAGCATTACTTGTGCGGTTCTGTCAGCAAATAGGCCTGCCACTACGAGTCTCCCTTGATTATTTCCTTTAAATGAGCAGCGTTTTTCTCTGCTTCTTGCAACGCTGGGAAATCTCGCCAACTTGCTTGCTCAACGATCCCTAATTGCTCTGCTACCAATACTCGCGCAAACTGTCTTGGTAACCCCCCGCCAGCAGGATATACGCTGAATGACGCCGGTGTGTCTGAAACCAAGAAATATTGATCTAGGTTTCGTCCATACTTCAGTGCGTCCGAAAGTGAGCTAAAAATGTTTGACTCATTTTTAAAAGATTGCGCTGCATTATCTTGAATTCCTGGTGCCCCCGGGAATAGCAAAACATGGGGGTGGAAGCAATGTATAGTTTGGGCATCAGCCAACGTGCAAAGCGGTGAGTGTCCATGCTCAGTCAGCAGGCAACTGCCGTACTCATTGATCAGAGCACGCCGAATTTCGGCGGCATATGCAGCAAACTTTTCTATAGCTGCTGTATCTTTCAACTGATCAAGATGCTCAATTGTGGAAACGATTGCGTAACATGGCGTTAAGGGACCAATCCCCGCCATTGTGAACGACTCGGGGCCGACATCCGCAAGAAGCCTTGCTGCCGGTCGACAAAGAAAGCAATCGGTACGCCCGACTTCCGTTGTCGAGAAATATTGCGCTGGCTGTGTTGTCATACGTCAACTGTTAAAATACATCCGTCCTCAAATCCACCCCGCGCCGTCCGCTTGGAATCAGCAGCTGAAATGATCTCATCCAAAGAAAGCCCAAGAGCAACAGCGATAGACCTTAGTACCTCGAAAACGTCCGCACACTCCTCCAACGACGAAGCTTCCTGCAGCTCGGTTGCCTCCTCATACAATTTTGCATAGAGCCAATGCAACTTGTCATTTTCGGCAACATATCTCACCTTGGCTTGAACCCCTGCTTCGCCCATAAGGAGGGGAATTCGATCTCGTACCAGCTTTTCCATGGAGCATCTCCTCTTTCGGATATTTTATCTTATTAGTAAGATTCTCAGGAGAACTTTTCGTGGCTACTCTAGCTACAGTAGAGGTATATGGATCAGCTTTCACCGATCTCGGAAAATTACGCTAAGTTACTGATTGGAAAGTACTTTAAACTTTTCTAAGTTACGCTATAAAATCAGCAGTGAACTCAGTGCCTTACTTGCGACGTACGTGAGGCATTTTTGTTTTTGTTTGTGATTGATAGTGGCCCGGACGGCGTTAAAGCCACGCAGGAACGCAAGACCAAACCTGTTGCTTGCCCAAAGATCAACGACGCCATACACTGAATCATTCCCACAGTCCGCAATCGGCCCAGCTGTGCAAAAATGTCGGGCCAGGTAACACGACACCGCGGCGGTAAACGTTGAGCCAGTATTTCATCCTACGGGTGCCATATGAAGCGCTTTATCGACGGCGAAGAACGCGGACAAGGCACCTTGCTGCCTGAGCACCTGTACGACACCAACGACACCAACGACACCAACGACACCAACGACAAGCAAGCATTCCTGATCTCGGTGCTGATTCCGGCGAAGGACGAGGCCGGCAACATCGGGCATCTGGTCGACGAGATTCATCGCGCCCTCGCCGGCCATCATTCCCACGAGGTGGTGCTGGTCGACGATGGCAGCGTCGACGACACCCGCGCCGTGTTCCTGCGGCATTGCCAGCAATCGGGCACGCCAGCGCGGCTGCTCCGCCACGCGTGCAGTGCCGGGCAGAGCACTGCCCTGTGGACCGCAGCGCGCCACGTCGCCGGACGTTTTCTCGTCACGATCGACGGTGACGGCCAGAACGACCCGGCCGACATTCCGGCACTCGTGGCACGGGCGCTGACAATGGAAGAGACGTACCGGCATTTCTGCATTGCGGGCTTTCGCCAGAGGCGGCGCGACACGCGCTGGAAGAAACTCCAGTCGCGCATCGCCAATGCCGTGCGCCGCCGCATACTCGACGACGGCGTCGCCGATACCGGCTGCGGCCTCAAGCTGGTGCCGCGCGAGCCCTGGCTTTGCCTGCCGTACTTCGACCACATGCATCGCTTCGTGCCAGCGCTGGTCAAGCGCCTGGGCGGCGCGATCGCGGTCGTGCCGGTGCACCATCGACACCGTATCGCCGGCGTATCGAAATACACTGCCTGGAACCGGCTGTGGGTCGGCGTCGTCGACATGTGGGGGGCAGCTGGCTGATCCGGCGCAGCAAGCTGCCGCTGATCGAAGGCATGGAAGCGCGGCAGTGAACACCGAGCTGAAACTGCTGCTCAAGCCGCTGCTGCTGACATGCCTGCTGGCGCTGGGCTTTGTATCTCTCCATTTCCAGTGGTGGGGACCATTCACCGAACTGGACCTGCTGAACCGGCTGTTCGAACGGCATTGGGCGATTGCCTGGCCCGTTTTCGCGATCACCAGCATCGTCTACACTGTGCTTGGCGGCCGCGCCAGCTGCTTGCCTTCAGTTGCGGTTACTTCATGGGTGGCTTGCCGGGTGCGTTGCTGAGCACTGCCTTGACCGGATTCGGCGCCCTGCTGGCGATCTGCTGCGTGCGCAATATTGGCATGGAATGGGTAAGCAAGCGCCACGGTGACCACGTCACCTTCATCCGCCGGCTGCTTGCAGAGGACACCTGGCTGTGGATCTGCATGGTGCGCATGATGCCGGTCGGCAGCAACCTGGCGACCAATATCGCGGTGGCGCTGGCCGGGCTGAGCGTGCCCGCGGTTTTCTGGGGCAGCCTGCTGGGCTATCTGCCGCAAATGCTGCTGTTCAGTTTTGCCGGCGCAGGCGTGGCCTTGCGGGACGAGCAACAGATCTGGATCAGCCTGCTAATGCTAATGCTGTCCACGGTGCTGGTGCTCTATCTCTACCACCATGGCTTCAAACAAAGGCTGCAGGAAATCCGGGGGCAACCACATGCAACGCCCGCACCAGTCAAGCACTAGGCAAGCCGCAAACTGGTGGCCGTGGATCGCTGCCCTGCTGATCGCGGCCCTGTTCTCCGGCATCGGGCTGCGCGACCCCTGGCCTGCCGAAGAGCCACGCTTTGCCCAGGTCGCACGCGAAATGGTGGAATCGGGCCAGTGGCTTTTCCCCACGCGCGGCGGCGAGTTCTATCCCGACAAGCCGCCGGTCTTCATGTGGCTGATCGCCATCTTCTACCAACTGACCGGACAACTGAAGATCGCGTTTTTGCTGCCCAGTGCGCTGGCGGGCCTGGGCACGCTGTGGCTGGTATTCGCCCTGGGCCGCCGCCTGTGGGGAGAGAACGTCGCGCGCTCGGCGGTGCTTGCACTCGCGTTCACGCCGCAGTTCCTGCTGCAGGCCAAAGGCGCGCAGATCGACGCAGTGGTATGTTTCTGGATCACACTGGGCTGCTACGGATTGATCCGTCATTTCCTGCTCGGTCCGGCCTGGGGCTGGTACGTAGGCATCTGGGTGGCAATGGCACTGGGCATCGCCACCAAGGGCGTCGGCTTTCTGCCCGTGCTGATGCTGATTCCGCTGGCGATCTGGCGCCGCACCGCCACCGCATCCGGACTGCAGGTCTGGCGCATGCGCGCGTGGTGGGGGCCGGCCCTGCTGCTGGGCACGCTGGCGCTGTGGCTGGTGCCGATGTGGATGGCGGTCGAACATATCCAGAGTCCGGAACTGCTGGCCTACCGCGACAACATCCTGCTCAGGCAAACCGCTGAACGCTATGCAAATGCCTAGCATCACATCAAGCCGTGGCACTACTACCTGACGATTGCGCTGCCGAGCATGTGGTTTCCGCTGGCAGTGCTGTTCTTGCTACAGATACGCAACGTCAAGAACCTGTGGCCGTCCAGCGCGGCACTGCGCATACTGCTGAGCTGGGTTGCGCTGGTCTTGCTCTTCTTTTCCATCAGCCCCGGCAAGCGTGAGGTATACATCCTGCCCGCGCTGCCGGTGGCCGCCCTGGCGCTCGCCTACGTCTGGGAACAGGCGCCGGCACGAGGGCGCCGCGCCGCGTCGCGGGTGTTGCGCACAACGCTAGCGGTGCTGGGTCTGCTGCTGATGTTGCTTGCGGCGGTCGCGCTGCTTGCGCCGGATCAGCTGCCTTCCCGGGCCGACGACTACACCGACGCCGTCACCGTCCTGGCGCCGGGCTTGCTGATACTCGGACTGGCGCTGGCCGGCATCGTTTTACTGTTGCGGAAACGCACTTTGTTCGAACAGCTCGCCCTGGCCAGCGTGCTGGCCTGGCTGTTCATCTCTGTCTGGTTGTGGCCGATCCTCAACACACACCGGACGCCGCATGCCATCATGCAAGAACTCGAACGGCGCATTGCCCCGGAAGCGGAAGTCGGCATGCTGGAGTTCAAGGAACAACTCCTGTTGTTTGCCGACAGGCCGCTGGTCCATTTCAGCTATCTGGCGCCGCTGTCCCAGCAGGAATGGAATGCCTGGCGCTGGATGCGCGCAGACCCGGCACGCGTGCTGCTGCTCCCCGATGGTCTGGATCTGCGCTGCTTTGATCTGACGAAGAAACGCGTTCTTGGCGCAGCCCATCGCCGCAATTGGCTCCTGCTCGATTACTCGGCCCTGCGTGAACGCTGCGACGGCGCTGCCAACCACGCACCTTACCGCTACGTCCCCGTAAAAAAAGACATTCTTTGAACTGCTTGGCGAAACGGCCGCGTTTTCACGCTCAAGCACGCCGACGTTCCGTGCAATTACAATCCGCAAGATTAGTTTGACCGTGAATTAACCCGATGCTATATTTGGGCAAAGCCAATGGTAACGTTTCCAACGTGCCAAAAAAACATGGCTACGAACGGAGACAAGATGGTCAAACCCCGCAACCTGGCAGCAACCTGCGCATGGTTGTGCGCCGCTGCCTGTGTGCTGAGTATTGTGCTCAATGTCGCACCAGCCAACGCGGCCGCACCGAAAGCAGAAGTCATCCACTGGTGGACCTCCGGCGGCGAATCGAACGCCGTGAAGCAGGTCGCCCAGGCCTTTCGCAATGCCGGCGGCGTGTGGGTCGACAGCGCCATCGCCGGTGGCGACCAGTCGC
>Ga0265797_10009678_pt1 | contig 12443 bp, 12 predicted proteins | sample P2T30metagenome_FD_192433 | JGI IMG/M metagenome (GOLD analysis project Ga0265797, IMG submission 192433) | Plant litter microbial communities from East Loma Ridge, Irvine, California - P2 T30 | ecosystem: Environmental > Terrestrial > Plant litter > Unclassified | place: USA: California... | reverse complement strand
GCGAGAAATGAAGCAGCTGTTTCATCGGAAGGCGGGAATAGAATCCCAGTCCCCAGTCGTTACGCTAATGCGTGCTAGCGTTCGCGCGCCGGAGGGTCGATGGCAGCAACGGCCGGGGTCAGCCCATGCCATCTTGTTCTGGAAGTGGAAGAGGAACTTGGGAGAGATGCATGCAGTGTGATAGTGCCGGGGATACTGTATGTACATACTGTGGGTGGGTGAATATTGGTGGTGGTGGTTTCGCTAGCAACAGCAATGGCTTCTTGATATGGATATATTCAGCTATTCCGACTTATGCTTGCCAATTGACTTTGCATACCAGCAGAGCACTAGACCGTCTTGAGAAGCACGATAAATGCTCTCCCACTACTATTAGAGGGCGTTTACCCTTGCGCCTTGCCTGCCTTATCCTCCTTCCGAGCCTTCGTTGTGTGTGCGGGCGGTAGATTAACTTTCACTTCAGCCAAAGAGCCTCGTGCCTCTCCCTCCCGCCGTCGCTTGCCGCCGTTGATGACAGCCCGGCGCCTCGGCAGGGCAGCAGCAGAGCAGAAGCACTGGAGAGGAGAGCAGAGACATCAGCGATTCACAAGAGACATGCCGTTGCTCGAGCCTCGTCATCTGCAGCCATGAAGACTGGCCGTGTCTAGTCGCTAGCTCGGCGGCTGTACTGATCTCCCATCCGTCCGATATGAGGAGACCTACTGTACTGTATGTAAATACGTTCATCAAAATATGTACGCAAATAGATATCATTCTTGTACGTGCACACATCGAATAATCACAACCAACAGCCTTGTCTCTCCCCCCTTCTCCTAGCCGGCCTGCCCTCCAGATTTCACGTGCCACAGACAGCTCACGGTTCACGCAACACCCACCCCGAACGCACGCACGCCCACGCGCGAACTGCACGCTCGTTCGCCTGCCCGCCTGAGCTGGAAGCCCTCGAGCTTCGAAGCGCCGTCGTACCCGCGCGCAGCCCACAGCCCAGCCAAGGCAAAGCTGCATCGCGATAGGAACGGCAGCGTGCGCGAACGAAACGCACGCAAAGCACGGCAAGGCAGGCAATCAATCCCACGCACGCCGCAAAGAGGGGCACGCGTAGCAGGAGTGTCAGGGCAAGATAATTCGTTCGTCCCAATCTCCGCATGTGCATGTGCATACAGTGGGAGTGGGAGGTGCTCGGTGTGCGGCCGCCTGCTCATTCCCTCCAACTGCTGCTGCTGCTCTCCGAACCATCAAAGAGCTCCCTTCTCTCCCATGGATTTCATCCCACCCGCACGAGCTCGCGATCGGGTGCCTGCACATGCACTACGAGTTCAAAGCGGATGGCCGCGCTGGCGGGAGCTCGCCCACGCACCTGTCCGAGACAAATCGTGCTGCGGCTGTGTTTGGTGCGACCTGTGCTGCTGTTATTCGTGATAGTACTAGTGATGTTGACTGGAGCCTCGGTGTTGGTGCCATGTGATAATTCGACGCGTTCCTTTTTGCGCGATGGTACGTTGACTCGCGCACACATGTGTGTGGTTACCTCTGTTGAGTCCATCCGATTTTGAGTGGCTGCAACGTCGCACAATGCTACTGTCGAGATGATGGTTGCCTTGAGGATTTGGCCAGATTAAAGGTCTGAGAGTGATCTATTGTAATCCTTGTCGATGGTGCTGTGTGCGATCTACACATGTTTCTTCTAGACTCCGTATGAAATACGCCGGACCTCTCGCATTTGATGTCTTTCGACAGCCCTAACCGAGAATCGTAAAGAAAAGCCTTCTTGGGAATCACAGGCGCAAAGTAATGCTAACATATTGAGACCCTCATACGTTCCTGCCGTTAAGATGCACATGAAGAGTATCCATACATATACATGCAAATGTAGAGATACAAACGAGCATAAATTTGTGACTACATGTATATGTCAAATAACCCCATACCCTAACAGACACGTTTCAGGTTCCATCGCAGTTGTACATTCAATCATCACTGACACTATCAAGTATGGATTGTAAACACTTATACTTTGAGTTTCTACTGGGTGCCATTTCAATGGTTGTAGACAGCTGCCAGATTGATCAAAACTCGACCTTATTGAACACATTCATGCATGGGAGCCAACTTCTTGCATGTACACCACATAGAAATGTATGGACATAGCCATTGATATCATGGGGAAAATCAACGACAACTATCACTCGTCACTTTTAGCCATTTCCTGCTCAATTGTTTCTATGTACTTATCTTGATATACCACCATAGGAGTATCTGCTCAAGAGGATATCTCAGCATTAGAGAATGTCCGAGCCGATCGAATGCAGCTTCTTGGAAAACAAACATAGCTATATGAACAGCGTCAGCGCAAGTGTTTCCATCGAATCAGCTGTCCAAGCTGTTTCAATCGATCCGCCAGCACTTGTGGTCTAGCGGTTACGATTCTCGCTTAGGGCTGTCGACAGACATCAAATGCGAGAGGTCCCAGGTTCGAGTCCTGGCAAGTGCCGATTCTTTTGCTTTTTGGCCATGATACAACCATGCTGGAGACCTTCCGGAGGTGGTTGTGCATTTTTGCAACCTGCGCCGCAAAAGAGTTGTCAATTTTACAGCAGGGCTTGCATTCTTGCTCCTTGCTCCGAGGACCGGTCATTGAAGAGTCATTCGCTAATGTGGGTATATATGAGCTAGCAAGCAGGTACAAGTAAGTGGGAGGGCAGTACGCTGTGTACCCCGTAGATTGTGTGGCTGGAGAAGATGACAGCGAGAAAGCAATGTTGGGTCCGGTCCCTTCAGTCATCATCTTCTTCGCTGTCGCTGCCGTAGCCGACAAGTGGTCCTGCCGGCTTTGCAGCGACCGGCACTGCTGGCACCGCTGGCACTGCTGCTCCGTTGCCACTCTTGATTCCCAGTGCGGCAGCAAAGTCTTTCTTCTTCTTGGCTTGTCGCTGGAACGTTGGAAGCGGTGGTGGCGCCATCGAAGCTCTATCCGATGCTGATGTAGGATTTGAGCTTGACCCAGCTTCGTCTTCGTCGTCCACCAGTAGATCATCGCCTAATCTCCTCACTTTCTCGCCAGTTCCACTCATGAATGCAAGCCGCGCTTGTTCCTCGATCTCTCTCTCCACTCTCTCCCTCTCCTCATCCCTGTCGTCTTCCTTGCCCAATACAGGCCCTACACCTCCCTCTCGATCCTTTCTTTCTCGTGCCGCATTCCGCATTCTCACATCATCCAAAGCGTCCGCAACAGCCATCTCAGTCTTGGCATCCACAGTCTTCTTCTCCAAATCCTTCATAGCATCCCTCTCCGCCTCCTCCCTCTCCATGCGATCCAGCATCTCCTCCTCCGTCTCCTCCGCCAGCTTCGCCTCTCGCCAAACTTCGAAGTTTCTCTTCGCACCCTTCTCACACTCATAGTCCATATGCTTCGGATCGGTCTTGAACGTGATCTCGGCGGAGCAGCGCGTGCATCGGATGTAGAAGCGGAAAATGGTGATTGCGTAGTATTTCTCCTCGGTCGTTTCTTTGCGCGCGTTGAACTTGCGGCCTTTGTAGATGAACTCGCCGCAGGATGTGCAGCGCATGCTGAAGGGCGCCATCAGGCGGACGGTTTGCACTTTGGGCCCGGTTTGCTTGGGACCGCGGCGGCGCTCGAGTTTGGCCGGGTCGAAGTCGGGCGGGTAGTACTTTGTGAGGACCTTACGTTCGGACATGTTGGCGGTGGGTTGTCGTAAATTGGTCTTGTTGTGATTGATATGCGCGATGCGCTTGCCAGGGTAGAGGATAATCAAGAAGGAAGAAGAGAGAAGATGGGCAGCGTTAAGTGATGCCAAGCAGCCAAAGTTCCCCGCGATCTGACATGTGACACTGTCGCGCTCAAGCAAGTAAACACAGCAGCCGCGAACTACACCGGCTCTTCTCCTTCTTCTCTGCAGGTATGTCCCGACACTTGGAAGCGTTGATCACGACCTAAGCTAATACTTGAATCAACAGACTCCAGAATCACACCTTTCTTCTGCCTCTTCTCACTCCGTCTTGGAAAAGCAAATACCTTTGGATCACAACAAACCCTGGGCACAACATCTTGAATATGGAGACTTTTCTGAGGCGCTGGCGAGACGACGCGGTCTCACGACACCAATATGATAGCGCAATATATGTTGGCGATAAACTGGTAGCATTGACTGGCTCAGATGACGACCGACTGGTACTGGCGCAAACACATTTCGCTGCTGGCAACTACACGCGCGCATTCGCTTTTGTCTCGAGGTCAGACCTGCTGCAAAGATCATCAGCTTGTAAATATCTCGCTGCACACTGCTACATACGACAGGACAGACACGAGGACGCTCTCGGCATACTAGGCGACAAGAACCCAACGCATTTGATCTCCACAACAGACTCAGCACGACGGAAGCTGCAAGGACTAGGCAATGGCGTGTCAACAAAACAACATGGCAAGACTCGGATGCCAAATCGGATAGAGCGAGCCGATCGCAGTGAAGAGAGGGACGCCGGGGATGCGACAAGCTTCAAGTACGAGGCGGGCATGTGTTACCTACGAGGATTGTGCTTCGCGAAGTCGAACGCTTTCGATCGGGCAAAAGAGTGCTACAAGGATGCCGTCCGCATAGACGTGCAATGTTTCGAGGCTTTCGACCAGCTCATGAAGAACTCGCTCATGAGCCCTAGCGAAGAATGGGAGTTCCTTGACAGCCTCAACTTTGAGACTCTACAACCCGATCCCATGGATCCTAATGCTGCACCAGAAGCTGCTGACTTCGTTCGGAATCTTTACATCACCCGCCTCTCCAAATACCATCGATCGGAGGACTTCACAACCGCCATTGACACACTGTCTTCGCACTACCGCCTCAGCCAGAACGCTGATGTTCTTCTCGCCAAAGCCGAAATACTCTCTAACAGTGCTCGCTACCAACCAGCCTTGAATCTCACTTCCGCTATCCTGTCCGCGGACCCATACAATTTCGCAGCGATGCCATTGCACCTCTCGCTACTATACCAATTGAAGCATACTCACGCCCTCTTTGCCCTTAGCCATGACCTCGCCGACACCCATCCAAATGAGCCAACTTCCTGGCTAGCAGTTGGTACATACTACCTCTCCACAGCCCGCATACCTGAAGCCCGCTCGTACTTTTCTAAAGCATCCCTGATGGACCCTCACTTCGGTCCAGCCTGGATCGGCTTCGCGCACACTTTCGCGGCAGAAGGCGAGTCCGACCAAGCTATTGCCGCCTACAGCACTGCCGCACGGCTCTTCCAAGGCACACACCTCCCGCAAATGTTCCTCGGCATGCAAGAGACTGCCCTGGGCAACCTGACCATCGCGCGAGAGTACCTGACCGCAGCGTACGACCTCTGCGACCGCGATCCCGCGCTACTGAACGAGATCGGAGTCGTCGCGTACATGGAAGAGGACCACGATGCGGCGTGCCGCCACTTCGAACTGGCTCTCAGCATTGCCGCGCAGAACGAAACACCTTCGTCGCAAACGACTGCAACGCGGCTCAACTTGGCTCACGCGCACAGACGAGCTGGCAGGTTGCAAGAAGCACTCATGGAATTCGAGGAGGTCATACGGTTGGGACTGCGCGAAGCCGGCGTTTTTGCAGCGAAAGGTCTGGTCTTGCTCGAACTGGATCAGGCCTTTGAGGCTACGGTGGCATTCCACGAAGCTTTGGCGATTAGCCCACAGGACCCGATCGCGGGTGAATTGTTGGCCAAGGCTCTGTTGGCACTTGAGGGGCAAAGTGTGATGGGAGCGCAAGACGAAGAGTCTGTGAACGCAGGATTGATGGACCGGGTGAGAGAAATCAAGCAGGCCAATGCGTCAGGGCTGGGAAGGAAGAGTAGGAGGCGGAGAGTGATACACGAAGACCCGAGTGTGCTGGCAGACGGGATGGATCTTGATGGTGCAGCGGGATAGGCACCGCGTAGCTGTTTTGATTAGATGTTCGAGCGCCCAACAACGATTCTCATTCTAATGATAACAATAACATCTTCCAAGCTCACAACGTGACCAGCAGGTGCATAGTGACATAGCCACAGGATTTTGCCACTCTGAGCCATGCATACATCTTGTTCTCTTCCAAGCGATATGTATTACTTTTACACCGGCAAGCTACTCTCCAACAGGTTGCTCATCCCATCCGGAGTCGCTTCAAGCAATTGCAGCTCTGCTTTGAAATTGAGCATCAGAATCACCTGCAACTCTCTCTGCAGAAGTTCGTCTCCTTCCAGCACCTGCCACCCCAGCATATTGCGAGCCTTCTTTCTGTCTCGTGCGGTCAGTGTTAAAAGCCCTTGATCAGCGTGAGTAGCTTCACCGCTCAAGACGTGTTCGCTGCGGAGGCCCATCCACTGAATCTGTGGCAGGCACAAGTGTGACGTCTCGTGAGCCAGAGTTTTCGAGCCATACTTGTATGTGGAAAGGATGGCGATACCGTCGGGGTCGAAGTCTACCATTGCATAGACTGGTGGTGCACAGAAACCATTCTGTGGAGAGGGCGAGCTCAGGAAGCGAAGCATAGCTCTTGTGGATATGTCTGGATAGCCCTTTGCTGTGATCATGATGCCGTTGGTCGAAAGTGTGCTCCAGAAAGCTGAAGTTGCGATGGATCTGAAGGTTGCTTCTTTCTCGATCACGAGGATCCACTTCACTGATGAGATGCTCACTGATAGAATGTCTTTCAGGTTGGGCACGAGCAGTCCTTCTCGGTCAGATGAGGCATCCACAGCAGAGCCGTCTCGACGGCAGAAGCTCACTGCACCTGCGATGAGACCTTTTGCGGCTGCAATCACGTGCAACGCAGAACGAGTGACGCCAAAGGTGTAGGCGATGTTGTCGACGTATCTGTCGACATGTGATTGTCGGCCGAACAAGGCTGAGTCGCGATAGTAGATGTCTCTACTCTTCAGTTAGTCAACTTCATCAATCATGACACGCTAGACACTACCGCTTCGACAACACAACGTCGTTACGCAAGGCCTCGTGGATCAGCTCCAGTATGCGGGCCACGACAGCTATGCAGTATCAGTTTCGTGGCGCCAGAATGGTGATCGCATACCACGCTCACCAAAACGCCACGCCTCTTTTTCGGTCTTCCCGGGAAAACACAGTTGCTGGACTGATTCGGCGTGTGTTTGAGGGGCGTTGGTCGGATCACGCGGCTGAACACGAGAGAGTGGCCGGGTTTTGATTGCGACGCTCAGCTGACCTCTTTCATTCAGTAGCACATCGACCATGGCTTCAAAGATGCTCTCGATCTTTGCCAGAACGTTCGACCGATTTCCCACCTCATGCTTCGAGACGTCTTGCTCTGTTGTTCGTGCAACGTGACCTGGTGAGTTTAAATGCGAAGAGGCAGGGCGGCTCTCATCGCCACAAGCTTTACCCACACCAGTTGGCCATTCATATTCATTGTGGTCGACGACGGATGTCGCAGGCTCAATGCGATGAGATTTGCCCGATGAGGTGTCTCCACTGACCACATGGGCCACCTGGAGTGTTGGAGCAGGAGAAGCATACCGAGCCTCTTCCAATGCATCATCAAGCATCTCCGCGTCACTGAAATCGCAATCCAGAGCGAAGTCGTCCATGTTGAATGAGCGAAAATGGTGTCTGGTGGTGTATAAGACTTTCGAAGGTGTTGCTCTTGATCACACTGCTAAAGTGCAAGTGTCACGGGAAATGCCGAGGCCCTGAACGCGCTAAAGTCGCGCTTGCCTCGTCCACGCGCGTCTCTCTCTAAAGTGAACGAGCAGCGACGACCAAATTCACCGGACGCTGGACGACACTACCACTTCGTGCCCGCTGTACACCTTCAGGACTCTATCCATGGACGACATCGTATCCTCTCCGGTCTCGCCACAAAACCGGAAACGTGCAGCTGCAGACGACACCTCATCACCCGCGAAGAAACCACTCAACCTCAAGGGCACGCAGTTCGTGATGCCTACACCACCAGATACGGATCAATCGAGCAATGCCAGCCCCGAAAACGATGGCACCCGAGCTGCCTCGCCAGCTCCCAGCAGCTCTGCCCTGAGTAGCATTCAGGAAGTCGAGAGTAACGCGGACACGACCACACAAACCAATGCAGACGGAACCTCGAGCACAGCAAGGCCTGCCGGTACAGGCCAGCCGCCAGCAAAACGCAGAAAGTTGACGCCGTCGGAGAAAGTTGAGCAGCAGCGGGCGAAGGAAGCTAAGGCAGCCGAGAAGGCGGAACAGAAGGCCAAGAAGGACGAAGAGAAGAGAGTCAAAGACGAGGAGAAGCGACTCAAAGCAGAGGAGAAGGAGGCAAAGAGACGAGAGAAGGATCTCGAAGAAGAACGCAAGAACCAGGAGAAGCTGAAGAAGGAGCGTTCACAGATGAGACTTGGTGCATTCTTCCAGAAGCCCGCCACTCCTGCCAAAGCAACACCCGCGTCCAACGACCTCGAGGATTCTGCGATTCGGGCTAGGCGTCGGTCGCTGTCTTTGGAGACGTACGACGACATTGCAGATCAGATTCGTCGCTCGGCTTCTCCTGCGAAGGGTGGGAAAGGAACACCGAAGGCTACACAGCTCGCAAAAGCCTCTCAGGCGCCTCTTCAGCAAACGCCCTCCAAACCTGCGGTTTCCGACTATCGGAAGCATTTCCTTCCCTTCGACCTCCAATCACACACTGTCCTCGCTCCGCTCCCCTACGCCAACCAAGCCTCAAATGAGTACGACAAGGCACAAGCAGTGTTCGACGCAGACATCAACGACCCCACTCTGCAGGAAAAGTACGATCTCGGTCTTGTGTCGTCTTACGCAAACATTGAAAACGTCTTTCCGCCTGAGCAGCATGCACGCGGGAACTTGGACATTCCGACAGCTCGCCAGATCGTTGAACAGATTCATGGAAGCTCTTCTCAACAGCCAATAGATTTGACACGAGAGGCTTCCATGCACAACCCTGTCGATCGTCTACAAACACTCCCACTTCGCTATCTGCACTTTGCTGAGGACGTACGCCCACCTTACTTCGGCACATACACTAGGATACGCTCCGGCAAGTCGTCTCGCCACCTGAGTCGTAACCCGTTTGCACGCGAGCGAGACGACACCAACTACGATTACGACTCGGAAGCTGAGTGGGAAGAGCCTGAAGAGGGCGAAGACCTGCTTAATGACGAGGATGACGAAGTTGAAAGCAACGGAGACCCTGACGAAATGGACGAGTTTCTGGACGACGAGCACGATGAAATGAGAAACAAGCGAAAGATGATCACCGGAGATCTTTTACCTGTGAGCACAGGTCTATGCTGGGAGGATGAGAAACGGAAGGTTGTCTTGAGTACAGAGCACAGCGAAGGCGCGAGCGATCTTTCAGACATGCGCATGGATTTCCTCATCCCTGGCTTCACAGGCAAAACCATTGATCCGTTCAGCACAGCCTACTGGGAACCCACCATCATGGCCCCACCTGGCGTTCCTGTCAGAGATACTTTCGGCTTGTCACAGCAGCCTGCAAGGCAGCCTCTCAAAGAGAAACTCAACAGCAACAGTGCTACACCGGAGCTTGTTGGTGCTGCAGAAGGCCAGAAGGGTCCGATCAACAGCGTCGCAGCGACACAGGGCGAGAAGCGTGGCAGGAAGCCTGCGCCACGAGTCTTGAGCAAAGAAGACATGGATGAGTTCAAGGACGCGGTCGTCGGCAGCGCTCTGAAGAAGGCGGATTTGCAGAAGGGTCTCAAGTCGAGGTAAGCGTTTCCGTCAAACAACACCAATGATCCCGTGTGCATGCACTAACCAAAATCGCAGATTCCCCAAGATCCCGAACGACGTGATCAAAGACACACTCGGTTCACACTTCGCGCAAGTGGGCTCCAAGCGCGATGACAAGAAGTGGGTTTACGTCGGCAGCTCGTGAGATGGTTGGCATCGCTGTGCATTTTGCATTCTACATTTTACATTCTACGATACATGACAGCGGTCTTTTTCTTTTGGCGCAGGGATTCAGGCATATGCTTCGCCAAAGAACGCCATGGTGATAATGATGAATAGTCACCTTTCCGATGGTGGTGAACAGGTTTTCCAGAGATGCTTCAGTGGCAAGATAACAGACAAGAGGCTTGTGTGATCGCATTTTCATTTGGTGCGCTCAGTGTAGCATAGTGATCACTTTATCAAACTTCACAGGTCTCTGAGAGCAATTCCCCCTGTCGACATGCAGTGGTCTAATTCCAAAACAATTGCCTTTGGATCAAACATTATTGTCGAGTACCTGCACCATCCCAGGCCGAAGGAAAAGGCGAAGGTTTGTCTGTAGCGTGGCCTTGGTGTAAACTGATCTGAAGACATTCAGATTACGCTACGTCCGCGGCACCCTTTTGCCCACAAGGAATGGTTCGCACCCTCAACTGCTGCTCCAGATGTGTAGCTGAAGAGCCCGGCGCAGGTCTAGACTATGCGAGCTGCGCCTCAGGAGCATCTTGCATAGTCAGTGCCATTCGGGCATCCATCCCCAATGAGCCCTTGATTGATCAACTGCAACGCAGTCAACGTATCGTTCCCAGTCGTTGTTCCTGTGATGAGTTGGTCTGCGTAATTCGAATGGAAGTGGGGCTGTCGTAGCAGGAACGCTTCTTGTGACTGTGTCCGCGACCAGTATGATTTGACCATGGATCTGACTGAAATACTGAATCTCTTCGTCTTCGACCTGCAACGCTGGTGGAATCACTTCAGGATCGGACTGCTGTGTCCCCAGAGCATACCACGTGTCTATATGCTCTCGTTGAACGACAGGCGCAAACTTGCCGCAGCGTGTGCTTCAGGCTATCAGCTTCGGGGATCCATGGGCATGAATTTAGAGAACTCACCATCGTGACCATTCACTCATCCCTCTAGCTGTCACCCGAACCTTTTGACAGGATGGACACACTCTTGGGTGAAATCGTTGCGTGTCAATCAGCATTGACATGACCACACGAGTTCCCGGGCGCACGCAGTCTTCCCATTGATCCAACGGTATCCTTTGCCCAAACCGAGACCGGGAAGACTCCTGGAATAGGCCGAAGTGACTTTCTGAAACATAGGATTCACCCGGTGTTCCTTTGAATTCGTACTGCAAATGTGCCAGCATGTGGGGCCATTTGCGGAACCATTGGTATGGAAGTGAGACCTTTCGACTACGCGCGTCGACGAACGTAATGTTGCTGTCGAGCAACCAGCTGGGGGAGCGAGTGATTGCAGTCAAAGATCGGACGAAAGATCGGAAAGCTGGAATTGTCCCAAGAAGCATTGCGAGGGCGGCGTTGAGCTTCGTACGAAGAATCTCGAGAAGGCATTGCAACAGTAGCTTGCTAAGCTCCATGGCAGACAAATGAGTGGTTTGAGGACTGATAGGCTGTACATCGGCGGATATGGTGGTGGACGGCCCTGGAGTCCTGTCGTTCGTGACGCGTATGAGTGCAAGTCCCTGCGGCAATACGATTTTTAGATCTTCTCCAATCAATATGGACTGGTCCGCATGCAGTATGCCAGCTGTAACTTCTAGCTTTCTTGACAAAGCCTCAATAAGCGCGCTTGGAGGTGCACCATTGAAGAAGTACCTATCGCCATATTGATTGCATCCGCCGTTATTCTGTATGTTTTGATAGTGGTGCCCGCGTGCAGCATGGCACTCAACAGGACTGTGTAAACTTTCTTGCAAAGCGTCGACTGTTCGTTGCAGGACCGCGGGTAATATCGTGTGAGCGGCAACATCGTATCGCATGCCCTCTACCCAAAGTAGAAGATCGATGACCCGAAGACCCAACCCAATGCTTCCTTGCAACACGGTGATATGTCCTTCTAGCTCTGTAGCCCATATTGGTCCTGGCTCCGAACAGACATCTAAGCCTTTGCGTGCAAGTGCACAGCACAAGTGAGGCTCAAGCTCTTTGAGACTCCGCAGAAACCGTGTCAAGGGCGGCTGACAAAAGTGACTGCAGTATTGCAAGTTCCTCACAGTGTCTCCACTCGTGTTCGTGGTTGAGACATGTTGAATGCCATGTAGCACTGTCTCAAGAAGTTGTAGATCGTGGATTGCTTGTTGGAAGGCGGCTGTGTTGCTGGCAACTCTGCGGAGCGCATTCACAGCTTTGCGAACAAGGTTGAGGTCGTTGAGAGCATAGCCGAAGGTTTCGGTTGCCATAGGTTCGACGTTGGCTTCGCATATCTTGAGACGGATGTTTGGTGGGTACCAATCATTCGATTAGTTGATGGCAGCGGAAAGACGAAGTTGCCTGGCGACACGAGGCTGAGATCAGTGGGCGCAGTACGCTGCAACCACTTAACGTCTGCACGCATGATTGGTTCATATGATCCTGCATCTCGTAAAGTCCCAGCACGCAAATGGGACAATACTGTTATCGCATGTTTAATCAAGTAGAAAGACCTCTGAAGCAAATAAAAGTAGAGAGAA
>Ga0265797_10009676_pt1 | contig 12444 bp, 9 predicted proteins | sample P2T30metagenome_FD_192433 | JGI IMG/M metagenome (GOLD analysis project Ga0265797, IMG submission 192433) | Plant litter microbial communities from East Loma Ridge, Irvine, California - P2 T30 | ecosystem: Environmental > Terrestrial > Plant litter > Unclassified | place: USA: California... | reverse complement strand
CCCCACGGATATAAACACACCAGCTCTATATTTAAGGCTGAGATCGTGTCTGAATGTCAGATGTGACCCCAGCTCTGATAATGGCGCCCACCATCATCAGGTAACAAAAAAGCCACCGGCTCGCGCACGGTGGCTTTTTACATGGAACCGGAAAACCGGATCAGCGACGCTCGTTCGCCGCCACTTCATCGGCGCGCAGCTTCGACGCCAGCTTGTCCAGCACGCCATTGACGTACTTATGGCCATCGATACCGCCGAACGACTTGGTCAGTTCAACCGCCTCATTGATCACGACGCGATACGGAATCTCGGGATGGTTCTTCAGCTCGTAAGCACCCATCAGCAGCACCGCGTGCTCGATCGGCGACAGCTCGCTGATCGAACGGTCGATCAGCGGGGCGATCTGTTCGCGCAGCTCGACCGAGGTACCGATCGCGCCATTGAGCAGCGCCGAGAAGAATTCGCTGTCGGCCTTGTCGAAACCGTGGGCGCTGCGGATATTGGTCGACACGATGCGCGCCGATTCATTGTTCAGCAGCCATTGATACAGACCCTGGAGCGCGAACTCGCGCGCGCGGTGGCGCGGCGTACGGTTCTTGCTGGGGTTGGCGTGCGTGCTCTTGTCAGTCATTGTGTTCTTGCCTTTACTGTTATTCGTCCTCTGGCACCAGCTCGTCCAGCGCCATCAGGAGGTTGGCCATTTCGACCGCGACGCGCGCTGCGTCGCCGCCTTTTTCGGCCATGCGCACTTCGGCCTGCTCGTCGGTCTCGGTGGTCAGGATCGCGTTGGCGATCGGGATGCCGTAGTCCAGGCCGATGCGGGTGATGCCGGCGCCGGATTCGTTCGACACCAGCTCGAAGTGGTACGTCTCGCCGCGGATCACGGCGCCCAGCGCGATCAGCGCGTCGAACTGCTCGGTCACAGCCATGCGCTGCAGCGCCAGCGGCACCTCCAGGGCACCCGGCACGGTCACGTGCAGGATGTCTTCATCGGCGACGCCCAGGCGCTTGAGTTCGGCCAGGCACGACGACAGCAGGCCGTGGCCCACATCGGCGTTGAAACGGGCCTGCACGATACCGATGCGCAGGTCTTCGCCCTGCAGATTGCTTTCAAAAGTTCCTACCGTCATGGCTGACCTCTTAATATTGTTGTGTTAATCGAATCGAATGGGGCTCAAGCGTCCGGGCGCGGCACGTAACCGGTGACTTCCAGGTCGAACCCGGTCATCGACGGCATCTTGCGCGGATTGGCCAGCAGCTGCATCTTGCCCACACCCAGCGCGCGCAGGATCTGCGCGCCGATGCCGTAGGTGCGCAAGTCCATCGAGGCGGCGCGGGCGCCGGCGCGGTTGCCCTTGGCATCCTGCGGCGCCAGCTGCGCAAACAACTGCTCGGCGCTTTCGCCGCAATTGAGCAGCACGATCACGCCGGCCTCGCTCGCCTTGATGGTACGCATGGCCGAGGCCATGTCCCACGAGTGGGTGGTGGCCTTGTTCTCGAGCAGGTCGAGGATCGACACCGGCTGGTGCACGCGCACCAGCGCTTCCTTCTCGGGCGACAGCTCGCCGTGCACCAGCGCCAGGTGGGCCGCGCCGCTCGGCGCGTCGCGGAAGGCAACCAGCTGGAATTCGCCGGCTTCGGTCGACAGCTGGCGTTCGGCCACGCGCTCGACCAGGCACTCGTTCTGGCTGCGGTAGTGGATCAGGTCGGCAATGGTGCCGATCTTGAGATTATGTTCCTTGGCGAACTCGATCAGGTCGGGCAGGCGCGCCATGGTGCCGTCTTCCTTGATGATCTCGCAGATCACCGAGGCCGGGGTCAGGCCTGCCATCTGGGTCAGGTCGCAGCCGGCTTCGGTATGGCCGGCGCGCATCAGGACGCCGCCCTTCTGGGCGCGCAGCGGGAAGATGTGGCCCGGCTGGACCAGGTCGTCCGGCGTGGTGCCCTTGTTGACGGCCACCTGGATGGTGCGCGCGCGGTCAGCCGCCGAGATGCCGGTGGTGACGCCTTCGGCCGCTTCGATCGACACCGTGAAATTGGTCCCGAACGAGGTGCCGTTACGCGAAGTCATCATCGGCAGCGCCAGGCGGTCGCAGATGTCTTCGGACAGGGTCAGGCACACCAGGCCACGGGCGTGGCGGATCATGAAGTTGATCGCCTCGGGCGTGACGAAATCGGCTGCAAGCACGAGGTCGCCTTCGTTTTCACGATCTTCTTCGTCGACCAGAATGACCATGCGGCCGGCGCGAAGTTCGGCAACGATGTCCTCGGTGCTGGAAATAGACATACGGGATTCCTTGAAACGGGCGGGTTTTGCGTAATCCGCTATTTTAAAGGATTTGCAGACGTTCAAGCGGGTTTCCCGGCGACCTCTCCCTCCAAACCGTCAGCACAGCCGCCGCGCCGCGTCAACCGCCGTTACCAATGAGCAACAACTGATGATTTTGCCGCTTTAAATTGTTAAGCTTGCTGTTTTTGCGTGCAACGCCGTACCGTGCCTGTGCCCAATTGGATTATGATTAAGACATCGTTACCGCACCCAACAGGCGTGTGCGGCAGACATTTTTTCGGAGCGGCCATGCCGGTAGTTTTCCACGTCGATCATCCAGGCCGCGCCTGCCGGAACGGGCAGCACTGATGGCCACGATCCTGATCGTCGACGACCGTCCGAGCAACCGCACCTACCTCGGCGCCCTGCTCAGCTATACCGAACACCGCATCATCGAGGCCGAGAACGGCGCCCAGGCGCTGGCGCTCACGCGCGCCGAGCGGCCCGACCTGATCATCACCGACATCCTGATGCCGACCATGGACGGCTACGAGTTCGTCCAGCAGCTGCGCGCCGACCCGGCGCTCGAGCAGACCCGGGTGATCTTCTTCTCGGCCGTGTACTCGGAACGCGAAACGGTGGCGATGGCGGCGCGCTGCGGCGTGACCACGGTGCTGGGCAAGCCGGCCGAGCCACAGTTGATCCTCGAGGCGGTGGCCGCCGAACTGGGCGTGACCCGGGGGGCGCCGGCGCCAGTGCTGCCGCCGGTCCAGGAGCATGACCGCGACCTGCCCTTCGACCTGTGCGCGCGCCTGTCGGAACTGGAACGCATGTGCATGATGCTGGTCGGCGAGCGCCGCGTCGAGTCGCTGGCGGCGGCCTTCGTCGATGCCGCGCGGCGCGTCCTGAACGCCGACTGCGTCGCCCTGTGCCTGCTGACCAGCACCGAGCGCACGGTGCGCCATCTGAGTACCTTCGGCGTGGATGGCAGCCTGCTCGAACTCTATGCGCTGGCCGACGAGGTCCTGCCCGGCGTGCTGCTGCGCGCTAGAGCCCCGCTGCGCCTGGCAGGCGACGACGCCCTGCTGGCCACCCTTCCCCAGCACCATCCCGAAGTCGGCCAGTTCCTGGGGCTGCAGGTGCACGACCTGCAGCATCCGCTTGGCTGGCTGTATTGCACCCGCCGTCCGGACGCGGCGCCCTTCTCCGAGGAAGAAGAACGCTGGGCCATGGCGCTGGCGGCCCAGCTGGCGGTGGCCTACGAGAGCCTGAACCTGTACGAGGTGGTGCAGCACCACGCGGCCCAGCTGCAGCTTGAAGCGATCGCGCGCGCCGATACCGACGCCGCGCTGCGCGACAGCGAGCACCGGCTGGAACTGGCGCGCCAGGTATTCGACAGCACGCAGGAGGCGATCCTGATGACCGACGCCAATGCACGCATCGTCGCTGTCAATCCGGCCTTCGAAGAGATCACCGGCTACGCCGAATCCGAGGTGATGGGCCGCAGCCCGGCGATGCTGCGTTCGGGGCGCCATGACAAGTCGTTCTACAACGCCATGTGGGACTGCCTGGAACAGGAAGGCCAGTGGCGCGGCGAAGTCTGGAACCGCCGCAAGAACGGCGAAATCTACCCCGAGCGCACGTCCCTGAGCGTGGTGCGCGACGAGCAAGGCAAGATCACGGCCTATGTCTCGGTCTCGACCGATCTGTCGGCGCTCAAGGCGGCCCACCACCAGCTCGACTTCCTGGCTAACCACGACGCCCTGACCCTGCTGCCGAACCGCTCGCTGTTCAACGACCGTGTGCAGCAGGCGCTGGCTGCGGCGCGCCAGGACGCCAGCCAGGTCGCCGTGCTGCTGTTCAATGTCGACCGCCTGTCACGCATCAACGATAGCCTGGGCCATGGCGCCGGCGACGCGGTGCTGCGCGAAATCGCGCGCCGCGCCAGTGAAGTGGCCGGCCCGACCGACACCGTAGCGCGCCTGTCGGGCGACGAATTCGTGCTGCTGCTGACCAGCTTCGACGATACCGACGACGTGATCTACTGCGCCCAGCGCCTGATCGATGCCGTCTCGCAGCCGCTGCTGGTGGGCGAACACGATGTGGTGGTCACCGGCAGCGTCGGCATCAGCCTGTACCCGCGCGACGGCGACGCCCCGGGCGACCTGCTCAAGGCCGCCGACGCCGCCCTCACCCTGGTCAAGGACGCGGGCCGCAACGGCTTCCGCTTCTTCAAGGGCGAGATGAATGCCGAGGCGCTGCGCTGGCTGGCGCTCGAGACGCGCCTGCGGCGCGCGATCGAGCGCGACGAACTGGCGCTGCATTACCAGCCGCAGGTTTCGCGCATCGACGGCCGCCTGGTCGGCATGGAAGCCCTGCTGCGCTGGCGCAGCGAGGAAATCGGCAATGTGTCGCCCGCCGATTTCATCCCGCTGGCCGAGGACACGGGCCTGATCCACGCGATCGGCGAATGGGTGATACGCCAGGCCTGCTTCCAGAACAAGGCCTGGCAAAACGCCGGCCTCGACCCGGTGCGGGTCGCGGTCAATGTGTCAGCCAGCCAGTTCAAGGCCGGCACGGTGGCCCAGGTGGTGCGCGCTGCGCTGCATGACAGCGGCCTGGCCGCATGCTGGCTGGAGGTCGAACTGACCGAGAGCGTGATGATGGGCGACAGCAGCGCATCCGAGGCCCAGATGGCCGAGCTGCGCGGCCTGGGCGTGTCGCTGTCGCTCGACGACTTTGGCACCGGCTACTCGTCGCTCGGCTACCTGTCGCGCTTCCCGCTCGATAAACTCAAGATCGACCAGACCTTCGTGCGCAATATCACCACCGAGCAGCGCAGCGCGGCGATCGCCCAGGCCACCATTGCGCTGGCCCAGGGCCTGTCGCTGGCGGTGGTCGCCGAAGGCGTGGAGACGGTCGGCCAGCGCGATTTTCTCGGCACGCTTGGCTGCGACGTCATGCAGGGCTACCTGTACGGACGGCCGGTGCCGGCGTTCGAGATGGCGCAGCTGCTGGCCAAGGGACGGGTCATCCTGTAGCGGTATCCCTTCTTTAGAGCATCCTTAAGCTCATCCGTGCGAGCGTATTCACGCGGTAGAATGTAACGAACAAGTCACACGGGAAACATCGATGAGCAACAACTTTGTCCGCAGCCTGCGCCATGGCGTCTTCGTGGCTGCGGTGCTGTGCGTATCCTCGCTGGCGCACGCCGCGCTGCAGCTGGATGCGCCGATCCCGGTCGGCCCGCAGGTCAAGGTCGGCAAGCTGGCCAACGGCCTGACCTATTACATCCAGCGCAATGCGCGCCCCGAACGCAAGCTCGAGCTGCGCCTGGTGGTCAAAGCCGGCTCGATCCTCGAAGACGAAGACCAGCGCGGCCTGGCCCACTTCGTCGAGCACATGGCCTTCAACGGCACTACCAATTTCCGCAAGCACGAGCTGGTGTCCTACCTGCAGTCGATCGGCGTGGGCTTCGGGGCTGACCTGAACGCCTACACCTCGTTCGACGAAACCGTCTATATCCTCCCGATCCCGACCGACAAGCCGCAGAACGTGACCAAGGCCTTCCAGGTGCTGGAAGACTGGGCCCACGGCGTGCGCTTCGACGACGACGCGATCGACAAGGAACGCGGCATCATCCTGGAAGAAGCGCGCCTGGGCAAAGGCGCCTCGGACCGCATGGGCAAGCAGATCTACCCGCGCCTGTTCAACGGCTCGAAGTACGCCGAGCGGCTGCCGATCGGGCGCGAGGACGTGCTGCGCAACTTCAAGCCCGACGCCCTGCGCCGCTTCTACCGCGACTGGTACCGTCCCGACCTGATGGCGGTGGTGGTGGTCGGCGACGTCGATCCGGCCAAGGCCGAGAAGCTGGTCAAGCAGCACTTCGCGCGCCTCAAGAACCCGGCCAACCCGCGCCCGCGCGAGTATGCCGAGATCCCGGCGCGCACCACCACCGAAGCGCTGGTGGTGACCGACCCCGAGGCCAACGGCAACGGCGTGTTGATCCGCTATCCGGTGCAGCCGGTGCGCGAACTGGGCACCATCGGCGCCTACCGCGACGAGCTGGTGCAGTCGCTGTTCGGCGCGATGCTCAGCCAGCGCCTGGCGGAGCTGTCGCAGCTGCCCGATGCGCCCTACATGGGCGCGAGCAGCTCGCTCGGCAAGCTGACCCCGCGCTACCACGCCTATAACGCCTCGGCCGCCCTCGGCCCGCGCGGCGCCCTGCCCGCGATCGCCGCCCTGGTGCAGGAGAACGAACGCGCGCGCCAGCACGGCTTCGGCGAGCAGGAGCTCGAACGGGCCAAGAAAAACCTGATGCGCACCTACGAGCAGGCCTGGAACGAGCGCGCCAAGAGCGACTCGGGCAGCTATGCCGCCGAATACATCCGCAACTTCTTGCAGGACGAAGCGATTCCCGGCATCGACACCGAGTACACCTATGTGCAGGAACTGGTGCCCGGCATTTCGCTCGACGAGATGAATGCCTACGCGCGCCGCACCATCCCGGCCGATTCCGGCAAGCTGGTGCTGTACACGGGCGTCGACAAGCCGGACGCGCCGACCGGCGAGCAACTGCTGACGGCGGTGGCCGACGCCGCGCGTACGCCGGTAGCGCCGCACGACGAGAAGCTGGTGGCGGCGCGCCTGATGGAGCGCCCCGCGCAGCCGGGCAAGATCACGGCGGAAGAACACGACAAGGCCCTGGGCCTGACGCGCCTGACGCTGTCGAATGGCGTCAAGGTGATCCTGAAACCGACGGACTTCCGCAACGACCAGGTGATGCTCAGCGCGGCCCGTCCGGGCGGCCAGAGCCTGTTCCCGGACCAGGACATCCTCAACGCGCGCTTTTCGAATGCGATCGTGGCCAGTATGGGCACCAAGGATTTCAGCCCCGTCGACATGCGCAAGATCCTGGCCGGCAAGGCTGCCGGCGTGACCGTGGGCCTGGGCAGCTACACCGACGTGATCGCGGGCGCTTCGGGCGCGACCGATATCGAGACCATGCTGCAGCTGCTGTGGCTGAAATTCGACAAGGTGCGCCGCGACGAGGACCTGTTCCACGCCTATATCGACAAGCAGGCCGAGGTCGCGCGCAACCAGGCCAGCCTGCCGGGCCGCTACTTCAACGACGCGCTGGCCGCGGCCCTGTACAACGGCCACCCGCGCGCGCCGCGCACGCTCGAGGCCGAGGAATACGCCAAGATCGACCTGGATCGCAGCATCGACATCTTCCGCCAGCGCTTTTCGAGCGCCAAGGACATGACCTTCATCCTGGTCGGCAGCTTCGACGAGCAGGCGATCCGGCCGCTGCTGGCGTCGTATCTCGGCACGCTGCCCACGCCCGACCTCCCGGTCGCCTACCGCGACGTCGGCCTGCGTCCGGTGACCGGCGTGGTGAAACGCGAGGTGCGCAGCGGTTCCGAACCGAAGAGCACGATCTCGCTCAACTTCACCGGGCCAGCCGTGTTTTCGGACGCCGAGCAGCTGCGCCTGTCGGCGCTGATCGAGGTGACCAATCTGCGCATCATCGAGGTGCTGCGCGAGAAGATGGCAATGATCTATGGCGGTGGCGCGAGCGGCACGCTGAGCAAGATCCCGTACGGGAACTACTCGATCGGCGTCAATCTGCCGACCGGACCGGAGAACGTGGACAAGGTGATCGCAGCGACCTTCGCCGAGATCGCGCGCCTGCAAGAGAAAGGGCCGGATGCGGACGAGCTGGAGAAGGTCAAGACCGGCTGGATCCAGAACCACCGCCGCTCGTTGCGCGAGAACGGCTACTGGGTGGCGAACCTGCAATCGAGCCTGACCGAAGGCACTGATCCGAAATCCATTCTCGATGTGGAGCGCCAGGTGCAGGCCTTGACGGCCGACGATGTGAAGGCGGCGGCGCGGCGTTATTTCGATACGAAGAATTATGTGCAGGTGGTGCTCAATCCCGAGACGCAGGCTGCGTCCAAGGTGGCCAAGAGCAGCGCGGCGGCGCCAGCGGGTGCGGCAGCGGCGCCCGGGAGCTAGACGCTGGATTGCCGGCGTGACCGGTTCACGACAATGGGCGGCGCTGCCGCCCATTGTCGTTCATGGTAGTCCGAGCTTGCCGTCCCGGGCCTTGCGGGCGGCCTCGGTGTAGTACGCGGCTTTTTCCGGCGTCATGTTCATGCCCGACGCGCCGGTGAACATCAGGCGCTCGGCCCTGACCCAGCCGCTGACGTCTTCGCCATTCTTCTTGAGATAAGTGACACTGACCCACTCGTTCTTGTCGCCCGACACCGTCCGCGCGTCAAGGCTGTCGCCAGGAATGACAAAAACCTTCTTGTCGATGCAGCGCGCATCCGGCGCGGTGTGGAAATACAGGCGACCAGTGCCCGCTACCTGAAAACTGTGGTGCACGCTCAGGAATAGTTCTTCGACACCTTTGCCGTTGCATTCTATGTCAGCAGCCTGCGCCAGGCTTCCGGACAACAGGAAAAATACGGTTACAGCGGATAATTTCAACATATCTAAGAAGCAAAAAAGTTCATCGTAAAAACCTGTCGAAAACCACTGCCTCAAAAATTAATCAGCGTTGACACCACCAGGATTGTGAGAGCGACTACTTTGAACATTACATTTCCTCGAAGATTTGACAGACCAAGGATTTTAGGTCGGCGAATCATCTTGGCGCAATCAACAATAATTCATCAACCCCAAATCTGTTCGAATAGTGCGGGATCGTCAGCAATCCACAACGAATCGACTACAAATATTTAATCTTATACATATCGTCACTTCGATATTCTAGCCAACAGTCATCGCTTTGTTAACAGCGACGCCACTCGTGTAAAGCTTGTCGAGACGGATCAGTGCTCCAGCATCGTTACCAGCCCTCTCCCCCAGGCCATCTGCGGTTTGATATTCGTCAAGGTCGAACAACTTGCCGGCGTTAAGGTTGCTCAGTCCGGTTGACGAGGCCTCCATAAGGGATGTGCCGATCGACCATTTACCGAGGAGCTGGCATGAACAAGATGGCACTGGTATTGCAGGGCGGGGGCGCGCTGGGCGCCTACGAATATGGCGTGGTCACGAAGCTGGTCGACATGGGCTGGGAACCTGTCGCGGTGACCGGCGTGTCGATCGGCGCCGTGAATGCGGCAGCCATCGCGGGGGCCAGGGACGGCGATATCTCCGCCAGCCTGGACCGCGTCTGGAAGGCGATCACGCTGCCGCCAGTGCCCTGGCTGCCCGACGCGATACAAGGCAATCTGTCGCTGCTGGGCAATCCGAATTTTTGGACATCGCGCACCGACTACCTCCAACTGGCCAGCTGGGACAGCCTGTGCATCACTGCCCCGATGGTGCAAACGCTGCTCGCCAACCTCGATTTTGCGCAAATCAACGACAGCAGTCACATGCGCCTGGCCGTGACCGCCACCAGCCTGCGCACGGGCGGCCCGACGACGTTCTCGAATCACCTGGCCCATGGTGCCCACGAAGATACGCCCGGCCATACGGCGGTCCGGGGTGAGATCACGCCGGCGCACATCATGGCCAGCGGCGCCCTGCCGCCGGGCTTCCCCGCCGTGCGGATCGACGACGAAGCGTACTGGGACGGTGGATTGTTCAGCAATACGCCGATCGACGCCCTGCTCAATTTGCTGGAACCCGACGAAATCGACACGCTGCCGATTTTCACCATCGACCTGTTCCGCACCGACAATCTGCCCGTCCCGCAGAACCTGCTGGACGTGCAGACCCGCGCGCTGGCGATGCAGTACGAAAACCGGTTCTGGGCCGAGTATGGCGGCGACGCTGGATTGCGTGGCTTCGTCGACATGCTTGAACAGCTGGATGAGACACTGCCGCGCGACAGCGCAGTGCGCCGCAACCGGGCCTATGACTGGCTACAGCGGCTGCGCGCGATGAACAATATCCACATCATCGAAGGCGCGCCGGCAGCAGCCGGCGGCGACCATGATTTTTCGGCGTACGGGGTACGCAAGGCCTATGAAGCGGGCCGCGCAGCCGCGCTCGATTATGCACCGGACAAGGTGCAGTCGCCGCGCCTGCGGGCGGTGCCGGACGCGAAGACGTCCGTGGCGTGACAGCCTGGCGCCGACGCGTGAACCGGGCGCTTATGCGCCGAGCTTGGTGGCGGCCAGCATGCGCTCGACGTAGCGTGCGATCAGGTCAATCTCGAGGTTCACGCGCGAACCGGCCTTGAGGTGCTTGAGGGTGGTAACCTCGATCGTGTGCGGGATCAGGTTGATCGAGAAGCGGCAGGCTCTCTGGCCTGCCGCCTCGATGTCCTCGACGCGGTTGACGGTCAGCGACACGCCGTTGACGACCACCGAACCTTTATAGGCCAGGAACTTGGCCAGATCCTGCGGCGCATCGACGATCAGTTCGAACGATTCGCCGACCGGCGCGAAGCTGTGCACCACGCCCAGGCCATCGACATGGCCCGAGACCAGGTGGCCACCCAGGCGTTCGGCCAGCGTCAGCGCTTTTTCCAGGTTCACTTCGCCCGTGGCTTCCAGGCCAACGGTCTTGCTCAGGCTTTCGCGCGAGACGTCGACGGTGAACGCTTGCGCGGTCTTTTCGACCACGGTCATGCAGGCGCCGTTGATGGCAATCGAGTCGCCCAGGGCGACGTCGGCCAGTGGCAGCGGACCGGCGTCGACGACCAGGCGCACGCCGGCGTCCAGGCCGCCGGCCAATGGGGCGACGGAAGTGATGTTGCCGACGGCGGCGACGATTCCAGTAAACATACGGCTTGTTCCTTCGTGTTGGGGGTCTGGATTAAGTGGCGGCTTCGACGAAGCGGGCCAGGATGCGCAGGTCGTCGCCCACGCGCGCGACATCTTGAAAGCGCAGTGGGCGGCGCCCGGCCAGCGTGCTCAGGGCGGGTAGTTCGAACATGCCCTGCCCCGGGCCGATCAGGCTTGGCGCGAGGTAGACCAGCAGTTCGTCGACGCAGCCTTCGCGCACCATCGAGGCGTTCAGTTTGGCGCCGGCTTCGACGTGCACCTCATTGATCTGGCGCCGGCCGAGTTCGCGCATCAACTCCGGCAGGTCGACCTTGCCATGGGCATTCGGCAGCACCAGGACCTCGTGGCCGGCGGCCTTCAGGGCCTCGGCTTTTTCTTCGTGGTGGCTTGCCGCCACGATCCAGCATGGATCGCCCTGCAGAATGCGCGCGTCGAGGCCGATCTCGAGACGGCTGTCGACGATCACGCGGCGTGGCTGCAGCGGCGTGTCCACGCCGCGCACATTCAGCAGCGGATTATCCGCCTTGACGGTGCCGATGCCGGTCACGATGGCGCTGGCACGGGCGCGCCAGGCGTGGCCGTCGGCGCGCGCCTCGGCGCCGGTGATCCACTGGCTTTCGCCGCCGGCCAGCGCGGTGGCGCCGTCCAGGCTCGCGGCGACTTTCAGGCGCACCCACGGCAGGCCGCGCACCATGCGCGAGAAGAAGCCGATATTCAATTCCTGCGCCGCTTCGGCGTGGATGCCGGCCTTGACCTCGATCCCGGCCGCTTCGAGCTGGGCCAGGCCACGGCCCGCAACCAGCGGATTCGGGTCGACCATGGCCGCCACCACCCGTCCCAGGCCGGCGGCGACCAGCGCATCCGAGCATGGCGGGGTGCGGCCATGGTGGCTGCAGGGTTCGAGCGTGACGTAGGCGGTGGCGCCGCGCACGTCGTTGCCGCGCGCGGCCGCGTCGCGCAGCGCCTGGATCTCGGCGTGGGCCTGGCCGGCGGGCTGGGTGTGGCCGGCGCCGATCACGACGCCCTCCTTGACGATCACGCAACCGATGCGTGGGTTCGGCGCGGTGATGTACATGCCGCGCGCGGCCCAGTCGAGCGCCAGCGCCATGCCCTGCTTGTCGTCGAGAATCAGTTCGGTGTACGTCGTCGTCACGGGTTTTTCCTTCAAGGCGGCGCTTCCAGGCCGTCGCACCCGCCGTCGCGGGCGGGATTGCACAGGCGCGCACGCCCGAGCATATTGATTTTAATACGGCGCGCCTGGCCGCCGTGGAACAGCGACAGCGTGCCCAGGCGCGAGGCGGCGCCGTTGGCGTCGCTGCAGCTGCGTCCCGCGCCATTGTAGGCGATGTATTGCGGCGCTGCAGGGCTGGTGAAGGAATAGCTCACTTGCATCCCCTGTGGCAGCGGCCGGCGCACCGCCAGGAC
>Ga0265797_10009674_pt1 | contig 12445 bp, 14 predicted proteins | sample P2T30metagenome_FD_192433 | JGI IMG/M metagenome (GOLD analysis project Ga0265797, IMG submission 192433) | Plant litter microbial communities from East Loma Ridge, Irvine, California - P2 T30 | ecosystem: Environmental > Terrestrial > Plant litter > Unclassified | place: USA: California... | reverse complement strand
GACGAGCTGGCCCAGGCCATCCTGCTGTGCCCCGACGCCGACTACATCGCCAAGGTGGAAGCGAGCATCCACAAGCTGCTGCCAACGATGCCGCGCCAGGCCACCATCACCACCTCGCTGGGCGACCGCGGTGCGCTGGTCAAGGTGCGCGATATGGATGAAGCCTGCGAGATCGCGAGCAGCATCGCTGCCGAACACCTGGAAATCTCGGCGGAAGCACCGCAGCAGTGGGCCGATAAAATCCGCCACGCCGGCGCGATGTTCCTGGGCCGCTACTCGTCCGAATCGCTCGGCGACTACTGCTGCGGTCCGAACCACGTGCTGCCGACCTCGCGCACCGCGCGCTTCTCGTCGCCGCTGGGCGTGTACGACTTCCAGAAGCGCTCGTCGATCATCCAGGTGAGTGAAGCCGGCGCGCAAACGCTGGGCAAGGTGGCCGCCACGCTGGCCTACGGCGAAGGCCTGCAGGCCCACGCGCGCAGCGCCGAGCTGCGCCTGCAACCAGTGCCACCGCAGGCATCATGACGTCCTGGGTCAACCAGGTCTTCTGCGAGGATGCGCTGGCCGGCCTGGCGCGCATCCCCGATGGTTCCATCGACCTGATCCTGACCGATCCGCCCTATAACCTGGGCAAGGACTATGGCAACGCCTCGGACCAGCAAAGCGTCGAGGCCTACCTGGAGTGGACGCAGCAATGGATCGACGCAGCCGTGCCGAAGCTCAAGCCTAACGGCAGCCTGTACATCTTCCTCACCTGGCGCTTCGCGCCGGAGATCTTCGTGATGCTCAAAAAGCGCATGATGATGATGAACGAGATCATCTGGGATCGCCGGGTGCCGTCGATGGGCGGCAGCGTGCGCAGCTTCTCGTCGGTGCACGACACCATCGGCTTCTTCGCCAACCGCAAGGATTACTACTTCGACCTGGACGCGGTGCGCATCCCGTATGACGCCGAGACCAAGAAGGCGCGCTCGCGCTCGATCTTCATCGGCGCCAAGTGGCTCGAAGTGGGCTACAACCCGAAGGACGTGTGGAGCGTGTCGCGCCTGCACCGCGAGCATCCGGAACGCGCCGACCATCCGACCCAGAAGCCGCTCGAGATCATCGAACGCATGGTGAAGGCCTCGTGCCCGCCGGGCGGCGTGGTGCTCGACCCGTTCATGGGCAGCGGCACCACGGCGATCGCAGCCCAGCGCCTGGGCCGCAACTACACCGGCTTCGAACTCAATCCCGATTATTGCGCCATCATCCAGGAGCGCCTGGCCGCGCCCGAGGTGCCGATCGCCGGGGCCAAAGCCAAGAAACTGCGCAAGGCCGCCAAGGCCGCCGCCGCCATTACGGAAGAAACCTCATGACCGACATCGCCAAACTGATCGAGAACACCATCCGCGCCGATGTGCGCGCCGTGGGCAGCTATCACGTGCCGGACTCGATCGGCTACGTCAAGCTCGACTCGATGGAGAACCCGTACCAGCTGCCGGACGACCTGCGCGCCGAACTGGGCACGCGCCTGGCCGAGGCAGCGCTGAACCGCTATCCGGTGCCGTCGTACAGCACGCTCAAGGCCAGTATCTGCGCCCGGCTTGGTGTGCCAAGCGGCTACGACGTCCTGCTCGGCAACGGCTCGGACGAATTGATCACGATCCTGGCAACCGCGATCGCGCGCCAGGAACGCGCACCAGGCAGCAAACGTGCGGTCGTGATGGCGCCGATCCCGGCCTTCGTCATGTTTTCGCGCTCGGCCCAGTTTGCGGGTGCCGATTTCGTCGGCGTGCCGATCAAGCCCGACTTCTCGCTTGATATGGCGGCCATGCTGGCCGCCATCGAGGAACACAAGCCGTCGCTGCTGTTCCTGGCCTACCCGAACAACCCGACCGGCAATCTGTACGACGCCGACGACATGGTGGCGATTATCGAGGCGCTCGGCGAACACGGCATCGTGGTGGTCGACGAAGCCTATCAGCCGTTCGCCAAGGTCAGCTTCATGGAGCGCCTGCCGCAGCACCCGAACCTGGTCGTGATGCGCACGCTGTCCAAGCTGGGCCTGGCCGGTATCCGCCTTGGATACATGGCCGCTGCGGCGCCGCTGCTGGCCGAGTTCGAGAAGGTGCGTCCGCCGTATAACGTCAACGTGCTGACCCAGGTGGCGGCCGAGTTCGCGCTCGACCATATCGATGTGCTGGACCGCCAGGCCGGCCTGCTCAACGAGGAGCGCACCCGCCTGGCCGCCGCATTGGCAGCGCTGCCGGGTGTCGAGGTGTTCCCGTCGGCGGCCAACTTCATCTCGCTGCGCGTGCCCGACGCCGAGCGCGCCTGCGCGAATCTGCACGGCGAGAAGGTCCTGATCAAAAATTTGAGTAAAATGCACACATTGCTGGCCAACTGCATCCGCGTCACGGTCAGCATTCCCGAAGAGAACGAACAGTTCCTGACTGCCCTTAAAAAGACCCTGTAAGCTGGCGTCCCTGTAACCGGTCTCTCCCCAAAGGCAGACCGACTGACGAGCATCCCGAGAATGACCCGCACCGCCGACATCACGCGCAACACCAACGAGACGCAGATCCGCGTCTCGATCAATCTGGACGGCACCGGCCGCCAGAAGCTCAACACGGGCGTTCCCTTCCTCGACCATATGCTCGACCAGATCGCGCGCCATGGCATGTTCGACCTCGAGGTCGAGGCCGTGGGCGACCTGCACATCGACGCCCACCACACGGTGGAAGACGTCGGCATCACGCTCGGCATGGCGGTCGCCAAGGCGATCGGCGACAAGAAGGGCATCGTCCGCTACGGCCACTCGTATGTGCCGCTGGATGAAGCGCTGTCGCGCGTGGTGATCGATTTCTCGGGCCGTCCGGGCCTGGAACTGCACGTGCCATTCACGCGCGCCATGATCGGCACCTTCGACGTCGACCTGACCGGCGAATTCTTCCGCGGCTTCGTGAACCACGCGGCCGTCACCCTGCACATCGATAACCTGCGCGGTGTGAATGCCCACCACCAGTGCGAGACCGTGTTCAAGGCGTTCGGCCGCGCGCTGCGCATGGCTACCGAACTCGATCCGCGCTCTGCCGGCATCATTCCGTCGACCAAAGGCAGCCTCTAAGACCATGGCGAACAAGATTGTCGTCATCGATGGACTTGGCAACCTGCGCTCGGTCGCCCAGGCGCTGCGCGCCGCCGACCCCGACGCGGACGTCCTGATCTCGAACTCGGCCGCGGACATCGACCGCGCCGACCGCATCGTGCTGCCTGGCCAGGGCGCCATGCGCGATTGCATGCGCAGCCTGCGCGAATCCGGCCTGGAGGACGCGCTGCTGCGCGCCGCCAAAACCCGTCCGATCATGGGCGTGTGCGTGGGCGAGCAGATGCTGTTCGATGAGAGCGAAGAAAACGAAGGCACGCCCGGCCTGGGCCTGTTGCCCGGCAAGGTCGTGCGCTTTCAGCTCGACGGCAAGCTGCAGCAGGACGGCTCGCGCTTCAAGGTCCCGCAAATGGGCTGGAACCGCGTCCAGCAGTCGCGCGCCCATCCGCTGTGGGAAGGCGTCGAGGACGGCAGCTACTTCTACTTCGTGCACAGCTATTATGCGGCGCCCGCCAACCGCATTGACGTGATCGGCGAGACCGACTACGGTTCGCCGTTCTGCTGCGCCGTCGGTCGCGACAATATCGTCGCCACCCAGTTCCACCCCGAGAAAAGCGCGGCCGCCGGCCTGCGCCTGTATCGCAATTTCATTCACTGGAATCCTTGATTCCCCACTCGTTCAACCAACCGACAACGACCATGCTGCTGATCCCCGCCATCGACCTGAAAGACGGTCACTGCGTTCGCCTGAAACAAGGCGATATGGAACTCGCCACCGTGTTTTCCGAAGATCCCGCCGAGATGGCGCTGCATTGGCTCAAGAAGGGCGCGCGGCGCCTGCACCTGGTCGACCTGAACGGCGCATTCGCGGGCAAGCCGAAGAACGAATCGGCCATCAAATCGATCCTGCAAGTGGTGCAGGAATACGCCGAAGACAACGGCCTGGACGAGATCCCGGTCCAGCTGGGCGGCGGCATCCGCGACCTCGACACCATCGAACGCTACCTGGACGACGGCATCAGCTACATCATCGTCGGCACCGCCGCGGTGAAGAACCCGGGCTTTTTGCATGACGCCTGCGGCGCCTTCCCGGGCCACATCATCGTCGGCCTGGACGCCAAGGACGGCAAGGTCGCGACCGACGGCTGGAGCAAGATGTCGGGCCACGAAGTGATCGACCTGGCCAAGAAATTCGAAGGCTACGGCGTCGAATCGATCGTCTACACCGACATCGGCCGCGACGGCATGATGGGCGGCGTGAACATCGAGGCGACCGTCAAGCTGGCGCGCGCCGTCAGGATCCCGGTGATCGCCTCGGGCGGCGTGCACGTGCTGGCCGACGTCGAAGCACTGTGCGCGGTGCAGGACGAAGGCATCGAAGGCGTGATCTGTGGCCGCTCGATCTACGAAGGCACGCTCGACCTGGCATCGGCCCAGGAGCGCGCCGACGAATTGACCGAAGGCTCCGGCGCTTAACTCCATGCTTGCAAAACGCATCATCCCCTGCCTGGACGTGACCGGTGGCCGCGTGGTCAAGGGCGTCAACTTCACTGAGCTGCGCGACGCCGGCGACCCGGTCGAGATCGCGCGCCGCTATGACGGCCAGGGCGCCGACGAGATCACCTTCCTCGACATCACCGCATCGAGCGACAACCGCGACCTGATCCTGCCGATCATCGAAGCGGTGGCGTCGACCGTGTTCATCCCGCTCACCGTCGGTGGCGGCGTGCGCAAGGTCGAGGACGTGCGGCGCCTGCTCAATGCCGGCGCCGACAAGGTCAGCATGAACACCTCGGCCGTGACCAATCCGCAACTGGTGTTCGACGCTTCGCAGAAGCACGGCTCGCAGTGCATCGTGGTCGCGATCGACGCCAAGCAGGTCGAACCGGGCCGCTGGGAAGTCTTCACCCACGGTGGCCGCAACCGCACCGGCCTGGATGCCGTCGAATGGGCGCGCAAGATGGAAAGCCTGGGCGCCGGTGAGTTGCTGCTCACTTCGATGGACCGCGACGGCACCAGGATCGGCTTCGACCTGGGCCTGACGCGCGCCGTCTCGGACGCGGTCGGCATTCCCGTGATCGCCTCGGGCGGCGTGGGCGGCCTGCAGGATCTGGCCGACGGCGTGCTCGAAGGCCATGCCGACGCGGTGCTGGCGGCCAGCATCTTCCACTACGGGCAGCACACGGTCGGCGAGGCCAAGCGCTTCATGCTTGACCGTGGCATCCCGATGCGTCTCGTGTAAGGAAAGCCACATGCCAAGCAATGCCAAGTGGCTCAACAAGGTGCGCTGGGACGAACACGGCCTGGTGCCGGTGATCGCCCAGGAAGCAGCGAGCGGCGACATCCTGATGTTCGCCTGGATGAACCGCGAAGCCCTGACCCGCACCGTCGAAACGGGCGAAGCGGTGTACTGGAGCCGGTCGCGCAAGAAGTTGTGGCACAAGGGCGAAGAGTCCGGCCACATCCAGAAGGTGAGCGAGATCCGTCTCGACTGCGACGAGGACGTCGTGCTGCTCAAAATCGAGCAGGTCGGCGGCATCGCCTGCCATACCGGGCGCCATTCGTGCTTCTTCCAGAAGTACGCCGATGGCGACTGGCACAGCGTCGAGCCGGTGCTGCAAGACCCCGCCACCATTTATTCCGATAAAAAGACAAGCTCATGAGTATTACCCTGGCCCGCGTCGCGGCCGTGATCGAATCGCGCAAGCCCGAGCACGGCGGCGACCCTGCGACCTCGTATGTCGCCAAGCTGTTTTCCAAGGGCGATGACGCGATCCTGAAAAAGATCGGCGAGGAAGCCACCGAGCTGGTGATGGCGGCCAAGGACGCGCGCGTCGCGAACGACCCATCGAAGGTACTGTACGAGTGCGCCGACCTGTGGTTCCATTCGATGGTACTGCTGGCCAAGTTCGATCTGACGCCGCAGCAGGTGCTCGACGAACTGGCGCGCCGTGAAGGCGTGTCCGGCGTCGACGAAAAAGCTGCACGCAAGGAATAAACCTTTCCCGTGCGTTGCAAGTGAGCACCTGCTCACTGTGTGTGCTGCTCTAAGCGGTGTCATAATCGGTGCTTGCGCGTCATACCGATGTCATGCCCCCCTGTTACGATGCCTCGGTTTCACAGGCCGCGTGCCTGGTCGGAGCGTTGTAATCAATCTGGAGACAAGATGGATAACTGCATTTTTTGCAAGATCGTCGCCAAGCAGATCCCGGCCGCCATCGTCTATGAAGACGAGGACGTGCTGGCATTCAAGGACATCAACCCGGCCGCGCCGGTGCACCTGCTGGTGATTCCGAAGCAGCACGTGTCGACGCTGTCGGATTGCACCGAGGAACATACCGCGGTGCTGGGCAAGATGCTGGCACTGGCGCCGAAATTGGCAAAAGAGAATGGTATCGAGGTCAGGACGGGCGCCGACGGCAAGGCCAGCGGCGGCTTCAAGACCCTGATTAATAGCGGACCGGACGGTGGGCAAGAGGTATATCACGTCCATCTGCATCTGTACGGCGGGCCGCGCCCGTGGCGTGGCCTGGGCATATAAGCCCGGCATAAGTTTCAAGGGCGGCAAGTCGCCCTCGCATCGCGTATACTGTGGTAGACGCATTCCCGAATTTTCAGGCGATATCGCCTTGCTAGGAGAACACAATGGGTGGATTGAGTATTTGGCACTGGGTCATCGTGCTGGTGGTCGTGATGCTGATCTTCGGCACCAAGAAGATCAGCAATATGGGTTCCGACCTGGGCAAGGCCGTCAAAGGCTTCAAGGATGGCGTGAAGGGTGACGAAGAGAAGGCTGCCGAAGCCAACGCTGCTACCCCGGTCCAGCCGACGCAGCAGGTGGCCGACAAGTCGACCATCGACGTGGAAGCCCGCGACAAGACCCGTCTGTAACGACCAGTCCCCATGATCGATCTCGGACTGTCGAAAATAGCGATCATCGGCGTGGTTGCCCTGATCGTGATCGGCCCTGAAAAGCTGCCCAAGGTGGCGCGCATGGCCGGCACGCTCTATGGCCGCGCCCAGCGCTACCTGCACGACGTCAAGTCCGAGGTCAGCCGCGAGATCGAACTCGACGAGCTGCGCAACCTGCACAAAGAGGTGCAGGACCGCGCGCAATCGTTCAAGAACGATGTCGAATCGGCCACCAGCGATTTCGAATCGTCGGTTACCAGCCATGTGGATGAAGTCGAAGCCATGTGGGACGGCCATGCCGCGCATGACAGCGGCAACACGATTGCGCCGACCGTGGCCGACATCGACCGCAAGGCCAAGGATTTCCGCCGCAAGAAGCTGGTGCGCACCTCGAGCGTGCCGGCCTGGTACAAGAACCGCCATGGCACCAAGCGCCATGTGATGTCGGGCGCCGCCCGCGTACGCAAGTTCCGTCCCGGCGCCGCGTCCAAATCCAATTCTTCTTTCTTCTAAATGACTGAGCAAGCCGCCGGCGAAGACACCTTCATTTCGCACCTGGTCGAGCTGCGTGACCGCCTGGTCAAGGCCTCGATCGGGATCGCGATCGTCTGCGCCGCGCTGATGGCGTGGCCGGGCCCTTCGCATATCTACGATCTGATCGCCGCGCCGATGATCGCCTCGATGCCGCCCGGCTCGACGATGATCGCCACCGGCGTGATCTCGCCATTCCTGGTGCCGATGAAGGTTACGCTGCTGCTGTCCTTCATCATCGCGCTGCCCTGGGTGTTCTTCCAGGCCTGGGCCTTCGTCGCGCCAGGCCTGTATGCGCACGAAAAACGCCTGGTGCTGCCGCTGGTGGTCTCGTCCTCGCTGCTGTTCATCGCCGGCGTGGCGTTCTGCTACTTCTTCGTGTTCGGCCGCGTATTCCACTTCATCGGCGAGTTCGCGCCGACCTCGATCGCGGTCATGCCCGATATCGAGAATTACCTCGATTTTGTGATGTCGATGTGTCTGGCCTTCGGCGCCTCGTTCGAGGTGCCGGTGGTGGTCGTGATCCTGGTGCGCATGGGCATCGTCAGCATCGAGAAGCTGCGCTCGGTCCGTTCCTACGTGATCGTTGGCGCCTTCGTGGTCGCCGCCATCGTCACCCCGCCCGACGTGGTCAGCCAGCTGGCCCTGGCCATCCCGATGTGCCTGCTCTACGAGCTGGGCCTGCTGGTGGCGCCGATGTTCGTGCGCGCCACCCGCGCGCCGGAAGAAACCGCGTAAGTAAACCGTGCGCCGGGCCCAGCCCCGGCGTTACGGACAACTTCCCACGATGTAATACCCCTCCGCCGTCTGCGCCAGCGTGCTGGTGAAGAAGATGTTGTACAAGCCCATGTTCTGGTTCGAGCCATTGGCGAGCGCATAGCCGTTGCCGACGTGTGCGCGGCCGGCCTGCACGTGCGCGTAGTTGCTGGCGGTGGAAGTCGTGCAGGTGAAGACCGGTGGCGGCGTGCCGGTGCCGACCTGGAAGGCGGGAATGCTGCAGGCGCTGGAGACCTGGCCATTGCTGCCGGTCGCGGTCACGCTGCCGCCATAACTGCCGTCCGCGCGGCCTCCATACGCCTTGCCGAAGCTGGCCCCGCTGCCGGCAGCGCTGTCGTCGACTGGCGACGGACCGTTCAACAGCACGCGATAGCTGGCGATCGCCCCTTGCGCAAAACTGGCCGCGCCATTCACGGTGACAGTCGATCCCGACACGCTGGCGCTGCACGCCGTCATGCTTGGTGCCGGCAGCTGCGCTACCCGCAGATTGTTATCGAACCAGAAATCCATGATGAAGGCCGGGTAGTTGACCTTGGTCGCATTGACGAAGTTGGCGTTCTGGCCGCCGCTGCCGGCCGGCCAGGCGTGCCCAAGCCCCGTCACCGTGATCTGCGAGGTCCGCACCTTGCCGCCTGCGTCCGTGTACTGGACGTTGCTGCCGCCGCCCGGCACCGTCACGGCCGCGCCTTGCGTGTAGGTGCCGCCATAGACCTGGCGCATGGCGGCCGCGTCCAGCGGGCCGTAGGCCTGCGCCACCGTGTAATCGCTCGTGCCCCAGACCACGCCCGCCACCTGGGTCGCGAAATCGCCAGCCGCGCTGCCGGCCATGGCGCTGCAGGCATTGGCCGCGGTGGTCGAGCTGTAGCCGGAAGGGACCAGCGAGATCTGGCCGGTGGTCACGCCCGGTGGCGGGGCGGCGGACAGGCCCAGGCCGGCGAAGATGTCGGGCGCGGTGCAGCCGAGCACCATGACCTTGGCGCCGCCCGAGGACAGGCCGGCGACATAGATCTGCTTTGGATCGATCGCATACTGCGGATTGCTGACGAAGCGGTTGATCAGATCGAGCAGCACCGCATTGTGGCCGTAGCTGCGGCTGCGGTTGGTGGCGGCCCAGTCCCAGCAATGGGTGCCGTAGACATTGCCGGTGGCGTTCGGCGCCAGGATCACCGCGCCATACTGGTCGGCGACCGCCTTCCAGTTGTAGCCGCCATCGCCGCTACCGTTGATCACGTCGCCGCCCGCAGTCTGGCCGCAGCCGTGCAGCACCAGCACCAGCGCGCGCTTGTTGTCGAGGACGGGAGCGCTGGCCGGCCAGTAGTAGTAGCCGTTCAGCGCGCCGCCGTAGGTGGTGTCGCTGGCCCAGACCTGGTTGGCGCTCCACGTGCCGGGGCCGGCCTGGATCGGGGTTTGTGCGACTGCGTGGACGAGCGGCGCGGATAGCGCCAGGCAAAGCGCGGCTTGCGCCGCCTGTCGAGGGAAGGGGTGCATTGCGGTGTCTCCGAGTATGGTTGTCGTGGGCCGGTGTGGGCGACCTGCCACTTTCATCATAGTCGGGGAAATTGCACGCACAAGCGCGCGTGCGAGCACGCTGCTTGTGCGGTTTTGCACAGCCGGATAGGCCATGCGGGCGGGATATTACGTAGGGTGGGCGGTTATGCCGTCCACGCGTCCAGGCAGCGTTTGCAAGGACTCATTCAGGGCTTATCTCGTACCCGTTGAACGCGTGGACGGCGAGCCGTCCACCCCACCTTATCGCAGCATTATTGCATCAACTCCGAGATCATCTTCACCGGCGCATTGCCATAGCTGAGGAACTGGTCGTTGAACTGCTTCAGGTTGAAGCGCTCGCCCAGCTGCTGCTTGCGGCGTTCGCGCAGTTCCATGATCTGGTGGTAGCCACTGAAATAACTGGTCAGCTGCACCGAGGTCAGGCTCACGCGGCGCCATTTTTCATCGGCTTCCTGGCGCGTCTGGAAGGCCTGGCGAGTCAGCAGGTCGATCGCCGCTTCCTGGCCCATGCCGTTCACGTGCACACTGTAGTCGAGGATCGTATTGGTGACGCTGCGCAGGTTCCATTTCGAGTACATCAGCCACATCTCGGGCGCGTTGTCGCCATAGCCCGATTCGAGCATCATGCGCTCGCCATACACGGCCCAGCCCTCGACCATCGCGCCGTTGCCGAACAACGATTTGATCAGCGAAGGCGAACGGTTCGCATGCACCAGCTGCGCATAATGGCCCGGAATCGCCTCGTGGATGTTCAGGATCTGCAGGATCCACTCGTTGTACTCGCGCAGGCTGCTTTCGGCCTGTTCCGCCGTCAGGCTGTCCATCGGCGTGACGTTGTAATAAGTCTTGTCCTTGGCGCGGTACGGGCCTGGCGCGTCGATGCTGGCGCCGGCCACGCCGCGCTGGTACATCGGGGTTTCGCGCACTTCGAGCGGCTTGCTCGGGTCCAGGGTCAGCAGATCGTGTTTGATGACCCAGTCCTGCAGCAACGGGATCTGGCGCCGGATCTCGGCGAAGAAGTTCTCGCGCGCGACGTGGCGTGCGGAGAGCTTGTCGATCATCATGCCGATCTTCTGGAAGCGGTCATTCGGCTTGTTCACGCCGGCCATGTAGCGCGGCCACAGCTCGTCCGAGATCTTGTCCATGTGCGCCAGCAGTTCTTCGCGCGTGACCAGGGCCTTGCGGAAGGTCTGTTCGGCGCTGCTCGACGACTGGATGTCGAGCGCGAACTTCTGTTCGTACAGCGCCTTGCCGGCGCGGAAAGGGCGCGCCTGGCCACTGGCGGCCTGGCGCTTCTCGACGCCGTTCAAGAAGTCGACATAGCCCAGCACCGCCGTGCCGGCATTGGCGATGCGCTGGGCGAAGATCGCTTTCTCCTGCGCGGTCAAGGTCGACTCCTGGGCTGCCTTGCCCAGGTCGGCCAGCACCGCCATCGTGCCCGGGGCCTGGCCGATCGCGAGCTGGGTGTGCTCGCGGGTCGGGGTGGTGATCGAGGCTTGCGCCGCTTCATAGTATGCCGGCACGTCGGCCAGGCGCTTGAGGATGGTGCGCAGGCGCTGCGGCTTGGCCGCGTAGTCGGTGTTGATGATCAGGTCGAGCGGCGCGGCGACGTTGTACACCGACGGGTTCCACTCGAATTCGCGCCAGGTGGAGAGCGACCAGCGGTCTTTTTCCAGCTTGTTGACCAGCAGCGCGAGGTCGGTGCGGTAGCGCGGCGACAGCTGCTTGGGATCGAGCTTGCCGAATTTTTCCAGCCACTCGTTGGCGAACGCGAGTTTTTTCGCGCGGGTTTCGGCATTCGGGATGGTCAGGTTGGCGGCATGGTCGAACTTGCCGACGTAGATGCCGCCTTCCGGATCGACGCGCCATAGGGCGGTCAGGTATTGCATGCTCAGGGTCGACATGCGGCGGTCGAGGCGCATCTCGGCGGCGTTGGCGCCGACCGTGCCCGTGGCGGCGACCGTGGCGCCGACTGCAGCAGCGGCGACGACGGCTTTCTTGCCTTTACTCGAAGTCTTCTTGACGACCTTCGACGACTTGGCCTTGCCCTTGGCTGGTTTGGAAGTGGCGGCGATGGCCGGCGTCAGTGCGAAACACGCCAGCAAGGCTGCCAGCGCAATCTTCGTTTTCATCATCGTATTCAGCCCTGTCACTTAAGGAGATGTCTTGGACTCGCGGGTGCGCGAAGGCGTGCAGATTAGCATTAAATGCATTATTTGCGGGCAGTTGAAACATTCCGTCACGCAGGAATGTCAACATTAACTATCTGACAAATCAGCGGCCCAGGCCCGTGCGCAGCATCTCCAGCATATCGCCCGGCGACATGCGCGCCGCCACCTCGGTCCCTTCCAGCAGGCTGTCGGCCAGGTCGCGCTTGTGGCGGTGCAGGTCGACGATGCCTTCCTCAATGGTGCCGCGCGCGACCAGGCGGTAGATCGTCACCGGCCGCTGCTGGCCCATGCGGTGCGCGCGGTCCGAGGCCTGGTCTTCGACCGCCGGGTTCCACCACGGGTCCATGTGGATCACATAGTCGGCCGCGGTCAGGTTGATGCCGACCCCACCGGCCTTGAGGCTGATGAGGAAGACATCGCCTTCGCCGGCCTGGAAGGCGTCGACCCGCTTCTTGCGCTC
>Ga0265797_10009673_pt1 | contig 12446 bp, 13 predicted proteins | sample P2T30metagenome_FD_192433 | JGI IMG/M metagenome (GOLD analysis project Ga0265797, IMG submission 192433) | Plant litter microbial communities from East Loma Ridge, Irvine, California - P2 T30 | ecosystem: Environmental > Terrestrial > Plant litter > Unclassified | place: USA: California... | reverse complement strand
TGCCAAGGTGGGCGAAGCGCTCGCATCGTCGTCACAGTTGCTTGCGTGCTATTCCAAGTACCGTTTCGCCAGGCATTGGGCCGATGACGTCGAAGGCTGAATAAAACAAGCCATTGGGTTGCAATCTTCCAGGACGAAATATTGCGATCACACAATGCAGCAGGAAGTACCTAGACAATTAATATATGCAAAGTTCACAGCAAGGAACAAACGATCTTGATATGGAAGAATCGACTGCAAGAGCAGCACGCGAGAGTGGGTCTCGCAGCTTCAGCCCCACCTCTTAGCTTCCAGCCTCCAGATTGTAATGACGCATGTTTGCTATGCACGCGACAAGGGTCTCCGTTGACGAGAGCCTGGCCGTCTTGAGCAGGTTTCTTGCGATTGATAGCTTGCGCGAACAAAAACAAAACCTTGAACAGACCCTCGTATCTTACTTCTGTATCTTCCAATTCGAAATTATCCCAAACTCTCTCAACGAACTATTACATTTTCAACCTCTATCAAACTCATTACCCACTCAATCACAACTTCATCATCATGGAGACTATCAAGAGCGTGCTTGGTTATGGAACTGCTCCCCAGGAGGGTCGAGAGCCCGTGAGCGGTGTCACTGGCACCGGTGTTGGTGGTGAGCCGTACGACCAGGGAAACGTTGAGGGTATGTGGTATCCCGTGGTACGAAACGAAGATGCTTGGACAAACGCTGACAGTCCTAGATTCGACTCTTGGTGGAAAGGCTCCTCAGCACACTGGTGAGTCTTTGGAGTGGCATTGCTCACGATGTTCTGTTACTGACGAGGTTTCTAGATGCGACCACCGATGGCACTAACCAAGGCCCGTACACCATTGGGAGCGGTCTTGGATCAAACAGCACCACCGACAACACCTCCAGCGGAATCACTTCTTCTGACGCTGTCACTCCGAACGCGGCCTCGGCCAATTCTGCCAGTGGTAGGTCTAAATCTATTGATGATTATCAAAAGCGCATATCTAACGATTATACCAGGCCCAGCTGTCGACCCTACATCCAGCAACACTGGTGTTGGCTCAAGCAACCTCACCGGCACCTCCACCTCTACTACCAGCGGACCTCACTCTTCCGATGCCGCCAACAAAGTCGATCCCCGTGTCGACTCTGACAACTCCAAGACCGACTCGACTGGCCCCATTGGAAGCAGCTCGTGGATGAGCACTGCTCTGCCTCACAGAGAGGGCAACAACACAACATCAAACACAGGTGTCTCTGGTACGACGACCCAACAACCCTCCCACTCGCAATCCAACCAATCCCCAGCCACCGGCCTCGAGGACATCACATCCCAGCCGCCCAACGTCCTCCCTACAAGTGTTCCCACGGGCACGAGCACTGATTTCGGCGCACCAGACTCTATTCCTTCCGCTGTCACTGGCACTTCCTCTTCAGCAGCAACAAGCTCCATTCCTTCAAGCTCTACCAATACCACCACCGACATCTCCGACAAGACCACTGGCAGCAGCCTGCCCAGCACCACCGAGCCCTCCCACTCTCTCACCGGCAGCCGTAGCTCCGTCACCCCAACAAAGGCCGATCACACCGACTCCCCCCACAAGCACACCGAGAAGAGCGGCGCCTCCAACGTCAACCCCGACGCCATCCCCCTCGCCGGCGGCAAGAAGATCGGCGAAGACGCCTACACCGAGCGCAAGAGCATGCAAGTCGACTCCATCGACGCTGGCCTGCCCGCCACCACAAGCAGCAACACCGCGCGCAACGTTGGCACTGCTGAGGCCACTGGCAGGCCCAGTGCGACTTTGTCTGAGCACGAGAAGGCGAGCGTTGTTTCGGACAAGGAGAAGTCGAGCGTTGCTTCTGGTGGCTCGGGATCGGAGCACAAGGAGAAGAAGGGTCTGGTGGAGAAGATTAAGGAGAAGGTGCACATTCACAAGCACGATAAGTGAAGGGTTTGTGGTTGAACCCTTGAGATGATTATGACTTTTACGTTCTAGCGAGCGTTTGGTTTAGACGAGTTCTGTATTTAATGCTTTCCTTGTATTTAGTCTCGCCGTGTTGATGTTGATGTGATCTGCTAAGCGTGATGATATTTGAACTTGTTAGGTTTCGCGTCACCTTTTTCTGTAAGAACTCACTTCTCTGGTCCTACCGTGAGATAGCGGTCTCGAATCTCAAACTTCCAATCGTGATGCCCATGCTCGCCGTGACAAAGTAACCTGTTGGTGCGAGGTATTATACCATGCGTCTGGGGAACCTTATAAAGTTCACGCAGAAAAGAAGCACTCTTTACCTCTTGTCTTTGCCTCTTGGTGAATGCGAACACAATATGTGCTCAACAAGCTGCCGATCTAGCCACCGTGCAGCGTCGACACAAAGACGACTTCATCGCCTGCTTGCAGCTCATACGCGTCTTGTCCCTCGAGCTCCCAATCGGCGTCGTTGATGAGGACTAGGATTCCGGGTCGTCTGTTTTGTTTTAAAGTCTCGTCAGCACTATAACACTTTACATACGAAGACAGAAAATATCTGCGGAAAGACTCGACGCCGTGACGACAAGGGCATGGACTTACACCGTCCCCTCAAGAACAAACATGTCTTGCCTCGGATCTTTCATCAGATTCTTGCACAGCCAGTCGATGAGATAGCCGACATTGACGGGCTGGTTTGTGGTGGGGTCTGTGGATGGGAGGGCGATTTTGTGGGATCTTTGCGAGGAGAAGAGGAGTTCTAGGCCGCCGCTGTATTATATGGGTTTAGATATGAGTCGACGAATACATTGTGTATGTGTGGGTGGGTTGGCAATGAGACGTACGTGAATTCGACTTTGATGGGGATTGTGGACGACATTTTTTCTTGATTTGCTATGTTCGATAGATTGAATAGAATGTAGAGCTATAGCCGATTAGACAAAGTATGGCGTTTCAACCGATTCTGCGTTTCGATTGGCCAAAGAGGAAGAAGTGAGTGAAAGTGCTGTGCTGCCACAAGTCTGCGAGAAACAACGACTTTGGCCGCCGTAACTGCCACTTTTGTTGCTGTCGTCATCTTCACTCTCACTCTCCGGCGATAAGTGATAACGACGGCTAAGCGTAGCTCGGTCCCATTACCCGAACACTCGACCACAGCAGCATCCTTCACTGGACAACTCCCAGGCTCGGCCATACCAACGCACATGCCATCAGCATCTCGCCTGTCCAACGTCAGGCAGCAGACTCCCACCTCGCCCCCGGACAGTCGCAAACGCAAGCGAGCGCAGCAGCAGCAGCAAGCTTCGCCCGAAAGACAGCATACACTCCCCTCAGTGCTTGCGGGACAAGGACGGCAACATACTGCATCACCAACGACCAAGCGCTCAAAGGCTTCACCCGCCAGCTCGCCTTCACGCTCTACACCATTGCCCAGGCAGCTCGGCTCGAACGACATGTACAACTTTTCATCCACCCGCCAGTCTCCCGCCACAAACGGCAGCAGCGCTGCTATCGATCTTACCGCAAGCTCGCCGCCCACCACACCTCAAGCACGCAAAATCAATGGATCGTTACTACGACCTCAGCCTAGAGGTGGCATCAACCCCGCCACTGGTGCAAAAAAGCTGGTAGTCAAAAACCTGAAGACCAACGCACAGTGGGACAGCAAAGCATATCTGGAGAAGATCTGGGGACAACTCGATGCGGCTCTGGCTTTGATCTTCAAGGGTGTGCAAGAAGGTTTCAGCAAGGAAGATCTGTACCGCGGCGTGGAGAATGTGTGTCGCCAGGGTGGAGCTTCGACGCTGTACAGTCGGCTTGACAATAGATGTCGGCAGCATGTCGAGCGGGATATGAGGGACCCGCTTGTTCAAAAGGCTGGAGCTGCTAATGTCGATTTGCTGAATCATGTTATGGCTGAGTGGTCACGATGGAAGGAACAGATGGTTGTCATTCGATCGATATACTTCTTCCTGGATCGATCGTACCTGTTGTCCTCCAGCAAGACAAACCTAAGCGACCTTACTCCAAAACTGTTCAGGGAGATCGTGTTCAGCAACGACTCTCTCAAATCGCATATCATCGAGGGAGCGTGTGATCTGGTAGCTACCGATCGAAAGCAGCAGTCAGGCGCGGACCAGGATCTGTTCAGACGCGCTGTGGAAATGTTTCACGAGCTGACAGTATACACGGCAAGCTTCGAGCCAAGATTCTTGGGCCACAGCCAGGAGTTTGTCGATCAATGGTCTACCGAGACAAGCCAGGAGAAGACGGTTCCAGAATACGTGACACTCGCTGGCGAGTGCATTGCAAAAGAGATGGACAGATGCGAGGACTTTGCGCTGTCGCTGAGCACAAGACGAGATCTCCTCTCTCTCTTGGAGCAGCACATGATTGTGCGGAGAGAAGCATACCTGACCGATTCCAAGGCTCTGGCGTCTCTTCTTGATAATCATGCTGTTGCAGATCTCACTGCACTTTACTCATTACTGAACCGAAGACGCCTAGGCAACAAACTAAAACCAGCATTCGTGGCTTGGGTCAACGAGACAGGAACCAACATCGTGTTCGCAAAAGACACAGAGGACATGGTCATCCACATACTTTCCCAGAAGAGACGACTAGACGCAATCTGGAAGACGGCCTTCCAGCGAGACGAAGAGCTGGGCCACGGCTTGAGAGAGAGCTTTGAGACCTTCATGAACAAGACCAAGAAGGGAGATGCTACCTGGGGCACCGACAATTCGAAAGTTGGCGAGATGATTGCCAAGTACGTCGACCAGCTACTTCGAGGAGGTGCAAAGGCAATTCCTGAGGTTCTTACTGCTAAGCGCAATTCGATCTCGGAGGGCGTTGCGTTGCCCAAAGATGCGGAAGAGGAAAACAACGGCGATGATGATTTGGACGAAGATGCAGAGATCAATATCCAGCTCGACCAGGTTCTTGATTTGTTCCGTTTCGTACATGGAAAAGCGGTCTTTGAGGCCTTCTACAAGAAGGATCTGGCCCGTCGCCTACTCATGGGCCGCAGCGCAAGTGCGGACGCCGAGCGCAGCATGTTGAGCAGACTGAAGACAGAGTGTGGCAGTGGCTTCACGCAGAACTTGGAGCAGATGTTCAAAGACGTCGAGCTCGGTCGTGAAGAAATGCAGTCGTACAAGCAGCGACTCGAAGAAAGGGACGGCTACTCCAAGGGCAAGAATATCGAGCTCAACGTCAACATTCTCAGTGCTGCTGCATGGCCGACCTATCCGGACATCCCTGTTGTCGTCCCTGCGAATGTCAAGAAGGCTATTGACGACTTTGAGTTACATTACAAGAGCAAGCACAGTGGCAGGAAACTGGACTGGAAGCATGCACTCGCGCACTGCCAGATGCGTGCCACTTTCGGAAAGACGACCAAGGAGCTAGTGGTGTCAAGTTTCCAAGCTGTGGTTTTGTTGCTGTTCAACGCCGTGGCGGAAGGCGAGCACTTGACCTACTCACACATCTTGACTGAGAGTGGTTTACGTAAGTACAACGATATATCAAACATGCATTGTAACACCCACAATACTAACATGCCCTCCCAGCCGAACAAGAAGTAAAACGCACCCTCCAATCCCTCGCCTGCGCCAAACTGCGTCCCCTCACCAAACACCCCAAAGGCAAAGACATCTCCCCCACCGACACCTTCACCTTCAACCCAGACTTCACCCACCCCAAATACCGCGTCAAGATCAACCAAGTCCAGCTCAAAGAGACCAAAGAAGAAAACAAAGAGACGCACATGCGTGTCGCAGAAGACAGGAACTTCGAGGCGCAGGCGGCGATTGTGAGGATTATGAAGAGCAGGAAGACGATTGGGCATTCGGAGCTTGTGAGTGAGGTTATCAAGGCGACGATTAGTAGGGGTGTGTTGGGCGTGCCGGATATTAAGAGGAATATTGATCGGTTGATTGAGAAGGATTATATGGAGAGGGAGGATGATGGGAGGTATGCTTATGTTGCCTAGAGCGGGGTTTCGCTGGGAGCGTGGTTGGCTTGCATGGTGCAACCAAAAGGCGTTTGTGTATTCAGTCACGGCAACACAGCCAGGGGGGTCCATAGGTCTGCAGAGGCCATGCTGAATACAATATTTTGCGAGCAATCTGTCGCTCCGCATACTTCCACGCTTCATTGCGCATCATCTCAACACCCATGGTTCGCACCTCGTTCCGTACACTAGTAAAGTTGCATTCAGAGTTGAAAATGACTATACTTGTCACTGCGATGTAGCTGATGAAGTACAGCGTCACGGTGATACGTCCCATGCCTCCTAACATGGATATTCGAATTGTTGAGGAGAAGAAGGTGACATCATGATCGACAAGACGACATCGGATCTGCTGCAGGGATTGACAATTTCGCATTTCTGAAGTATGGGATTATACTGGTGATCCATGTAGAATACTCTCGGGCAGCGTTATAGTTTGGCTGTATCCCTGGTGTTGTTAACAAGATGGTGTTCGCTCATGCTGATGAGCTTTCCATCGGATTCTCTCGTCATCACACCCTGTATCAACACCATACGGGAACTCAGATGTAAGATCTGCAACATATCACGCATCAGCATGAATCCCGTCGATTCGTCGCACCACTGTGCCAGCTCAATTTTACTTACTTTACAATCCAACCGCAGGATGTCCCCCACTGCTGGAGCTCTGAGATAAGACATATTCAAAGTCCTCGTCGAGCCAAGTGTCGCCCAGAAATCAGGTCTCGCAATCGTCAGCAGAGTCCAACCCGTGCAACAGTCGTGAACAGCGGCTTGTGCGCCTCCGGAATATTGTTGATTGCCGTTCAGATATTCTTTCTGTACGGGGAATCGCCAGACGAGTTCGCCGCCTCCGTGCTTGCCACTTTTTGCTGCTATGAGTTCGCTTTCTGCGAACCAGCGGGTGAGGAACTGGTTGGGATCATGCTGGTCGGAGCGTTGCAGGTTAGTGGGATGCTTCGATTGGGAAGCTTGGGGATTTTGTAAGATCACATACTCTTTTGGGTATGTCGTCTGATTGTAAGTATGTCTTGAGGTTTTTGAGCAAAGTGGCGTCCCGAGCAGCGTTGCGAGTAGAGTCTTCTTGTTTTGGTGTGGTCATGTTGACTGGGGTTTGTGAATTGGTTTGTGATTTGCTAGGCTAGAATAGTATAGACGAAAGATCTGTATAAGACCAGGAGGCTTTGCATTTTGGACTTTGACTCTCAATCCCATTGTAACTCCGGTACGACAGGCCAATCAGGCCGTCAAGTGAGATACCGGGTCGTTGGGTGCAGCGATCGATCATTTTATGGAGTAGTGTCCCGGCAGAAGTCTCGGAGCAAGTGTTACAGTGGAGCTAAGCCGCGAACTAAAGACAGTGCGGTATCTACTTTGAGTAAACGGACGTCAGCAGACTTGAACTTCATGACCACATACAGATAAGGGACTTTGGAAGTCCCGTTTTGTTCTGGAGAAAAGTCCAACGGGAACACGTCATTAGATCTTCTCTTGGATCAGTGAGCTTGGGAGGTAGATTTGCGGCTCATCTTGATCTGCGCCTCCAGGCCCTCCTCCCTCGCCTCCTACAAGGCTATATGGAGGCTTCTTTACGCTGGGTTGACGTGTCTCGATCTCGACAGATCTGTTGGTCAGTATCGTGTGGCCTGGCCCTTACACTTGGTTAAAATTTCTATTGAGAAACGACTGAAGGTCACTCTGCATCGTGGTAATCAGTATGCTGGTGCCTCCAGATTCAGATTTAGGATTATTTTTGCGTACCGTTTAAATAGTTTCGATGAAGCGATAAGTACATGTAATCGTGTGCAGGACCTGTATTGAGTCGCCTAAGAATTTGCTCCGGTGTCTGTATGCATCCAGCTTCCCTATAGCAATTGGAAACAAAGTATTGACAAGTGTAGATCAATCCGACGCTTTGATAACAAGCATGCTGTCGCTCTAAGAGGCAGAAATGTGCCACCTAACTCGCCTCTTCGCGAAACCAGTTTGCGTGGAAACACCGAAAGTTCAATTCCATCCGCCTCACCTCAATGACCTCATTGTGCTTCATCACTCGACCTTGCCGACCGCATCTCTTCATGTTCGCGACATCTTTGCCATGTGACTTACGCTTTCCGATAACGATGTTTTCGCTCTACGTTGTATGCACTCCCTGCAGACAATCTTCGGCTCCGTATTTGCCCATGTTCGCTACTTGTTGCTGCCTGCGAGTAATACGAAGCCACCAATCACGGGCGTGCAGAAACAACCTTGCTCTGCTGCGTATTCGGTCTCAGCCTCAGCCATTGCGGTTTAGCTCTTGTCTCTTGCGCATATTTCTTCGACCACATGCGAACTGACCTATTATCATAGAGGGAATACTTATGAAATGGCGCACAAGATAATTTTGTTACACTAACCTATGCTACAGCATGACTTTGGTGGATACCATACCTTCCGATCACGAAGCCCTGCAGCCAAGGGTAGGCATGATGCAGACCGTACTTTCCTGGCCTTCCGCGTTTATTTTTCCTATAAGTACCCCAGAGCTGTTGCGGCTATTGGAATCGTACATCTCATTAAGCTTCTTTGTATTTTCCCACGCAGCTATGCGCTTCTTCACTCTTCTGCCGATGGGCTTGCTCGCTTCATCTGTGTCTTGCCAGCATACTTTCGACAAATTGTCACCCGACTTCTCCTGGACGAATATTACAGCTACAGATGAGCTTCAGTACCACGATTGTGGCGGAGGCTTTCAATGCGCTCGGCTACAGCTTCCACTGGACTGGAACGCCACATCGGACAGCCCAGTCTATGGCGATAAATTCAAGATGGCGATCGTTCGAGCTCCAGCCCAGGTTCCAGTTACAGACCCAAGGTATGGAGGCCAGATCATCCTGAACTTTGGTGGTCCAGGTGCGCCGGGCACCTCCTTTGCTGCAACATATGCACAGGCTCTGCAGACTTCCTTCGATGCTGCGTACTCGTATGGCAGTGAATCATATGTATCCGATCACCCTGATGCCCGGTACTTCGATTTGATCTTCTTCGACCCCCGAGGCATTCCCAATAGCACGCCGTGGTACACGCCTTTCAACAACCCCGTGCAGGCTACAGCCTTGACTACGCAGATCTCTGCTCTGCAATTAGAGTGGCCACCTGAGAACAACGTAAGCAACCTACTCAATCCAGTATAAAATCAAGCCTATAATGCTGAAGATGATGCAGGTGTCTTGTACGCAACGTGATGGGAAACCAGAGTCGAAGAGAAACGAGGTTCGTATAGTCCTAGGCCATCCGAACGAGACACGGCCACGCTAAATTCCTTGCAGGACTTTGATCGCCTTTGGCAAAGTACTTATGCGGTGTTTCGTGGCAACATCTGGGATCCTGTCACCAACCCTAACGGGTCCAAGATTGCTAGATATGCGTCAACAGCCATGGTAGCTCGGGACCTGGTCGAGCTAGCAGAACGCCACGGCCAATGGCGAGAGAAGCAAGCCCAAACGAATACTACAGATCAAGAAGCACTACACCGCCTGAAGTGGAAGCGTGGCGAAGAGCCGTTGCTGGTATCTATGATCTCGTATGGCACCATTCTGGGTACTACACTGGCTGCCATGCAACCTCACCGAGTCCACCGCTTCCATTTGGACGGAGTGACAGATGCGGCAGAATATTATGCTGGCGAGCTGAACAGCGATACGGATGGCTCTGATCCGGTCGTGGAGAAGTTCTTCGAATATTGTGCCCTTGCTGGGCCGGATCTCTGTCCCATGTGGGCTGGCAATGCTAGCATCGACACGCAACGAAGACTAGAAGACATATACGCTGATATCCGCCTCAATGGGCCAATCCCGGTTTCTGGAACATCTCTTGTCGACCCGGACATCATTACCTCTAGCGATGTCAAGAGGAAAATACTCGCCCTGCTTTACTCTCCCATCACGGTGTGGCCGGAGGTCGCTGCTATCATCGCTCCTCTTACAGATCGTAACGGTACTGCTTTTGCTGCCTCCAAGCAAAGCGAATTAGGAGGTGCTTGGGGACAATTATCGGAAGCATATGATCCTGATCATCCTGCATCAGCACCCTCATTCTCTGGAGCATGGGCAGGAGCAATGATACAAGGCGGAGACTCGTCTGCTCGACTATCCCAAGCTGATTTTGCCCGAACACGCTGGGCTCCGTTGAGAAAGGTCACTAAATGGACTGGTGATCAATGGGCCAGCACCTACCTGGCTCTCTTCAACTGGCCTATCGCTTTCGGCTGGCGCTTTGGCGATAAAAACGCTATCGCTTCGAACGTGACAGCCAATCCGATCCTCTTCGCCAGTAGCCTTTACGACGGTGCTACCTCTTTGCGATCTGCGAAAAGAATGCACGCTGCGTTTCCAGGGTCGGGATTGCTCATTACGAACGCTGAGGGCCATACGACTCGCTCCGAACCAAGCCTTTGCAACGGGAGGGCAATCAGACGATACTTCCAGACTGGTAAATTGCCCGATGAGAGCGTGATTTGCCCCGTCAACAGTCGGCCTTTGCTGGGCGAAGAAGGACCTGATACTGAGCATCTGGGCAAACTCAACAAAGAGGATCAGACACTGTCTGATGCGATGGTAGCGTCTCTTACATAAGATTCGAGGCCACAAACCTCAAACATACCTTTGAAAAGTTTTAATACATCTATCGCGAACAGCAGGGCCTGTACATGTACTTTTGCTTAGTGTAAGAAGGGTTAGGGGAATCTTGTCTTCACGACGTCAATTTCGCATTGGATAGAACGGCAGTTTAAAATTAACGTTGATGATGTTCGTCAAGGATCAATCGACATGACTGTCGTTCGACTGTCTTTATGGTGCCGGTCCTCCCTTCAGTCGAGGTCGATTATCTTCTGAACATCCTTTTGTGTTCGTCGAAATCAATCCGAGGATCAAATAAGAATCATCAATGAAAGCATTCACTCAATAACGTTGATAAAGTGAGACCTAGAAGCATTACATGATCCTCATATTAATTCGACGTCACGGCACTTTTGTTTGATGATATATGGCTCAGGAACCTTGCCACGAATCTTCATCTATTCGAGAATGTCTGAAACGCTGAAGTTCCACTGTTGAACACCGAAGGAGTAAAGTCCGCTCGGCGAATTTCTGAACAGGTTTAGCGCGAAGATTCGGATTGCACAACCAAACACCTCCCTCAGCCCTATACAGAGGTCGTGACGATCGCAATCCTCACACCTTGTTTGCCCTTGATAGCAATCATCGCACCCTGCTTGCCCTGGGTTGCCACGAGTTCTTCCAGCAACCATATGCTAACATCGACAAGTTAATATCGGAATCAGAGCCGGTGTGGGTATTCTTCCATATACCGCAGATTGCCAGCAATTGCTTGTGGAACGTTTTGGTCTAACTTGAACATAGCTTCTTCGGGTTAAGCATGGCAATGCATGGATCAAGTGCTTGACCCTAAGTCGTGCTGTTACTCTAGCGGCATGACCTTGCAACGAACGCGACTCCACGGTGCCTGTCGTAGATCATGGGATGCAAGCACAAAAGCACTCGTCGCCGCAGGTAGGAGATCCTTCAACCACACTCATTCACTCTTTCGTATCTACTTCCTTCCATATATCCAATCTTTTTTCCATCTTCCAAGTATGCCTTCTTTCGCTGCGCTGGGCGCGGCTCTTGTCGCTGCCGCCTCGGTCGTCTCTGCTCAATCGGTTTCTGGCAAACCGGAGGGCTTCGGTTCCAAGGCCACTGGCGGTGCTGGCGGCAAGACTGTTACTCCGACTACCACTGAGGAGTTGGAGAACTACCTGACTTCTTCTGAGGCTTTGACTGTCGTTCTGGCTCAGACTTTCGACTTCAGAGGTACTGAGGGAACTGCCTCTGAGAAGGGATGTGCTCCTTACGGCACTGGCTCTGCTTGCCAGGTTGCCATCAACAAGGATGATTGGTACGATACCGAAGAATGCAAGAGGATGACCGGGACGTTGTGCTGACTTGAACCTCTCACTTTGTAGGTGCTCCAACTACCAGTCCGGCGCTGCAAGCGTTGACGTCAAGTACGACAAGGCTGCGCTCAACCCTATCCAGGTCAAGGGCGACAAGACCATCATCGGCGACGGTCAGAAGGGTGTGCTTCTCGGCAAGGGCCTGCGTCTTGCTGGCGGCGTTTCCAACGTTATCATCCAGAACATCGCCATCAGCGAGCTCAACCCCCAGTACGTCTGGGGCGGTGATGCCATCACTCTTGATGGCACCAGCAACGTCTGGGTCGACCATGTGGCTGTCAGTATTCCCCCTACAACCATCTTTAATTTCAATACTAACAACAAAACAGACCTCCCTCGTCGGCCGCCAGCACATCGTCACCGGCAACGGCGGCAACGACGGCGTAACCATCTCCAACCACTTCGTCAACGGCAGCACCAGCTGGTCCGCCGAGTGCAACTCCTACCACTACTGGGGCGTCTACCTCACCG
>Ga0265797_10009672_pt1 | contig 12447 bp, 12 predicted proteins | sample P2T30metagenome_FD_192433 | JGI IMG/M metagenome (GOLD analysis project Ga0265797, IMG submission 192433) | Plant litter microbial communities from East Loma Ridge, Irvine, California - P2 T30 | ecosystem: Environmental > Terrestrial > Plant litter > Unclassified | place: USA: California... | reverse complement strand
CACCACGCCACGCTCGTCCGCCGCGTCGATCACTTCCTGGTCGCGCATCGAGCCGCCCGGGTGGATCACGCAGGTCGCGCCGGCGTCGACCACCACGTCCAGGCCGTCGCGGAACGGGAAGAAGGCATCCGACGCCACCGCCGAACCGACCAACGAGAGGCCGGCGTTCTGCGCCTTGATCGAGGCGATGCGCGCCGAGTCGATGCGGCTCATCTGGCCGGCGCCGACGCCCAGCGTCATGCCGCCCGCGCAGAACACGATCGCGTTCGACTTCACGAACTTGGCCACGCGCCAGGCGAACATCAGGTCGGCCAGTTGCTGCGGGGTCGGCTGCTTCTTGCTCACCACGCGCAGGTCGCCCGGCAGCACGTTTTTCGCATCCGGCGATTGCACCAGCAGGCCGCCGCCGACGCGCTTGACGTCGAAGGTGTTCTGGCCCTCACCCAAGGCAATTTCCAGCAGGCGCACGTTCTGCTTCGCGGCGAGGATCTGCAGCGCTTCCGGCGTGAACACCGGGGCGATGATCACTTCCACGAACAGCTTGGCGATCGCTTCCGCCGCGCGGCCATCGACCGGCACGTTGAAGGCGATGATGCCGCCGAAGGCCGAAGTCGGATCGGTTTTCAAAGCGCGCTGGTAAGCGTCCAGCGCATCGCTGCCGATCGCCACGCCGCACGGGTTGGCGTGCTTGATGATGACGCAACCGGCAGGCTGCTCGAAGCCGCCCAGCGATTTGACGCATTCCCAGGCTGCGTCGGCATCGGCGATGTTGTTGTACGACAGTTCCTTGCCCTGCAGCTGGCGGTAATTGGCCAGGCTGCCCGCCGCGGGTTGCAGATCGCGGTAGAAGGCGGCGCTCTGGTGCGGGTTTTCGCCGTAGCGCATGTCCTGGACTTTTTCGAAGTGCAGGTTCAGCGTCTGCGGGTAGGCGGCGCGGGTGGCGTGCTGCTTGTCTTCGCCGAGGCTGGTCAGGTAGTTGGTGATCGCGCTGTCGTACTGGGCAGTGTGGGCGAACACTTTCTTGGCCAGGCGGAACTTGGTCTCATAGCCGACGTCGCCGCCCTTCATCTCTTCCAGGATGACCTGATAGTCGGCCGGGTCGACGACCACGACCACGTCGCGGTGGTTCTTGGCGGCCGAGCGCAGCATGGTCGGGCCGCCGATGTCGATGTTCTCGATCGCATCTTCGAGCGAGCATTGCTCCTTGGCGACCGTTTGCTGGAACGGGTACAGGTTGACCACCACCATGTCGATCTGCGGGATGCCATGCTCTTCCAGCTTGGCGACGTGCTCGGGAAAGTCGCGCCGTGCCAGGATGCCGCCGTGGACCTTCGGGTGCAGGGTCTTCACGCGGCCATCGAGCATTTCCGGGAAGCCGGTGTAGTCGGCAACTTCAGTGACCGGAACACCATTGTCCTGCAGCAGCTTGGCAGTGCCGCCGGTGGACAGGATGTTCACGCCGAGCGCGGACAGGGCACGCGCAAAGTCGAGCACGCCGGTTTTGTCGGAAACGGAAATGAGGGCTTGTTTGATCATGGGAGGGCCTGTTGATAAAAAATTGGTGCGGACTTCCTGCATCGGACCTCGGACCGACGCGGCAGTTTCATCAAACTGCGCCGCCCCGGCCCTCGCCGGCGGCTTACAGCAGCCCGTGCTCCTGCAACTTCTTGCGCAAGGTATTGCGGTTGATGCCCAGCATCTGGGCGGCGTGCGACTGGTTCCCTTCCGCGCGCGTCATCACCACTTGCAGGATCGGCTTTTCGACGGTCAGGAGCATCATGTCATAGATATTCGACGGTTTTTGCTCGCCCAGGTCGTTGAAATAGTCTTCGAGGCTTTTCTGTACGACTTCCTGGATACTTTCTTTGCTCATGTTTGCTGCTTATCCTCGTTAATGTGCTGCCGCTCGTGGCAGCAACGTCTCCGATATTTATTTTTTTAATTATTCAAGCGGCAATTGCAACGTCGGCGGCATGCGCGGGCCGGTATTGTAACCGCTCGCCGAAGCGCTGTTGCGATTTGAAAAATTCATCGACGGCGGCCAGTTGCTCGGCGGTCGATTCCAGCAGATTCATGCGCTGGCGGAATTCCTCGCCTCCCGGCAGGTCCTCGACATACCAGCCGATGTGCTTGCGCGCGGTGCGCACGCCCAGGTATTCTCCGTAGAACGCGTAGTGGGCCGGCAGGTGTTCGTTCATCAATTCGCGCACCTCTTCGACCAGCGGCGCCGGCAGGTGTTCGCCGGTGCGCAGGTAATGGTCGATCTCGCGGCAGATCCAGGGACGGCCTTGGGCGGCGCGGCCGATCATGACGGCGTCGGCGCCGGTGTAATCCAGCACGAACTTCGCCTTTTCCGGGGTCGTGATGTCGCCATTGGCCACCACCGGGATCCCAACCGCGGCTTTCACGGCGGCGATCGTGTCGTACTCGGCCTCGCCCTTGTAGCCGTCGGCGCGGGTGCGGCCATGCAGGGTCAGCATCGCGATGCCGGCCTGCTCGGCCATGCGCGCGATGTTCAAGGCGTTCTTGTTCTCGCGATCCCAGCCGGTACGGAATTTCAGCGTGACCGGCACGTCGACGGCATTCACCACGGACTCCAGGATGCGTTGCACCAGGTCTTCGTGCTGCAGCAGGGCCGAACCGCACCAGTTGTTACACACCTTCTTGACCGGGCAACCCATGTTGATGTCGATGATCTGGGCACCACGCTCGACGTTGAACCTGGCGCAATCGGCCAGGTCCTTGGGATCGGCGCCGGCGATCTGCACCGCCTTCGGCTCCATTTCGCCTTCGTGGTCGATACGGCGCGCGCTCTTTTCGCTGGCCCACAGGCGCGGATTCGACGCCGCCATCTCCGACACCGCATACCCGGCCCCGAGCCGCTTGCACAGCTGGCGGAAAGGACGGTCGGTCACCCCGGCCATCGGTGCTACAAAGACATTATTGCGGAGTAAATGTGGACCAATTTGCACGGGCAGCAACCAGGAAGTGAAGACGGGAATCTGCTATTTTACCCGAAGCTCTGCCTAATTTATCAGCACATTTTTTTGGCGTGCTGTTGCGCACGCGATATAAAAGACTTGCAAATACGAATTTGCTGTCAGTTCAGCTCATCCAGCACGGCCGGCTGCAAATGGCCCACCTCGCCCCAGCTGGTCATGACCAGCCCGCCTTCTTCGAGCACGAAGCGGTTGACGCTGGCATTGAACACCTTGAAGGTGCGTGGCGTCTCCAGCGGCAGGCCCGTTGCCAGGCGGTAGGCGCACTCGAGCACGCCGCCGTGGGCGACCAGCGCCAGCCTCTTGCCCGGGCAGGCCCGGGCCAGCGCCAGGATGGCGCCGGTGGCGCGGGTGTAGAAATCGCGGAAGGTTTCTCCGCAGTTTTGGCCCGGCGGCAGGACGGCATCGACGTCGCGCGCCTGCCAGGCCGCGAACTGGCGCGGGTAGCGCGCTTCGATCTCGCTGTACAGCAAACCTTCGAAGCCGCCATAGCAGCGCTCGCGCAAGCCGGGCTCGACCTGCAGGGGCATGCCGCGCAGGTCGGCGATCGCCTGGGCGGTCTGGCGTGCGCGCATCAGGTCGCTGGAAACGATCAGGTCCAGCGGCTCGCCCGCCAGCGCCGCGGCCAGCAGCCGGGCCTGGCGTTCGCCCTCGAGGTTCAGCGGGATGTCGAGATGGCCCTGCAGGCGGCGCTCGGCGTTCCATGCGGTTTCGCCGTGCCGGATCAGGAGGAGCGTCGTGGGTGGGGTGGGATGGCTTGCCGGTTGCGTTGGGGGTGTCGTCATGAGGAGCCAGATCAGGGAAGCGTGGCGGCGACAGCCGGGTTCAGCGAGTAGACGCCGAAGACGCTGGCTTCGTCCAGGATATGGCCCTTGATGGCCAGCCGCACTTCCTTGCCGGTGAACTGGCCGTCCAGCGGCAGGCGCGGGATATCGAGTGCGTACAAGGTAAACACATAGGTGTGCACGCGCTCGTCGTTCCACGGTGGGCAGGGGCCGTCGTAGCCGTAGTATTCGCCGGCCATGTCAGGATCGCTCGCGAACCAGCCGGTGTAGTCGTTGATGCCGTGGCGCAGCTGGTGCTCGGTGCCGTTCTTGATCGTGAACGGCACCGGCGGGCCACTCTTGCCGCCCGGAGTGACCATGTCCGAGAACAGGCCTTCGCCAAAGGTATGCAGGCTGACCGGGATGTCGACCAGCGACCAGTGGTAGAAATCGGCGCGCGGCAGCGATTCGGGCACGGTGCGGCCCTCCTGGTTGACGTCGCGGCCGTCGGTCGGCACGTCCACGTCGCGGACCAGCAGCACCAGCGATTCGGTGCCTGCCGGGACCTCGTCCCAGGCGAGGTGTGGGCTGCGGTTGCTCGACAGCCTGGCGTGGGAAGCGGGATCCATGGCCGCGAACGCACAACGCTCCGGGATGGTGCCGCCTTCGCTAAAGGATTCACTCCAGATTCTCATCATCGTCCCCTGCAATGTTCTCGCTTGCCGTTCCCTGATATGGACCCGCGCGGCAAGCCCTGGTTTCAGTTATTTCCACTCGATGTCTTGGGTGGATCAATCCGCAGCCAGAACGTGACCGGGCCGTCGTTCACCAGCGCCACCTGCATGTCGGCGCCGAAGCTGCCGGTGGCGACGATAGCGTGGCGTGCGCGCGCCTGGCGCACGAGATGGTCGAACAGGCGCCGGCCATCGTCGGGCGCGGCGGCCGGCGAGAACGAAGGCCGGGTGCCGGAGCGGGTATCGGCCGCCAGCGTGAACTGAGGCACCAGCAGCAGGCCGCCCCCGACGTCGGTGACGCTGCGGTTCATCTTGCCGGCCTCGTCCGAAAAGACGCGGTAGCCGAGCAGCTTGGCCAGCAAGGCGTCGGCTTCGCGCTCGGTGTCGCCCTTTTCGGCACACACCAGCACCATGAGACCACGGTCGATGGCGCCGATGACGGCGCCATCGACCGCTACGCTGGCCGAACTGACCCGCTGCAGCAGGCCGATCATGCCGCGAGGGTCACGCGCGCGAACTTGCGCTTGCCGACCTGCAGCACGAAGGTGCCGGCCTGGACTTGCAAGCCTTTATCGGACACGACCGTGCCGTCGATGCGCACGCCGCCCTGGTCGATCATGCGCATCGCTTCCGACGACGAGGCGCACAGGTTGGTCTGGCGCAGCAGTTGGGGCAAGCCCAGCGGCGCACCGGACACGCTCACTTCCGGCACGTCGTCCGGAATGCCGCCCTTGGAGCGGTTGACGAAGTCGGCCAGCGCATCCTCGGCCGCCTGCTGCGAGTGGAAGCGCGCCACGATTTCCTGGGCCAGCGCGACTTTCGCATCGCGCGGGTTCTTGCCGCCTTCGACCTCGGCACGCAGGGTGGCCAGGTCCTGGATCGAGCGGAACGACAGCAGCTCGTAGTACTTCCACATCATCACGTCGGAAATACTCATCAGCTTGCCGAACATGGTGTTGGCCGGCTCGGTGATGCCGATGTAGTTGTTCTTCGACTTCGACATCTTGTCGACGCCATCCAGGCCTTCCAGCAATGGCATGGTGAGGATGCACTGCGGCTCCTGGCCGTAGTCTTTCTGCAACTCGCGGCCGACCAGAAGGTTGAATTTTTGATCTGTTCCACCTAGCTCAAGATCAGATTTCAAAGCCACGGAATCGTAGCCCTGCATCAAAGGATAGAGGAACTCATGGACAGAGATCGGGGTCCCACTCTTGTAGCGCTTGGTGAAGTCGTCGCGTTCCATCATGCGCGCCACGGTGTAGCGCGAGGCCAGCTGGATCATGCCGCGCGCGCCCAGCGGGTCGCACCACTCGGAGTTGTAGCGGATTTCGGTGCGGGCCGGGTCGAGCACGAGGGAAGCCTGCTTGAAGTAGGTCATCGCATTGGCTTCCACCTGCTCGCGGGTGAGCGGCGGACGCGTCACGTTGCGGCCCGAAGGATCGCCGATCATTGAGGTGAAATCGCCGATCAGGAAGATCACCTGGTGGCCGAGGTCCTGCAGCTGGCGCATCTTGTTCAGCACCACGGTGTGGCCCAGGTGCAGGTCCGGCGCGGTCGGGTCGAGACCCAGCTTGATGCGCAGCGGCGTGCCGCTCTGCTCGGAACGCGCCAGTTTCTGGGCGAATTCGGTTTCGATCAGCAGTTCGTCGACGCCACGTTTGGTAATGGCAAGCGCTTCCTGGACGGCATCGCTGATAGGGAGAATCGAAGGGCCGCCAGCAGATGTTGCCGTTTTTGCATTATCAGAAAGCTCTTGGGATGTCATAAATTTCGTGTAGGAATATGGCTAAAACGGTTGTAGGACGCCGTATTTTGATATAATTCGCGATCCCATCAATCTTGCTGCTAGAAAAGTTTCACAGACGACTAGATCGAAGAATAACAATAAAAGAGAGTTCGCCCTGAAGCTTCAAGCGGCAAATTTTAACTGATTGCATGAACCCAATACAGAAAATCACCGGCAAACGCTGGTTCGGCTTGGCAGATACCAGCCGCAAGACCCGCATCATTGCCGGCGGCGCCACCGCCCTGGCCCTGTGTGCTTTCGGTGCAACCGCAGTCGCTCCCATTGCCCCGGACGCGTCCGACATGCCGGTCAAGCTGACCGCGCAAGACCTCCAGCTGCCGAACCTCTCGGATCAAATCGCCGCCCTGCAGCAAGACCAGCAGCAATTCATCCACGAAGACCGCATCCGTGCCGGTGATTCGCTGGGTACCGTGTTCACCCGTCTCGGCATCGAAGACCAGGAAGCCCAGGCCTTCGTGCGCAAGGACAAGCTGGCGCGCAGCATCCTGGGCCTCAAGACCGGCAAGCGCATCCAGGCCGAGACCGACGAGAACGGCCTGATGCTGACCCTGCGTGCCACCATCGCGGTCGGCAAGGACGACTTCAAGACCGTCACCGTGACGCGCAAGGGCGACAAGTTCGTCGCCGTGGCCGCCCCGGCCGAGCTCGAGCGCCGCGTCGAAATGCGTTCGCGCGACATTACCAACGGTTCGCTGTACGCCGCCACCGACGCCAACGTCGACGGCGGCCAGATCCCGGACCAGGTGGTCAGCCAGATCGTCGAGATGTTCTCGACCAGCATCGACTTCCGCGGCGACCTGAAGAAAGGCGACCGTTTCAACGTCGTCTACGAAAACTTCTACCAGGACGGCGAACTGGTCCGCACCGGCCGCGTCCTGGCCGGGGAATTCATCAACCGCGGCGTCGCCTACCAGTCGGTCTGGTACGAAGACCCGGTCACCCACCAGGGCGGCTACTACAGCCCGGACGGCAAGGCGCTGAAGAAAGCCTTCCTGAAGTCCCCGGTCGCCTTTACCCGTATCTCCTCCGGTTTCTCGATGCGCGTGCATCCAGTGTTCAATGTCTGGAAAGCACACAAAGGCATCGACATGGCAGCCCCGATGGGCACCCCGATCCGCGCCGCCGGCGACGGCACCATCGACTTTGCCGGCACCTCTAACGGCTACGGCAACATGGTGGTCCTGAAGCACTGGTCGAACTACAGCACCGCCTACGGCCACATGAGCCGCTTCGCCAGCGGCCTGCGCCGCGGCCAGAAGGTGCACCAGGGCGACATCATCGGCTACGTCGGCGCCACCGGCTGGGCCACCGGCCCGCACCTGCACTATGAATTCCGCATCGGCGGCCAGGCGGTCGACCCGATGGGCTTGAAGAACCTGCAGCAGCAGCCGCTGAACTCGGGCGAACTGAACCGCTTCCGCATGGCGGCCGCCGACATGTCGCACCGCTTCTCGCTGCTGGCACCGGCCGGCAACACGATGGCTGCGCACTGATCCCGCACTGATACTCCGGTTGCATTGAATCCGGCCAGGCGCCTTGTACTGCACTAGCAGACAAGGCGCTTTTCTTTTGGTTCCATACACTATAAAAATGGCTGCTTCTTCCCTCTACATTGGATTGATGTCCGGCACCAGCCTGGACGGCGTCGACGGCGTGCTGGCCGATTTCAGCGGGCGCGGCATCCGCACGCTCGATGCCGCCTTCACGCCCTTCCCTGCCGCACTGCGCGCCGAATTGATGGCGCTACAGGGCGCCGGCCCGAACGAACTCGAACGCGAAGCGCTGGCCGCCAACGCGCTGGCGCGCTGCTACGCCGATTGCGTCCAGCAACTCGCCGCCCGTGCGCCGGGACCGGTGCGCGCCGTGGCCGTGCATGGCCAGACCATCCGCCATCGCCCGGAACTCGGGTTCACGCGCCAGACCAACAATCCCGCCCTGCTGGCCGAGCTGGTCGGCATCGACGTCATCGCCGACTTCCGTTCGCGCGACGTCGCCGCCGGCGGCCAGGGGGCGCCGCTGGTGCCGGCCTTCCATGACGCCCGCTTCGGCAAGCGCGGGCAGGTGCGGGTGGTGGTGAACATCGGCGGCATCGGCAACATCAGCGTGCTGCACGGCGATGCCCGGGTCAGCGGCTACGACACCGGACCGGGCAATGTGCTGATGGATTTGTGGATCGCTCGCCACCTGGGCAAAGACTACGATGCCGACGGCGCCTGGGCCGCGACCGGCCAGGTGGATGCGCCCCTGCTGGCACTGCTGCTGGACGAACCCTTCTTCCGCCAGCCGCCGCCCAAATCGACCGGACGTGACCTGTTCCACGCACAATGGCTAGATAGCAAACTGGCGCAGCGCCCGGGCCTGGCGCCAAGCGACGTGCAAGCCACGCTGGCGCGGCTGACCGCGGTGTCGATCGCGCAGGCGATCCGGATGGAAACCGGAACTCAAGCGGCGCAGGCGGTCTACGTCTGCGGCGGCGGGGCCTACAACAGCGTGCTGCTGGCCGAGCTGGCCGATGCGCTGGGCGGCGCGACCCGGGTCGAGTCGACCGAGACGCTGGGCGTGGCGCCGAACCGGGTCGAGGCGCTGGCCTTTGCCTGGCTGGGCTACCAGTTTACGCGGCGCAGGCCGGGCAATCTGCCGGCGGTGACGGGTGCGGCCGGCTTGCGGGTACTGGGGGCGCTGTATCCGGCTTGATTATCGATCGGCAATAAAAAAGCCGCCCGGCGTGCCAGGGCGGCTTTTTTTTCGAGCAAGTACAGGTCTTACATCGAGAACGACGAACCGCAACCGCAGGTCGAGGTGGCATTCGGGTTCTTGATGACGAACTGCGCGCCTTCCAGGTCGTCTTTGTAGTCGATCTCGGCGCCGACCAGATACTGGTAGCTCATCGAGTCGATCAGCAGGGTGACACCGTTCTTGACCATCGGGGTGTCGTCTTCGTTGACGATTTCATCGAAGGTGAAGCCGTACTGGAAGCCCGAGCAGCCACCGCCCTGCACGAACACGCGCAGTTTCAGGTCAGGGTTGCCTTCTTCCTCGATCAGCTGGGCGACCTTTTGCGCGGCGCTGTCGGTAAAGTTGATGGGCGACGGCATGGCGTCCTGCTCTTGCGAGCGATGCAATTCGGCGATTGCGGTCATGGATAAACTCCTGATTGAATTCGGATTTCGTCCATTATAGACGGTTGGCGCCAGTCATGCTGGGACCCCTGCCGCCGCTTCGCCTAAATGAAACACCGGTTCGGCGCCGGGTGCCACCGGGGCCGGCTGGTGGGTCAGCTTGCCGGTGACGAGGGCGCCGCCGTGCATTTCGAGCAGGCGGTAATGGACATCACCATGTATGCGGCCTTTCGGCTGCAATTCAAGAAGTTCCGTGGAATAAACAGTGCCGGCGATGTAGCCGTTGACGACCAGGCTGGAGCAACGCACCTCGCCCTCGATGCGTGCGTGTTCGGATACGATCAGCATGCAATCGCCTTCGCCGGTGGCGATCACGTTGCCATGCACCTCGCCGTCGATGCGCAAGCCGCCGGTGAAGATCAGGTCTCCCTCGATGCGCGCGGAAATGCCGATCAGGCTATCGATTTCGCTTTTGGCGTTACGACGGAACATGGTAGACCCCTGGCAAGAGAAGAAAAGATGCAAAACGGAAAGAGTGCAGCGGTCAATGTACCGCTCCTGCCGCTGACTGCCTTGATCTGCATCTGCTCACCAATCTTGCCAGGAGAGCAATCCCTGCTGTACCGCTTACGGCAGCAGCGCGATCTGCTTCAGGCCGGTGCCTTCCGGCAGCCCGAACATCAGGTTCATGCACTGCACGGCCTGGCCCGATGCGCCCTTGACCAGGTTGTCCTGCACCACCAGGATGACGACGGTGTTGCCGCCCTCCGGACGGTGCAGCGCGATGCGCAGCATGTTCGAGCCGCGCGTCGAGCGGGTTTCCGGATGCGAGCCGAAGGGCATCACGTCGACGAATTCCGAATCGCGGTACTGGTCTTCGAACAGGGCTTGCAGCGCTTCGTTGCTGGTGTCCTGGGTCAGGCGCGCGTACAGGGTCGAGTGCATGCCGCGGATCATCGGCACCAGGTGCGGCGTAAAGATCAGGCCGACCTTCTGGTCCGTGAAGCGCTGCAGTTGGGCCGAAGTTTCCGGGGTGTGGCGGTGGCCGTGCACGCCGTAGGCCTTGAAGTTGTCGCTGGCTTCCGAGAACAGCGTGCCGATCTCGGCCTTGCGGCCGGCGCCGGACACGCCCGACTTGCAGTCGGCGATCAGGTTGCCGGCATCGACGATGCCCGCCCTCAGCAGCGGGTAGAAGCCCAGCTGCATCGTGGTCGGGTAGCAGCCCGGGTTGGCGATCAGGCGCGCGTTCTTGATATCGTCGCGGTTCAGTTCGGCCAGGCCATAGGCGGCCTCTTCCAGTAGTTCCGGCGCGGTGTGCGGGATCTTGTACCACTTTTCGAAACTGGCCTGGTCCTTCAGGCGGAAGTCGGCGGCCAGGTCGATCACCTTGACGCCGGCGGCCAGGAGTTCCGGCGCCTGGGCCATCGCCACGCCGTGCGGGGTGGCGAAGAACACCACGTCGCACTCCTTGAGGTCGGCCTTGTCCGGGCTTGAGAACGCGATGTCGACATGGCCGCGCAGCGACGGGAACATGTCGGCGACCGGCAGGCCGTCTTCCTTGCGCGACGTAATGGCCGTCAGCTGCGCTTCCGGATGGGCGGCCAGCAGGCGCAGCAGTTCCACGCCCGTGTAACCGGTGCCGCCAACGATGCCAACTTTGATCATGTCTGTTCCTTCGAAATAAGAATGGGAGGCCTCTACGAGGGCGCAATTTTAACAGCCTGTCAGGCACAGTGTGCCATCCTCGCGCCCCGGCGGGCGCGGCGGTGCTAGCATCTGCTGCAACGCACAATCCAGGAGAGTACGATGAGGCCGATTTCGGAACAGGTAGTCGTGATCACGGGCGCGTCCAGCGGCATCGGCCGCGCCAGCGCCCTCGCCTTCGGCGCGCAAGGCGCCAGCGTGGTGCTGGCGGCGCGCAACCGCGAAGCGCTCGAACACGTCGCGGCGCAGATCGAGGCCAGCGGCGGCCAGGCGCACGTGGTCGTGACCGACGTCAGCGTGTGGGCCCAGGTCGAGCACCTGGCCGAGGCGGCGCTCAAGCGCTTCGGCCGCATCGACACCTGGCTCAACAATGCGGCGGTGAACGAGCACGCCTCGGTGGTCGACATGACCATCGAGGAGCTCGACCGCATCATCCAGGTCAACCTGATGGGGCAGATCTACGGCGTGAAGGCGGCGCTGGGACCGATGCGGCGCCAGCGCAGCGGCACCATCATCAACATGGGCTCGGCGGCGTCGAACCGGGCGGTGCCGCTGCACTCGGCCTACGTCGCGTCCAAGCATGGCATCGCCGGCTTTACCGACAGCATCCGGCTCGACCTGAAGCACGAGAAGATGCCGATCAACGTCACCCTGATCCAGCCGGGCTTCCTCGACACGCCCTTGTTCCACAACGCGCGCGCCAAATTGCAAGGCCACCAGTCGCGCCCGATCCCGCCGATCTATGCGCCGGAAGTGGTGGCCGAGACCATCCTGTTCGCCGCCACCCACCCGCGCCGCAACCTGGTCGTGGGCGGCCAGGCGGCGCTGGCGATCTTCTTGGAGAAGCTCAGCCCGGGCCTGGTCGACAAATTGATGCTGGCGCGCGGCGCCGGGTTCAGGCTGCAGACGGAAAACAAGCCGGACGACCGCTACGACAATTTGTTCGAACCAACGCCCGGCATTGGTTCGGTACGCGGCACCTGGGGTGATGAAGCCATCGAATCGAGTTTTTATACGCGCCACATCGAGTGCTACCCGAACCGCAAGCGCATGCTGTGGGCGGCGCTGGGAATCGGCCTGGTGGCGCTGGCGCGGCGCCGATAAACAAAAAAGCCGCCGGCTTCGCAGCGGGCGGCTTTTTGCGGGAAGCAGCACCTGAAGTGCTGCAATCCACAGGTGAAGCGGATTAACGCTTCGAGAATTGCTTTGCGCGACGTGCTTTGCGCAGACCAACTTTCTTACGCTCGACTTCACGGGCGTCACGGGTGACGAAACCGGCACGTGCCAGGTCGCCCTTCAGGCCTGCGTCGTAGTCGATCA
>Ga0265797_10009671_pt1 | contig 12447 bp, 9 predicted proteins | sample P2T30metagenome_FD_192433 | JGI IMG/M metagenome (GOLD analysis project Ga0265797, IMG submission 192433) | Plant litter microbial communities from East Loma Ridge, Irvine, California - P2 T30 | ecosystem: Environmental > Terrestrial > Plant litter > Unclassified | place: USA: California... | reverse complement strand
CTCTCGCGTACATCCTACCCGCGTGTCTGCCAAAGCCAAAGAGCACAAAGACCAAGAAAGCGCTGACCAGCCAGACGTACCGGATGTAAATGACGCTTCCATGCGATGGCGATTTCAAGATCTCGCCCCAGACCTCCGGATCGTGGACCAGTGCCCAGTCGAACGGCACGTGCACGACTTCGGCTGCTGCCTTGATGAAGTAGATTTGCATGGGAATGGAGATCAGGAGCCATGAGATGCAGATGGCGAACAGACGCGCGAAGCGTGATTTGTTGGTGTTGCTGTTGGCGAGCAGGGCTGTGAAGTTACGGCGGTAGCGGTGCATGCGGATGAGAATGAGCGCTGCAAGGCGATGTTAGCAAGTCAGCATGGAAACAACGAGGAAGTGTGTCAACCCACCAGCATAGTAGCACCCCACAACCGTCCACACCACAGGCGGCGTAGTGATGAGCAAATCAGTGACCCAGCTCCTGCTGCTGGCAGGCGTGCAACCAGCAATGCCCATGATGTAGTACCGCCTCGTCTGCACGATGTAGTGGAAGAACATCTGCAGCGCCGGTAACCCCGCGCACCACAGCAAATCAATCGCATATCCTCTCCGCCTCTGGCCTTTGCTGAGTCCGAGGCTCACCCGCTCAGTATCCAGGACCTTCGCCAGCGCGCGCAGCACGCACGCCACCGAGCTCGGCACGCCGACGAACACAGCGATCGTGATTTTAACTTCGATGTCGCAGAGCCCTCTGCCTTCGAACCACTCTGGGATGTTGTCGTCGGACCAGAGGATCGCGTTGAGGAAACTTTGCAGGTTGAGAATGAGAAGCCAGAGGATGAGTGAGGTGGCGCCGATGTTTCGGTTGGAGAAGTGCCACAGCATCGGCGGGATGATGAGGAGCGCGAAGAGGAGGGAGAGCGTCGCGAGGACTATGGCCGAGGTGTATGGTTTGAATGAGTCGTTTACTGCGCCCGGTGGGGCGAATATGCCACCGTCCATGGTGATGAGGTCAGCGTCGTGGTGGTTCTTGGTATGTATGTGTGTTTTACTGCCAAAATGAGGCCAGGCGACGGTGATAGTTGTCTAGTATCCGTTCAGATCTGGTAGGCCAAGGTATGTGTTGTGAATCGAGAGGATAGTTCGCAGCAAAAGCATGTGAAGAAGTAGTCGTAAAGATTCAATCGTCAGTCACCAGAGAAGACTCTCGTCGCCAGTCTCGTAGTCAACCAGCCCAATAGCAACCCCTCAATAGCCAACACCGTCAATAAAATCCAGTCCTCAATAGCCCAGCGCTCAATAGCGTCAGATCTAAGACCTAACGTATGATGGATGAGTTGTGCGAGCAATGGCGTGGCAGCAGACATCGTCGCATTAATGATTCATAGTGGTCTTGTAGTCGTAGGCATTGCCAATGCAGTGTAGTTGCATACCATGTGCGGGTGAGGTATGCTGGGGCGCGGCAGAGTTGTGGCTTTCTTTGAGGTGGTGTGGCGTTGGCGTTGGTTATTGACGAATTTGGGTGTCAATAAGAATTTTGGTGAGCGGAGACGTAAGTCGGCAGCTTTTGTTTCGGCCATGAACTTCAAAATAAGATCTAGTCTAATTGGTGTCGTCCTCGTGAGTTACTTGTAGCAAGACAAGAATAATCGTCCGCTACGCCGTGCGTCCTGGTCGTAGCACTCAATTCTCTACCACTATGGGCCTGGAGGCTGATTGAGAGATAGCGAGATCCTGCCAGTGGATCCGTTGCGATGCCTGTATTAGTGGTACTACATCACGAAATCAGATCCTCCTGAGCAAGTCAAGTATCCAGTCCTTTCCTTCTCTAGCCTCAGAGAGCCCGTATGTCCACGCAAGAGGGAAACAGTGCATCTGCTTGTCCCACAAGAGCCACTCTCCTCGGACTCCAGCGTCTTCCAGTCTTACTCTCATTTGCTCAACATCAGGATGGAGGATGTCGTAACTTCCACTGACGCAATGCACATCAATGCCCCGGTTGGCCAAAATGCCCAAATCGGCATACAAAGGCGAGATCCTGGCATCTTTTCCATCAAGATCCCCTCGCCATTCGTCAGCACCTTGCTTACTACTCTCGATCGTCTGCACAGGATCCAGCTTCTCAGCCTCCCTCATCTCAGGATTCGCCTTCGCGAGATCTAACGTCGGCGAAACCATCACAACGGCTTTCACGCCTCTGCCGTGACTCGTTAGTGCGCAGCAAAGCGCTAAATTGCCGCCCGAGCTATCGCCCATGAGAATGATCTCCTCGGCGTCGATCTGAGCATCTTGCAAAGCAATCTTCAGCCAATCCTCCATCATCTCCGATCCAGTCTCTGCTCTCGTCTCCGGAGCCAGAGGTGGTGAGGCCATACTAATCCGCACACCATCGCCGGCAGTCTTCCGCGCGATCTCACACACGAAAGACCAGTGCTCCTTCGAGGGAGGAGCAACGAACCCGCCGCCGCCGAAGTAATAGATCCGTTTAGTCTTTTCGCCAATTTTACTTTGGCCATGCGAGGAAGATGATGGCGGCGATATGTCGTACACGCGCAGGCCGGCTACTTTACGCTCCGATGCTGTGCAGTGGTATTTCACTTGGGGATCGAGTTGAGGCGATGTTCCCGGTGCTCGTTCGGGCTGTTTTCCGGGAGATACGAGGGCTGGTTTGAATGGTCTGATGAGTGTTGTGAGTAGCAGCATTGGTATTGAGCGTCTCGTCTGTTGAGAGACTTGGATCGTTGAAGTTGCTTGCGGTAGAGACATTCTAAACCGATTGTATGGCGTGCTAAACGAACCGAGAGTAAGTGATATCGGTAACGAGTATATAGCAACTGAAACGATTAGAAGTGATAGCAATTGCATATGTCGAAATGTTTTGCATCTTCAATGTTCCGATGGAAGCCGTTGCGGAATGACGATTCGATACTCCAAGACGTCATCGACGTTGCTATTTCGGACATCCATGGAGATAAACTTGGATTTCAAGACATCGACTGGTGAATAATCGATACGTTCGTATCGAAAACCATCGTATACAAGACTGGTACATGATATATGTTGTTGCAGCTTAGTGTATGTACGTTGGGTTTCGTTTTGGTGTTCAATATCAACCTCAAGATGATCGAGAAATGGACCTCGGATTGGAGAGAGATGTCGATTCTTGCGGGTTAGGGTTGGTGCAAGATATTTGTTTGATGCTGTAAGGATTTTTCGTATTTGGAGGCGATGCGCTTGATATATTTGATTTTTGGAAGGGTGTGTGACTCTCATTGACTTTTTGAACACTTCTCTTGTATTGGGTGGAACAGATCATCGTTTGGAAGGCTGCAGCTTGAGAAAAGAGAACTCCAGCGAACCATGGCACTGATCCCAGTGAACATCACAATACGTCGATTGTCACACGTCCCCTGAAGAAAATCACATGGATGTTTTTAGTATTGATTCGAGAACGGTATCATATTGCTTCTGACAGCAACAACCTAGCTCTGTTTGCCACGCAATATCGCCTGCCTCAGTTCATACCACACTTGACCTCCAGGGATTCCCTTCAACGACTCCTCCGCCATGTCCTCCCAACGTTCTCTCGCAGCCCTTACCTCAGCGGTCTCAACTACTAGATCCTCATGGAACGGCCCAAAAGGCAAAACATCCACTCCACATGTAGTATTGGCAGGCGGAAGCTCCCCGGTCTGGAAATACTGCTTGATGTACCCCGTGGTGCAGTAGCTGAACGCAGAATCCGAGCAGTGTCCGCCGGAGTCCTGCATGAGCGCCACTGCACCTTCGAATCCTTCTGCCATTTGTCGTGCATATCGCCCCGGAGTGACTGGATCGGCTGTGTTGCCGATGAAGAGTAGTGGATGGCTGGTCTTTGCTTTGAAGGGACCTGTGAAGCGGTGGACCGCAGGAGTTCCGTGATGGATGCAGTTCATCCGAATCACGCTCCACAGCGAACCACCAGTGGGTGATGCGGTCGCGAGCTCTTTGGCAAAGGCTCGGAATTCTTTGCGTTTCATATAGCTTTGGTCGTCACCGTCGCTGCAGGCGATGGCGATTTGCGCGTCTGCGGCTGTCGCGTAGTCGTATTGAGGATCACTTGCTGCACAAGAAGAAGGATGCAATGCCCAGACAAGTGGTGCCAAAGAAGCACTATCTCTTTGTTCAATGGCGAGCAAGGTAAACGCCATAAGAGGAAAGACCAGAATAGGAGCATACAGTGATCCGAATATAAGCGATTTCATCTCGCTGTAGCTTAGCACATCAGCATGGGGAGCGTAGACTGGCAAGGGGTTGTGATAGAGGCTCTGGATGATGTTGTCTGCGCGTGTCTTGATGTCCGATGGAGTGCTGCTACCAGTCTCGTTCGCGAGCAAGCAGGCAGGATATCCTGCTCGCGCACAATGGAAGTAGAATGAGTCCATGGACTTCTCCGTGTCGACTAGATTTGATGACCAGTTGCCAGACATGTAATTCTCGTATTCGACAACGCCATCCACAACGAGACGTCCAACCCTGTCAGGAAACATCGTCGCAAAGGTGCCTCCGAGGTAGGAGCCATAGCTGACGCCGTAGTACTGTATCTTTTCCTCGCCTGGCAGGTACCTCAGAGTATCCGGTACCCTCGGCTGCTCCTTGTAAGACCAAATCGTACGAGCCAGTAGAGAGCGTGAGCCTTGCTGCAACGATTTAGCTTCGCGTTCGCGCCACTCGCCATGCTTCTCCACGAGCTCGAGCATATCGCGGGCAGCCGAAGCAGTGGAGACGTATTTCTTGATATCATCACCATCAAAAGTACTGTTTCTGGCGCAGGCGACGCCCTTGGCAGTAGACATGGACCACAATCGCCCGAGAGCAGCATCCGAGGACTCGAACCAGCCTTCTTCCTGCACTCGCTGCTGCCAACTGGCAGCAAAGGTTGGGTCGTGGAAGCAATCCACTCTTGGTATTGAACGGCCGACGCCTCTCGGATCGAATGAGATGAGGTCGAAGTACTTGCCTTCCGTAGTGTTGGTGTCGACTCTGGACCTCGCGTGCTCGCCGGCACGGAGCACGAGTTCAACGCCAGAGCCGCCTGGTCCGCCCGGGTTGAGGAGGATGGCACCGCCGTATTGAGGGTGAGTGACTGGAACTACAGCAGGTTGGCGAACGACCGCGAGACCGATAGTAGCGTTCGTAGTCTCGTTGAACCAATCCATTGGAAGCTCGAGTCGTGCGCATTGCAAGCTCTCGTAGCACGGTGCGTAGTGGAGATGAGTCTTGGTCTCGAGTGTGCTCCAGTCAAACTGCGTAGTGGTATGCTGTTGTGAATCTGCATTTCGGCTTGAAGTCGCATTGGGAGAGGAGCTGGTATTGGCATGGTATAGCCAGACGGTGGCGATGATCAGCAGAGACGCAGCCATCAGCCTCTTGCGACTGCGTCGTGCTGGCTGGTGGTGGTGAGGCTCCGACGCGGCTCCATAGTCAGCTCGGTCGCGACCCATTGCGACTGGCCGAAGCAACAGTGGATATCTATTGGAGATGGACATGATGGAGCATGGAGGATGGGTTGATGTTGAAGCAAACAATGGATCTCATCATGTACATAAATATACCCCGCCATCTAGGCAACACCGATGATGATCCTCTACCCCAATTGGGAGCTTCTTTAAGCGACGCGAAAGCGATTAACTAGCACTCGTCTAACAGAGCTGGCGCCGCCATCCGAGAGTCTCAATACTGGGATGCTCTAGATCAATATCACAAACGCTCCCTCAAAAACACCTTGATATCATCCAATGCCTTCTGAGTCTCGGGCGTGCCGCCGATCGGGAAGAAAACAAATCCATGAGCCGCTCCTAAATGACCGTAAGCATTAGTTGATCGAATTAAGAGTGAAGTCCTTCAGAGAAGTTTCCAACATACCAGGATAAAGCTTCAACACCGCATCTGCGCCACTCATCGTCCACTTTGTCGCCATCAAGACACTATCATCCAGCAATGGATCAAGTGTACCACACGTAAAGATCGCAGGCGGACACTTCAGCTCCCTCAGATTGGCGTAGAAAGGTGAGATGTCCGGCTTGCGTCTATCAGCTTCGCTTGTAGAAGGGAGGTAGGCGGCGATGTAGCTATGCATCGTCAGTCTTATTGATCCGATTGGAATGTGGAGGGAGGCTTATGAACTGATTCATGATGTCCCTGGTGAGAATAAGCGGCAGATCAAAGTGGTGCACATGTGGCGTGAAGCCAGCGAGATCGAAGCAACCAAAATTCAGCACCAATCCCTTGAACGCAAAATCAGGTCGTGATTTCAGCAAACGGAAGCAAGTCACGACACTGAGATGGCCGCCAGCTGAGTCGCCGCCCATGAATGTCAGCGGAGCGCCGAACTTTTCTTGCGCGTGGTCAATCAGCCAGGCGCCGACATCCTCGCAGTCGTCGTTGCCTGCAGGATATGGGTTCTCGGGAGCAAGACGATACCCGACACTGATCACTGTGAGTTGACAGTTCTGCGCGAACCAATTCAGCATGAGATCCTGGTAGTGCTCAGTCTGTAGAACCCAGCCGCCGCCATGGATGTGGTAGAAGACTGCCTTTGGCGATCCGGTCTCGGGAGTGAATACTCGGCACGGGATCTCGCGGCCAGAATCGCGAGAGGGTACTTTCACGTCTTTGCCGGACTTTAACACTGTCGGTTTTGGGAAAGCCGTTTCGCCATTCCAGCGCATCTGGCGGTACTTCTCGGCGCCTACCTATACATTTGTGAGCAACTGCGAATGATGGAGAACGTTTTGATGACATCCATACCTCATACCACTTTGGCGTCTTCTTTTGAAGCGCTATCAGTCCCTCATTCTGAGCGTGGGTTCGCTCCGATATAGCATTGTGATCCAACGCGGATATGTCGATGGTGATGTCAGACTTCAGCGGCATGTTGGCTTCAATGTTGACTTGTAGATAGGGACGAGGACTGCGTAATAGGACTGGATGAGTTCAAAACGTGAGGATGATTGCTTGCGAGAGTATAAATATCAGGCAAGCATTGTGATTCCACCTTATGTTAGACTATCTTAGATGTGTTGTGGTGGGCCATATGATGGCGGCGTACGGTGGGGCATTGCTCTGACTGGACCGAGGTTGGCGGACTTTCTTGCGTCCACTCCGATGTTGTGCACAATATATGTCTAACACCATGATATGCAACTGATGTTGATTGCGCGTGCCGCATATCCTCGCGATACAGCCATGGTTACGCATATTTTCCCTGAAAAGAGATAGTGCAAGTCTTGCGTCCTCCTTCAACGGACAAAGTACGACTCGCAGCCGGGTGTTATCTTCATGTTCGTAGGTGGTGAACTCCTTCACAACACCGCTCAATCATCATCATCACTGTCGCTGCCATAGCCAACAAGAGGTCCAGCAGGCGCCGCTTTGGGTGCAGCTGCTGCTCTGACGCCTTGCAAGGCAGCCAGTGTAGAAGCACCCAGAAGACCTGAAGGCTGTTGTTCTTCCTGGGCTTCTGTGCCCGCCTCAAGCATCTTCGGTTGCTCGGGAGCTTCCAACCTTGCCTTCTCGCTGGCATACCACACATCGTCCGGCGCGTCGTAGCCCTGCAGGCCGAAGCTTCCGTCAATCTTTCTCCGCTTGCGCTCCTCTTCTGGGTCTGCATCCTCATACTTCCTGCCTTCCAGCTCTGCAATGTAGCTTGCTGGAAGTGCTCTCCTGATAGCCTCAGCAGCCTGCTCTTCCACTCGTCTCGCCTCACGCTTTTGCGCAACAGGGTTGGGATCGACTGTTGCCCATCGCACGTTCAGTGTCTCGTTGTTGTCCAGCGCCTGATGTGCCATCGCCTCTTTCGCAAATTCACTGTTCGCCAGATGTGTGTATGTGACGAAAGCGACGCCTCTGCTGGGCAGAACACGAATGCGATCGATTTGTCCCCACTCTTGGAAGTGTCGTGCCACAACCTCCTCGATGTCGTCGTTGACGTTGATCCTTCCGACGTACAGCGTGCGGTTCACGCGCATGAAAGATCCAACACCACCCATATCATCTCTGTAGTCCGAGAACTTGTCGCGTCCAAAGCAGTCGACATTGCTAGGGAAGATGTCACCCAAGCTACCCTCGCCCTCTTTGCCTATCCTGCTGTTGGGCAAGCGGTGTAGGTATTCGCAGTCGCTACCACGAGGGCAAAGGCCGCGCGCAAAGAAGAGGCAAAAGTATGAGCCAGGCACTTTGTCGGCACGTGTATATCCAGAATCGAGAGCAACGTTGCACCTTCCTTTGGCCTGGTGCTTAGAAGCGAGCGCGTCTTCTCTGTCACCGCCAGACCATTTGTTGTACCAGATATTGAAGATCGTTCCAGTTTGTGGAGGCGGTTCTGTCTTGAATGTGCTGGGATCTTGTTGCGGGCGCGCAGGTCTTCGCTTGCGCTTGATCACTTTGGTCTTGCGCACTTTCTGGACGGTGCCATCGCCGCTTGTGGTTGCGAGTGCGGTCTCAGTGGCGACAGGCTGTTCAGCAACTGCTGCTACAGCATCTGCGACTGTGGTGTCGGCCATGGTGTGTGTTGAAAACAAGTAATGTCGGTTCGTTGGTCGGCCAGCCTCACCCAAGCAAGTCTCCAGAAGCGAGGGTTCGCGCTCGCGACTTTGAAAAGTTTCGCCGAAGAAACCCCGCGCGCAAGCCGACCAGTTCACTTCACGCTTCACTCCTCGATTGCTCCTTCCTCACAACACCGCAAGACTTCCTAATTCATACCTGATATTGCGGACTCGGTCGTGTCGCCGTCGCAAGATCCCAGAATGAGCTGATTGGCTAAAATTTGCGGAAGCTAACGGGTGTCCGCATGAACCTCAACGACACCTCTCCAGAACTCTGCATTCAGCGACTGCGTCTTCCCCAAAAGACTACATACGGCTGTCTTCCACTCCTATCAGTCCCTGGTACATGATATGCCAGTCGCAGTCAGTATTTATATTTACGCTTCAGTCACCTTTTTGCCACGCGTCCAAAATCCAATAACCGGCCAAATAAAGCTTTATCTCTGCGGCATCGCAACCTGAGATCAAGCGGAGAAACGTACACAGGCCGGCCTCGCAAGGATACCGTGAAGAGGGCGCTTGGCCCATTTGGAATACCTATTGCAGCTAAAGAGCACTTTCGCACCTCTCATTATCGTGTTGTAGATGGCGAATCTTTGCTAAAATGGCGCCTTAGGGCTGGCTGAACCCAACGTCTTCCGACATCCGTGAACGGCCCTTATTCAATCTGCCCAACAAAAGCACGTGATACCCAAAGCATTAACAAGCGACACGATGTCCAATAGGAACATGCCATGCTCAACGAAGGTCTGCATACCACGCGACCCATGTCGAACTTTGACCTCATAACGCATGGAGCCCTGAACACTTCCTCGATTATTTTGTCACAACCCACACCTCGAGTGGAACTTCTCACTTAGTCGCCATGCCTGTACACAATAAACAGGTGGTAAGTGCATGGCGACACTATCGTGCAAGCTTCCGGAAAAGTGCCTGGTCAGGCGTGCTATAGCTTATATACAACCAAGCTTCGCCCAGGAAGCATGATGCCTTGAAGTCGCTGCTCAACTGACAACCGCCTTTCCTCTGTGGCGCCATCCTGGGATTTGCCTCTTTTGCAAACCTACGGCTTCACGACAATATGGCTTCGCGATCGAAAGATCCGAATGTCAACGAAGAGGCTTTCTCGGAGCAAGACTCTTATGACAGGGAGCACTCAGTCTACGACATTAAAGCTCAACAGGCTGAGGTAACCCCAGTCGAGGCCTTCAAACAGAATGTTGACGGCGATCAATCACCTTGTATCATCTGACCCTCTGATAACTTCTGGTGTCGAAGACTGACGACAATCTTACAGTTCCCGAGGTCGCCGCCTGTGTACCTAACACCGACGATCCAGATATCGCATGCAACAGTAAGTAATACCGCTCAGACTATACCATCCACGGCACGTACTAAGAATCATCAGCGGTCAGAGCATGGATCATTTTGACTGTGTTCGTCACACTCTTCGCTGGCCTCAACCAGTTCTTCGCTCTTCGCTACGTAGGTAAAACTCATAGCAGATATGAGCTCTGTACTGATGCAACGAACCACAGCCTTCGCTTACCATCGGATACGTGGTGGCTCAACTACTTGTCTTCCCGATTGGTCGCGCATGGGAAAAGCTCCCGCGCTGGAGGGTACCGCTCGGTGCTTTCACATTCGACGTCAACCCTGGCAGATTTACTATCAAGGAGCATGCGCTCATTGTCATCGTGAGTATCGACCGCGGACTGACCAGTACGGAGCTGACTGACGGAATTCTTAGTGTGTCAACCTTAGTACGAGCGCTGCATATGCCACCGGATCTTTGGTGGCTATCATCAGTCCCGTGTTCTGGAACAGAGATTACGGTGCAGGATTTTCTTTCCTGTACCTTCTGACTACACAAATGCTTGGGTACTGCACTATCCTCACCCGGCTTCTGAAACTCTGCTAACAACGTGCACAGGTTCGGACTTGCTGGCCTTGCGCGGAGGTGGCTGGTCTATCCTGGCGCGCTCATTTGGCCCTCAACACTCGCGTCCACAGTACTGTTCCGCGCTCTACACGAACCGCAAGACCGTACACCTGCCAATGGCTGGGTGATGACAAGATACAGGTTCTTCGCCTACTTCACCATCTTCGCCTTCGTCATTTTTTGGTTCCCGGACTTCATCTGGACCAGCTTGAGTGCATTTGCGTTCATCACTTGGCTCGTGCCGCACAATCAGAAAGTGAACGCCATCTTCGGAGTACGTGCACACATTTTTCGAAAGCCCTAAGATATCAGCTGACAGGAATGACTTCTAGATGAACTCCGGCCTGGGCCTGCTTCCCATCAGTTTCGACTGGACTCAGATCAACTATGCCGGTACACCACTGACCACTCCCTTTTACATCACATGCAATGCCTTCGCAGTTGTCGTGTTCTTCTACCTCTTCCTGGCTCCCATTTTGTACTATAGCAATATGTGGAACAGCGCATAGTAAGCCGCCCAGCAGAAGCGCTCATTGATATTTGCCAGGAATGGGTGTCTGACACGTTACAGTCTGCCATTGCTTTCGTCAAGCACGTTCGACAACACCGGAGCCCTCTACAACGTCTCTCGAGTCGTGGACAAAGACCTGAATTTCGTCTTAAGCAAATACGAACAATATTCGCCAATGTATGTCTCAATGTCATACTCGCTCACCTATGGTCTCTCCTTCGCCGCAGTCACGGCCATCATCGTCCACACTTACCTCTACCATGGCAAAGAGATCTGGGCCAAGTTCAAAGACTCCCGACACGGCGGAGAAGACGTACACAAGCGTCTCATGAATGTGTACCCCGAGGTACCGGAGTGGTGGTATGTGGTCATTACTGTCATCATTCTAGGTCTCGGCATGTTTACCGTCGGCTACTGGCCCTCCGGACTTCCTGTGTGGGCATTTCTTCTGGTCTGCTTTGGACTGGGTGTCGTACTCATAGTGCCTGAAGGCATCTTGGAAGGCACAACAAACCAGAGGGTCTTCCTCAACATCATCACCGAGCTTATCGCTGGTTACGCATGGCCTGGCCGTCCTATTGCCAATATGTACGTCAAGATGTATGGCTACAACACTGTCAAGCATGGCATGGACTTTGCGATGGATCTCAAGCTTGGACAGTACATGGTAAGATGTACCGGATTGTTCTCAGTGGCGATGACATACTGATTGATCGCATAGAAAATTCCGCCGCGGCCATTGTTCTTCGCCCAAGTCTACTCGACAGTCCTGGCTACTGCAGTGCAGACAGGTGGTACGTACATATCGCGCGATCACATCACTCAAAGTGTTTACTAATATCCCCCGTACAGTGCTCCGCTGGATGTTCAGTAACATTGAGAACCTCTGCGACCCTCACAACACTCAGCGCTTCACCTGCGCCGGATCCAAAGTAGTGTACAACGCATCAATCATCTGGGGCACCATTGGACCTCAACGTATGTTCCAGCAAGGTCAGGTGTATAGCGGCCTTATGTACTTCTTCATCCTCGGAGTGAGCTGTCCCCACCATATCAATCCGTTGGGAACGTACTGACGATTTTCACCAGCCTGTCGTCACAGTACTTGTGTACCTGGCCTACCGACGATTCCCACACACCTGGATCCGATTCATCAACGTCCCCATCTTCTTCAATGCGGCAGGCAATATTCCGCCAGCGAACACCAGTAAGCCATCACCACCTCATTGTCCACTCTCGCATGTCAGCTAACATAATACAGCTCAATACTCCCTCTGGTTCATCTTCGGTTTCATCTTCAACTTTCTGATCAGAAGAAGAGCCTTCGATTGGTGGAAGCGTTACAACTGTGAGCCATGACTCCCGCTTCAAGCAAACATTTCGAACAAACCATGAGCCTTTACTGACGATTCCCAGATCT
>Ga0265797_10009670_pt1 | contig 12448 bp, 5 predicted proteins | sample P2T30metagenome_FD_192433 | JGI IMG/M metagenome (GOLD analysis project Ga0265797, IMG submission 192433) | Plant litter microbial communities from East Loma Ridge, Irvine, California - P2 T30 | ecosystem: Environmental > Terrestrial > Plant litter > Unclassified | place: USA: California... | reverse complement strand
GGCATGGCCGGTCGTCGGTCCTTTCGCCCCATCCATTCCCGCAAGGAAGTAAACGGTGCAAGTGAACACCCACTAGCCAGCTCGCCTGCTCTTCTTTCGACTCCCCAATCAACCATCGTGTCTCGGGAATGGTAAGCCACCCAGACTCCAAGTTCTGCTGGCACCAGCGGTGTTTCCGTTGCGAATGTCTCTGGCTCCTAAACTAGTGCCCGTCTGCTGAGGACGACCAAGCTGCTGCTGCTGCCGCTGTTGTTGCGTAGCCGAGAATTGCTGCGCAGGAGCCTGCGTGAGCGAAGGCATGCTGTTCATGCGCTGAACACCGTTCGCGCCAGGAGCCGGCGCAGTGCTGGGAATGCCAGCCGTATTCGTCTGCATCGCCGCGTATTCCGGAGGAATCGTCATCTTGAAGCCGGACTTCTTGCTAGCCTTCCAAAACTCTTTGCTTTCTTCGACTTGCTTCAACTCAGTCTCATCCAGTGGTGCTTCTTCTGCTTCTGCTTGCAAGACCTCCATGGTGCGGACGGAGCAGATGTCGAGCGAAGGGTCTCTGGCATAACCCCGACGGATTTGAGCTTGCATTATCTTGCTCAGAACCTTCGGGTCTAAATTGATTTCGAGCTCGTTGCTGAGGTCCTCGTGCTTGACGTTCTTGGGAGGGTAGAGATATTCCTTCGTATTGCGGACGGCGTTCCGATGTGGGTTCTTTTTGTCGACGACACGGCTGGCGAGCGATGTCTTGAACATCTGGGTGTTGTAAATGTTCGATTCGTAGGTGCCACCAGCCACAAACCTATAGACGAAGACTGGTTTCTCCTGCCCGAACCGGTAGGCTCTTCCGATGGCCTGTTCCTCCCACGCTGGGTTGAATCCAAAGTCGAAGATGATTACTCTATTCGCGCTTTGGATGTTGAGGCCTTGGCCACCAGCACGGGTCGAGATCAGCATTGCATCAAGTCCTCCCTTCTCATCTTGGAAGTCGGCCAGCCTTTGGGTGCGATGTTTCATTTGCACACTGCCATCGATCTGAGCAAATCGCACCCCGTCCTTGGCGAGGAGCTCTCCAAGATACTCAAGAGTTAATAGACTTGCAGAGAAGATCAAGACTTTGTCCCCTTCCTTCTTCGACAAACGAAGGATCTCCTGAAGCAGACGAGTCTTGGCGGAGAGGCTAGGATCGATGCTATCGGTCAAGTCTTCAATGAGGGCGTCGACAATCGGTCGAGTGAAACCAAGCGCAAAGACATTCTCGTCGCCGGGTACAGTCGATTCCTCGATAGTATCGCGAATATCTGCGTCTCCATCGTTGTTTTGGCCGTCATTGGCTCCGACAAACTTCGCCTTCTTGGTTTTGACAGCAGCCTTCGATGTGAGCAGCTTCTGGCGGAAACACCGTGGATGCGCAGTCAAAAGGCCAAGAATTCCGAACCAGGAAAAGAGCGTAGTGTTGGCTGTCGACTCCAGGTCGCCATCCGGGCCAAGTAGAGCAGCAACAGTGCTGGCGTAAGCGCTGCGTTGCTGCTGTGTCAGCTCAACAGTGAGTACAAACTCGACTTTAGACTTGAGTTCACCCTTCAACACCTCGATACCTGCGCGGTGGACCTTGGGTTCGATCTGGTAATGTAGACTCTTCAACTTGATGGTACTGCGGCGCTTTTCGTAGGCCGAGCTATCCGCGTACAGTCCTTCTTTGATGGGCACACCAAAGAAGTAACTGAACTGATTACTGTCGCCCAAGAACCCAGGTGTCACCCAAGAGATGATCGAGTAGATCTCGTCCACATCGTTGCTCATCGGGGTGCCAGTCAATGCCACACGAGCTGTAGACCGGATTTTGGATGCTGCAATGGCATTTGCGCTTTTTGGGTTTTTGATTGTATGCGCTTCATCAGCAACTACAAGTTCGGCATCCTGAGTCAAGATGTGGCGAGCTGTCTCTGCATTCTCATTGAACAGCTCGTCCTTTGCCTTTGCAACATTCTCAGCAGCGTGAACACCGTCTGGGATTTCCTTTAGTTGGCACTGCACGAGTTTGGCAAAGAGTGCATAGCCGATGAGCAAGATGCCGCCATTCTTCGACCAAGACTGTAGCTGCTTGATGTAGTCAGACCCGGATTTTGTGGTATTGATGCAGATGATGTTGCCACCGAAAGCATTAGGATGAGCCCATTGCTTGAGCTCACGATACCAGTTTTCGATGAGCGAAGACGGGCAGATGATCAGGAATCTCAGCGAGCGCTTACCGCGGTCATCGTTGCCAAGTCGCAGATCTTCCGGAAGCTGGCGTAAGATGCTCATGGAAGAAGACTGCGATGCCATGTCCACAGCGCAAAGCAGTGCAATACTCTGCATCGTCTTGCCGAGGCCCATGGTGTGAGCCAGGAGGCAGCCTTGTGCGTTGTCAAGATCTCCCGTCAATTCACGCCAAAGGAAGTGTACTCCGTCGAGTTGATAGGGCTTCATTCTCTCCGCGATCTTTCGCTCGATGAAGATGGGTTCTTGATCGGGCTTGCGCAACGGATTGATCGTCTTGTCTCCGGGACTGTGATCTGCTAATACCATGCGTTGGAGAGCAGATGGATTCGAGCTTTGTTGGACCTGTGATTCCTCGAGGCGGGCTCTCGCAGCTTTCCGTCTGTTTTCCGCGCCTACATCGACTTCGACCTTCCTGCGCTTCCTAGTAGACCCTGGCGTCTCGTGCTTGAGATGGCGCGCGTCGACGTCTTCCTGATCGCGTAAATCGTCGTCCGATTCAATGAGAATGGCTTCGTCGTATTTTACCGGCACTGGACTAGAGAAAAGCGCCCTGTCTTTCACGCCCAGATGAGAGGTGAGAAGAGGCACAAAGACCTTGATGTCGTGGTCTCCAGGCATATTCGTGTTGTTGAGAAGATCTTTGGGGAGCTCTTCGTCTGCACGACAAACGTCTGATCTGCAGAAATGGAAAGCGAGTAGCAGACGGGCGCAGTGCTTCATGATCTGCATCTTCGGGTTGTCGTTCTTGAGTGGTGACCCATCGGGCGGTGGCGTCGCCTCGCGGGAGATGATGCTATCAAGTGCAGATGCGAGGGTGATGCGAAACTTTCTAAGCATCAGGTTCTGACAAGTTCTCCACAGATAATCCCGTTTCGCTGGGACCATGTCCCTGATCAGCTTGATCAGCAGTTTACCTCGATCCTGGCTTAGCTCAAGATCCGCATAGGTCCAATTGTCTGCTTCAGACGTGGAAGGAGCGCTGTTCTGGCTGTTTCGTCCAGACCCACGACCCTTCTTGGGCTGCTTGCTCTTTTGCTCCACACGAGCAGGAGCGGCTGGTTCCGCAAGGCTTGACTGGAGTTGAGTCAAGTCTATGAGTGATGGTGTAGGGCTTGACTTATTTTGGTTCTTTTGTGCAAGAACTGATGAACTGGGCATATCCGCGCTCATTGTTGCCTGGAAACGTGAGGCGGAAGAAGGGGTGTTCATGGACGGTAGACCACTGCGACTGTTGGGCGTTGAAGAAACGTCGTTGACCGGCAATGCGGGTTGAGCGCTAGGTGGGCTCGTCGCAACTATCTCAGGGCCCTGGTCTTCGATGTCCGCACCGCCTGTGACCTGTAGCGAGTCGGCGGAATCCACTGCGATATCCGCGCCTCCTGTAGCCCGTGGCGATTCTGCAAATTCCATCTCGATGTCGTCGTCGGGCGTTACGAAAGGGCTTTCTTTCATCTCGGGCGAGGGCGAGCCTCGGGGTGTATGGAAGTGATCGACTTCATCGCCTTGAGGTATGGCTGGTGATGAAGGATGAAGACGAGGCTCGATGCTGAGGCGATCGTCTATGGACATGGGCAAGGAGACTGATGCTTGCGCTTGCTTGGGTGCGCTCGTTGCATGCTTGTTCATGGTCTGACGAGTCGGAAGGCGAAGGTGATCCGGCTCCTGTCTCCGGTTCCATACCTCGATCTTCCAGTGCTCACGCTGGATGTCTTCCACCGTTGGCTGGATACTTGCACACATTCTTTCAAGGCTGGCTTTGCTCTCCCATGTATCACGTTCCAGGTCGAATCTGTGTTTGAGCAGCCTGGTTCGCAGTTCCTGGATCCTGGTACGCGCACCCTGGATCAATTGATCACGTTGATACTTGCTGTGCTTCGTTTGCTTCCACACAGTCCATGCTCGCTTAATCTCCAGCTTAGGAGCTTTCTCCTCTTGCCATTCGGTGATGTGTGATTCAATAGCCCTATCAATGATGACTTTGACTTCGCTGTTGGGGAGAACTTCTTCATCGTCTTCCTCAGCCTGATCTTCTCCGAACTCAGTGCTGGTGTCCTCATCATCCGCAGAAGTGTCGTTGTTTTCACTTTCAGACATGAGGTCTCCCTCGTTGTCCGGGTACCTCAGGAGTAAGTGATCATGTTCTCCAGCTAGTCCGGCAGCCTGCTCTTGGTTGTATCCTTTGTCGTTAGCCCGACTCTCAATGAGAGCTTCGTTCTCGCGTGTAGCCACGTAGTTAGGTTCGTCGGACTCGGTGCCAGCAACAACACACTGGTGTACGACCATTGCTGAGCGTGTACCACTGAACACGATGCGTCCTCGGCGACCATGGTTGCAAGTTGTGATTTGTTGAGCTTGCATGCCCGCACGATAGGGATACATTACCACTGCATGCCTCTGATTCCGGGTGATGTTGACTTCCTCCTGAGCGTACATGAAGTGCTGCAGTGTGGAGTTGACGTAGCTTGCGATATGTGGTTGCACGTTGGGATTGATGTATTGGAAATTCTGATCGTCGATGTCTTTGTTGTCGGAGCCTTCGTGAATGTACAGTGGGTGGTCGACTTTCATCGGACCGCATTCTTTGCCCACTGCAGTGTCGCCAAAGAAGATGTCATCGATGGGTATTTTGCGGTCTGGGCGCAGATCTTTGATGTCTTCAAGTCCCAGGGTGTCATGGGTAGCCTCCTCTGTAACAACAGCAGTCAGATTCAGGCGGCGGCGCTTCTTGCCATACTTGCTCTCTATCAGTATCTCGTTGGGTCGCACGTTTGATTCGGATTCGATCTCATTTGCTGGAGTGATTTGCACATCGTCTAGCTGCATAGGCTCGCCAGTCTCCTGTACTGCCGCGAGCGCCTTGGCTGCTAGGAGCTCACGAACGGCACCAATGGGGTCCGGGAGCTCGAGGAGCCGAGTGATATGCCCGTCGTCAGGTCGCAAGGGCTCATCGTCGCGCGCAGTAGGCGTAGCCCAGACCTTTTGCTCGTGTCGGGACTTGTATGTGGCAGAAATCGCCCGAAGCTTCTCGATACAGTGTATCACAGCGGCGCGTGGGCCAAGTGCTTTGATACTGAAACGGCGGCGCACGGCCTCGTGGTCAACTCCGCAGAGCAAGACCGCACCGGTGATTTCCTCTTGAGCAAAGTTGGCCGTCAGCATCTCAGGTGGGGGTAGGTTGACACCTGGCATGTCAGCCATCGCCTTGTCGGCATGGCGCTGAACAAAGAAATCGATAACGTCGGAGACTGACCACGACCAAGGGTCGCGATCCATGATGGACGCCATGTGTGGCTTCCGTGTGTGTGCGTGTGTGCGCGTTGTGTCAGATCAAAACTAGGACTGATGTGGTACTTTCGCAGGCAGGCAGTCGCAATGACGCCGTCGCGACGCGTGTTGGTGGCACAACTTGTGTGGTATTGAGTGTTGCAATAAGATCGGAGGTTGTGAGGTTCAGGTCGATCAGGCGTGTGCTCGAAGTAGTGCCGTGCCGTGACTGGTCCGTCCCTAAAATCACAACTGCGCAGTGAAGTAGGGAAGGGACGCTTGAGGGGCCAAGTTGAAGCGAAGCGTGAAGCGTGAGGCGAACGAACGAGGAACCAACGCTGGACGGCAGCTGCTCGTTACGGTAGCAAGGTACAAGGCCACCACGCGACTAGCTGGCGGCAGGCTCCTAGGACATATAGAGCTACGGACTGGCAACCGCTATGACAGGCGTGACTGTGTAGTGCAATACTTTCGAAAGACCTTTAGTAACCCGGAGGACGTTCTTGCAAGGTAGGAGCGGCGTTCACAACTCCTTTTCTTCCAGTATCTGGTGGTAATCTGGCTAGGATGCAAGATCGCGAACCAACGCTTCGGTGTACTACCAGCTCTTGGATTTCCTCTTCGTACCGCCCTGCTCACCTGCTCGCTCAAAGTCGTTGAACCCTTTTTTTTTTAGATTACGACGCAACACTGATCAGATTCGCTCCGAATCGCTCAGCCAGCTCTGTGCCTTCTCTTTCTGGGGATCCTGTCGTTCGTCCTTCGTGGACGTGTTGTGCACAATCGAGCTTCGGACCTCATCGCTCAAGAAGGACAGGTCACGCTTTTTGTACAGCAGGAAAATACAAGGCAGGCACGCGTGGCAGCGCTCTCGCTTCGTTTTCAAGACTGCGCCGGCGCTTCTCGACTGGATGAGTGAGCTGTAGGAGCTGTGCATACGGGTCAGAGCGCGCAAGCGAGTGTTACAGCCTTACCGGAAGGCTGTGTTATTTTCGGTCACCTCAAGTTTGCACTCGAAAGACTTCTGAGGATCTCAAGCCATTTGAGCGAAGCCCAAGAAGTCCACTCTCACGCGCGTGTCGTCGACGAGACGCGATCTTCGTGCGGAGCAGCTTCGAAAAGTGAAGTCTGGAGAAGCTTTCAAACTCTGTCGTCCGAGCTGTGTCGAGCGGAAACCAAAGGCTTGGAAGCTCCAACAACGACAGTAGAAAAAGGCTCGCAAGGTCTGAGAGAAACAGCGGTTGTGAACGTCAATGAAGAAATTATTGCACCGTCTTCTAACCTGGCAAACCGCACACGAGCCTGAACCGGCAATGATGAAAGCCTCCAAAGCTCGTGAACGTAGGCCACATGCCGAGACGCTGCAGTCTTGGAAGGCCGACTTTTGTGCGAAGACAGCGTGAACATACGACCAACTATGCGTTCCTCGAAAAGAGTTCAACAGTCGAGTTACGTTTGCATGTAAACAAGGCGACCAGTTCGGCGCATGACAAGGAAGGGATGGCCGGTTGCACGTGAAGCACGCTAGAACCACGCATGGAACGCGCACGGCACGATGCTCATCACCTCTCACCTCAGCATGACCAGTTCGAAAAACGTCAAATGCAACACTTCAATCAAAACGTCGAATCTTTTGCACCAAACACTACAAGACGGGCAGGACGTGGGACACGGGTGGCGTCTCAAGCGTCTGAAACCTGCCTTAGTCAGGGGACACAGCCAATTGCAATATGACGCGAGACAGGAACACAACGTTGTATCTTGAGATGGGGGAGAACAAGCCTCACAAGCGTAGGTGGAGCGGCTCTCCGCCATGCGACCCGGATACCAAGCTAGATTGCTTGATGTATGTCGCCACCGGTAACATACGAGTGATGGTGGCGGAGCAGGCGTGCATGGTATATCAACCGCCATGTGAGGTGATGACTACGTCGTTTGTCGTGAATGGGGTCGCACTGTGACGATCAGTCTTGGTAGCGGCACTTGTGATGCAGTAGAGATGGTCGTCGATTGGCAGATAGCACGACAGGGACATGTGTGAGGAGAGAGGAGGAAACCTGCATGTCGTTGTTGCTATTCTTGTAAGTGTATAGGTATGGATGGAACTGCATTTATACATGTATCGACGAGAGATCATCTCGTCGTCTGTCCTCCCTCCCCTGATACTTGCCGATGCGAAGTACAAGAGACCCTTGTTTTGCAGTGGAAAAAGCCGTCGGCGCCTCCAGTACGCAAACACGCGTCGACCACGCAGGCGAAGCTCCAAGAAAGCATAACAAGTCAAAACACCGACGATAACATTCACCCAGCGCAAGCCATCAACGACATCCCATCGACGGGGTCAGGTCGCAGTCAAGACACGCAGTCGCGCACAAGCAATTGATCGCCATCGTCCGCCCGGCGCGCTAACACTCGCCGTCTCCCCTCCTCATCTCTGTTCTTCCAAGTCTCCTTGTCGCTGTTCTCTTGGCAAGCAACAGCCCTGACAAGCAACACCCTCACTCTTCCAGACTCACGCCCAGGCCTTCTACTCTCTTCTTCACTCCTTCTCTCGCTAGTCGACCACTCCATAGCGCTGCCACTCCGACTCCACTCGCATCAATCCGCAACCAACCTCACTGTCGCTACTGCTTCTGGCACGCGTGTTGACAACCTCCTTCTCCTTCTGCCGCAATGGCGTCCGGGTATGTCGCTACCATGCAACACCTCTTTTTATGCTCCACCGACAGCACTGACAACCACGCAGAATCGCCTCGCAATGGCGCTCCTTTTGGCACACCATGACCTCCAACGACCGTCATGCTTCCCACGACTCCCCTTATCGAACCGGCCAGCACGTTCCGCTCGCCCAGAACAAGAATGCCCCTCTCACCTCGGGCGTGACCAGTGCCATGGACTCTCGCGCTGATCTCAACTCTTACGACCATGACCTCGAAGCCGGCAACAGCTTCTCGCGCACCAACTCATCCCCGCAGCTTTCACAGGGCCAGGGCTCTCTTTCAAGAACAGGCACCAATCTGGACAACATGGACGCAGGCGAGATTCAGATGCAGAACTTCAGCGATGGGCTGCCTCCACCACCGCCGGTCACACATTCTTGGAAACGCATCAACCGCTGGTTGGAGGACAACTACGAAGAGCTGTGGGAGAACTTGTGCGAGGGAGCCACTTTCAATGACGTGAACGAATTGGAACTTGAGCTGGATTGCACCCTGCCGCAAGAGGTCCGCGAGTCGCTACAAACGCACGATGGGCAAGAGCGCGGCGGCATGCCTACCGGTATCATTTTTGGCTGCATGATGCTTGATTGCGAGGAAATCTACCAAGAATGGCAGAACTGGCGCACCGTCAATGAGGCCTACTTCTCAGACTCCAACGCGCGAAACTACGACATCCCACAAGCACCGATCAAGGCGTTCGCTGGAAGTAGCTCTTCCTCGGCCGTTCCGGTTGCACAAGCTCAGGCCAGCGCAAACCCGAATTGGCGACAGGATCTTATCGACAAGCAGGACTCTCAGCCTGCCAATGCCATTCAGAAAGCATACGCGCACCCCGCCTGGATCCCCATGGCTCGCGACTGGGGCGGAAACAACATTGCGATCGATCTTGCTCCTGGCCCGACCGGCAAGTGGGGACAAGTCATTCTGATGGGACGTGACTATGATTGCAAATATGTCATTTCCCGTTCTTGGAGTGCGTTCCTCGCTACTGTTGCCGACGACATGAATACGGACAAATGGTGGATTGAGGAGGAGTCCGGTGAACTGAAGCTACGCGAGTTCAAGCAACCTGGCGTTGAACCGGCATACATCGATATCCTGCGCTGGCGTGCTGACCAGAAATACGGTCGCAAGGGATCTAAGAAGCGTCCTGGTCAGCCTCTGAGAATCAACAGTCAAGTCTCGGGAGGTTCGCAAGCAAATGGCTACTCTCCCTACGGCAGCCCAACCTCCGGATCTGAAGATCGTGGTCGCAGCCCGCAGCGCTTCACTTCCAACGGCAAGGCACCTGCGACTTCGTCTCCCCGCGCACATGTCTCTAGCCCGCTTGCTCGCGTTACGGAAGAGGGTGGCGCATCGCCGCAATCGCAGAAGGCACCCACCAGCATCGATACCGCTATGGCATCTCCTCCGGCCGCACAGACAGATAAATTGATCGCCCTCGACACGCCAATTGTACAAACGCCCGCCTCCATGACTATTCCTGAGGCGGACGAGAGCGACAAATCAACGTCTAGCAACCTGCAAAACAACGCTGTTGCTGACGATCATGAAGAGGAGATCATTAAAAAGGTGGCCAATACCACATTGTCGGACTCGACTCAAGCCGGAGCTGCGGAAGACGGAGAAATGAAGAACGTCGAGATATAACAGGAGACGTCATCTGACCTGAAGGGTACCGAGGTTTCAGTCCACTCGCAACCCTCCGTCTACCTGGAAACCGGCTACGAAATGATTATTTTGGCGACCCACTGTACCAACAATAACAACCGCTGTAACATCAAGTTCTGAGAAAGTAGCATTTTGCGCGGCGTCTGCTCAAATTTTGTTTTTACCGCCTGCATTAATTGATTGCGAGCGAAGGAGACGAAGGTGGAACGCAGCTCGCGAGAAAGGGTCAGGTCTGAGGAGCGCTTTGGGGCGTTTTCGGCAAAGGCAATGGTCGTTTTTCTCAACATGGAAGATGCAACGATTGGCTTATTGTAAGAGCACATACGCAGCGGTTCTATATTTTTCGTATCATAATCCCACGAAATTGTTTATGGATCAATGTTTCCTCAGGACCAGATCATGTAGAGACGGCAGGACGTACAATTTCTTATGCATGCCCAGGTACATTCGACAGAGGATCATTTCGTGCAGTTGGTCAAATTACAAGCAAGATTGGTTTCTTCAATGCACGACTGAAGAGAACGGTGTCAACTCAATGACTACATCTACACATCAGAGATCGTTATTAGCAGTAGTACCATCTTCGAATAAATACTTCGTAGCCACGCACGTGCAATCGAATCCCCGCCGTCGATCGGGATGACGTGCTGGTCAGCACAAATGTTTCCCACTCGCAACACGCTGCTTCCTTTGCGACAACCACGATACCCAGCATCCAGAACATCTCACAGCAAATCCACCAATCTACCAAAATGAAAGCATACTGGTTCGACAACCTCGAGGTACGCACCACCCGCCACACCATCTCTCAAGCCCACTAACACCTTCACCACCAGGGCGACCAACGCCTCCCCCACGACTCCGGCCGCCCCGTTGACCCAGCCTACCTTTCCGCCCTCGGCGTGACCCACTACTACTTCCCGGACGACCTCGAGAGCGTCAACAAAATCGCCGCCGAGCGCGCCTACAAAAACCGCGACGAAATCGAAATATCCCCCGACCTCTTGCCGGGCTACGAAGAGAAGGTCAAGACATTCTTCCACGAGCACTTGCACGAGGACGAGGAGATCAGATATATCCTGGGCGGCGGGGGTTACTTTGATGTAAGGAGCAAGGACGACGATTGGGTGAGGTTGAGGCTGGAGAAGGGCGATTTGATGATTATGCCGGCGGGAATTTATCATCGATTTACTACTGATGAGCAAAACGTGAGTTCACGATATCTTCCTTGGTTTCTCTTTTGAAGGTTTAGGTGGATGGGGTAATTTTGTGGAACACAGCTGCTGACGACTCGAGTACAGTACACCAAGGCTCTGCGTCTTTTCAAGGAAGATCCCAAGTGGACTCCGCTGAAGCGTGGCGAGGAGACGGATGCGAACCCTTACCGTAAGGACTATTTGCAAACTACTAGCAGCAGCTCTTGAGTGTGTCGAGGACTGTAAGCTGGTTGGAACGTGTATATACATGGTCGACAAAAGTAAAGAAAAACCGCTACTGGAATGAGATTACTACGATAACCAACAGCTTTTCCGCCTGCCTCACTTTTACACATACAACAGACTCCATTCACCTCGGCGCTAGGTGGGAGGATCAAGTCGAAAAATACTAAGACTCGAAGTATATCTCACTGGTACGTGGTACCCATTGAACCCGTAGAAACTATTAGCGAAACAAGACCGATTCGGATTCCACGGCAAATCAAAACCCGCGCTTTTGCCGTCTTCAGCGTCTCTGATAGCACCAGTTCCAATGCGTTGCCGAATCTCAAGCTCGCCCGATATACGCCCTCCACCCGCCAAACTCGGTAATATCTCTGGCACCCACCAGCCCATACGGCTCGCAAATGAACCCCTTGACCCACTCTCCATCGCATGTTTCAATCGTCCCTAGACCCAACGGCGAGGGGATCGTCTGCAGGAATCCTCCAACAGCGACGAGTGGGATGGTCCAGATCTCGATTTCGATGCTGCTGCCTCTCTTTTGTAAGTCGGCTGGGTGGCAACGTGCTAAGCCTGGTTTTGGTGGTGCGTTGGCGTTGTTCTTGGGAAGTTCGTAGAGTTTGTAGTTCGGAGATGTTTTTATGACGGCTTGCAGGGTTGCGCCTAGGGCTAGTAGGTCTGAGTTTAGGGGGAACCCTGAGAGGTGAGCGCCAACGACTGCGAGGCGGAGGGTTTCTGAGGGTTTGGTGCTCATGGTGGCGGAATGTGTTGGGTCCATTATTGGAACGAGATCGAGGAACCTTTACGAGGATGACAATCGATTGGCTGCTCGTTGTGATTCGTTATCCGGAAGATGTTTTGTTTGACTTGAGGCTGAACCTTTTACAATGAGAACAAACACAAGTAGGACACTGACATACAATTTCGAGACAAAAAAGCTCAATTGCTGACTTTATCTATAGATAACAACTCCGATTTTCTACCTCTCAGCGCCGGGCCGCCGGCGGCCGACTTCGCCCTGGGAAGACTTCAGCTCCGGATGGAAGACTCACAATAGAAAACTAACATGATGGGACACGAGTGGAGCTAATCATTCGATCA
>Ga0265797_10009669_pt1 | contig 12448 bp, 12 predicted proteins | sample P2T30metagenome_FD_192433 | JGI IMG/M metagenome (GOLD analysis project Ga0265797, IMG submission 192433) | Plant litter microbial communities from East Loma Ridge, Irvine, California - P2 T30 | ecosystem: Environmental > Terrestrial > Plant litter > Unclassified | place: USA: California... | reverse complement strand
CCTGGCAGTGCTTTTGAGATACTTCTTCCATGCAATGGGCTGCAAAAGAGCGTGGATCCGCTCGATATAACAGGCGACCGGAGGGGTTTGGGATTGTTGACGCTGGCAGCACAAAACGAGACCTTTGGCTAGAGGAGGTTCAAGTGAACAGTATCTACGAAAACAACACTTAGACAACCCGATTGTGCGAAAGGCCACAGTCAATTGGATCTATAGGGGCGTCTAAAGTCGCGAATCTCAACGCATCTGAGAGCAACCAATCGATGCGCGCGATCCATCAAACTATCTCTATTGGACACCGGCAGGCCGTAGGTAATTGGGGAGTCGATCATCCCCACCGATGGCGCCATGTTCTTGGACCAGTCAATAGTAGCAGGCACGCGGGGTCGCTACTGGCGTGCCAGCTGGAGCTGTCGGAGAAGCTAGTGAGATTAGTCAGAGAATAGCCACTTGGCCGTGCTTGCTACCCTGTCCTCCTGGATTGCTAGCCAAGCAGACAGCAAACGGATGCCACCACCATCTTTTTGGGTTAGAGTAATGGACTTCTTCACGGTATAGACGCTGACAGCTTCAACATGGACCGGACAACAGTTGGCACTAGAAGAAATTACTTCAACAGCTTTGTTTTTGGTCCAGCTTGAACAACTCTTCGTATCCAAGAATTCATGTTAAAGACGCGTCCAATACCACGTTTGGGCATCTCTGTCCAGGGTTTGAAAAGAGATCGCTATGAATATGCAGTGGGCGGTAATGCGGAGACAGCCACGGCGGTTATCGACAGCGAGGAGACACGGTCGGTTATAACGCAGTGGCCTTCTCTACGTTTTTACGAGCAACTGCGAGCCCAATCTCGATTTCTTTCCACTGTGACGTCGGGCTTCCGAGTCGTCGACTAAGTATGCGCCAATGGAAATAGACAAGTTGGCCGGTAGCAGCGCAAGGGGATACGTCCGTAGAAGTATGGAGTTGGTGGCGACGCTAGTGACGCACCCGACTTGGCGGCATCGGCCTCTCCTAGGTACCGAACAAGCAGTGTGGCATTGTTGTTGCAAGCGAACGAGCATCCATGGCCTTGCAGGATCAAGCTGAAAGCTGGATTGATAGTTAGCTGGCAAGCCATAAAGTTGGCTCTTCCCGTTCGTCGTCCAATTGGGAGGCTCCGGAGTAAAGCCCGAGAGAGGACGATTTTTCAATTGCCGCTGGACATATACAGCGGGCGTTACATCACTTACGTCACAACGACCCGCATGGCAGTACTCGTTCTTCGTATCCGACAACCTAGACCGGCATGGACACGTAAACAGTGGGATGGCTATATGGGACCTATGATTATCCCTTCCAGTCTACATGTGGACGTGTCGGTCCGAACGCCGCGGCGCGCTAGCTAACCAATACTTTTCCTCGCTTACGCTAAGTCAAACCAGGTACGTATCCGCAACATAATACATACAAATTTTTACCTAGACGAGCAGTAGCACCGCAAACTTCAATTGCCGCATCCAATACTTGCATGTCAGAGGCACGGGGAGCCGGGCATACCAGATCGCTCGTATTGACTTACCGCGTAGCCGTAACCCGGTGTGCCCGTCTCCTGCAGCACAGGAAAAAGTCTGATTCATATCGTGGCACGATATACGACATACCAAGAATTCTCGGTGGATCCAGTCTCAGATTCCACACGTCACGAAATAAAATACGTCTCTTGGAGATGTGGCTTGAACAGCAGGCCGGCAAAACTATTAGCGCCACGAAAAGGGCGGACAGGGTTCCAGAACGAATTCCTGCAACGGTGCCACCGGTTGTGTTTGGAGACAACGATGGCGTGTACTGGGTAAAGTTCCTGTAGTTACTCCACAAATAGCGCCAAAGGGGAACACAAGATACGTTGCGATGTGGAATCGGTCAATCTTGATGTGCTTTCTCAATATTCCAAAGACAACAACTGCGTATGTCCGCGCGCAGCATTGGAGACCTGTACCAAGGCAATCGCTTCGCTTACGAAAGCCGATGCAGTGAATGCAATCGATGTGCGCTTGCATCGCTGAACCCGTTCTTGAGGAACAAACGTGGCATCCTCCAATGTGCGGTAGACAGCTGGAGGAATACTAACTCCGATCCACGCCCGAAAAGTCGAAGAGTTCGGAGGATGGCTAGGAAGATCTAGAAGTAGTTTGTCTTATTCGATATCATTGACAAGATGGGAGGTCCACCATGCGCCAGCTCAAAAAGGTCGATATCAGGTTCATGACCTCAACGGTTACGGTGGTTGCGGATAGAGTGGTGGAGGCAGCTTAAGTGAACACTTGCTTGGTCGGTCGTCAATTGATGTACGTCGGTCAGCGCTTTCTTGCCCTACACCTGAGTTGGAAGAGGTAGAGCAAGAGCAGAATTCAATCAGAACGAGTTTTTCCATAATTAGAACCTATAGCAGAAATTGTGGCATACCCCAATACGTCGCTAAACGCCACCTTTCGAAAGAGCATGGCCGTCGGAGGTTTGACGAAGATCTTTGGTGTGGCAAGATTTGGACAGAAGTCAGCCTGCAGAGCTGGTCTTAAAACGGGAAGAGGAAATTCTGTATCATCGAATCAGTTAGTCGATCAAGGCACGGCACAGTCCTTAGGCCCATCCCCAAGAAGACAAAATAGACTGGCTCAAGTACACAGAGCAGAAGAGGAGCATGTAGCTAGCTGTGACCATAACACTTCCACAACAATACTGGGGGACGCGCTACTTTCGAGCGATTGGATGCGACACACTGGCTGGATGGAGATGTTCTCGGATATGAACCGCCTTGTACTACTCCGTCTGGCTCAGTCGCTTGTGGCAAATGCGGTAGGGTTTTCTCTTGGCGAGTGTGATGGAGTGCAAATCAAGATTAAGGCAGATGATGAGCGCACAATCCAAGAGATCTGCCTCCCAATCGATCGATTCTTCGATCGATGTGAAGACACGACACGCCACGCCAGTCACTCGCTTCAGCGTTGGCTTCACAGTCACCATACTGGCAAGGTTTAGTTGCCACCCCGCAAAAGTACACAAAACCGTTGTCGGGGACATCCGCAAGGTTCGGTCGACCGAGCGAAGAAGAGAGGGCACGCGCGGTCAGGAAGGTGTGGGACAAGCCGAAGAATGCTGTTATAACATACTGATCGGCCGAGCAGGAGGTCACGCTGAATCGATTCATGAACACCGACACGACGCTCGCTCTTCACTGCACCCGCTTGCCTTGACCATGCAAGCATGATCGTCGTCGTCGCCCCGTACAGAAGGCTGATGGACGACATGGTCCGCACCAGCCGGGCGCTGCAGACCAACTGCTCGGAACGAACTTATGGGGTGGAAGACCCGGCTTCAATAGTGTTTACAAGTGCCGATCGCTTATCCCGTAGCATTTTCAACTATGTCGGTCGGACGCGTTCGAAGGGGTTGCTCCGCAAGATCTACGCCGACGAATGTCACCTCGCCGTTACAGCGCACAACTGTCGGCCGAAGGTAGCAGAGCTATCCGAGTTGCGAGGTATTGGTGCACCGCTTGTCGTACTGATGGCGACGGCGCCGGGGTACATGGAGAACGACTTAGAGTCGGTGATGAGCTCAACACGGGAGACGACGAAGTATACGGTCAACGACTCAGTAGCAGACGACAAGCTGATAGTGGAGGCTATGAGGCGATTCGCGACGCGCCAGCTTCAGGCTTGGCTAGCGGCGCTTACAGGGCGCATGCAGCCCACGCACGTGACCAGCGGCACTCGCGATGTTCACGGGCGAGCGAATTTAACTCGTCCATTTACTACAGTATCTCTTTAACAACCATGCTCGCCTTATCCCCGTGCTTGCTGTCTTTTGCATATGGGAATGCTCCGATCAAGCGAGAAAAGGAGTCCCTCGAAGTCAAGAGTCCAGCGGTAGGAGACACCATTGCTCTTGCCGAGTCTCAATATGATGAACTCTCTCTAACATATCGTGGATCGCACCACAAGCGACTGCGAAACGACCAAGCTCCATTTCTCTCGTTCAAGGAAACGATCTCTCGTGCTTTGCTTTGCTGAACGTCATAATCGGTACACAGCCTTCCTTAACCTTCCCAATCCGTGACATCGCCCCTTGAATCTTGTTCCGAGCCTTCAGTACAAGATCTTTCGCATGAATATGGGTCATTCTGGCGCAGTCAGATAACCACAACCGATCTCCCCTGCTTGATGGCTACCGGCAGGTATCGCGCAAGCTATACGATTCCCGCCAAGTAACATTATCATCAGCTTCACGAGTCTCTTGCGCGTATTGTTCAGGGGCAAACGGCGGAGAATTGACTACCAAGTGGAGCGGGTACTTGCAGATTTGAGATGGAGGTCGCATTTCCAGCGGTCTGTGAAAGCTTGGCAGATGATATCCGTACATAATATCAAGCCTTGCGGAAGCGCAGCACGCGCCGCCTGTAGAATGGGTACTTGCAAGAACTCCGACATCCAGATCGTAGTGGAGGAGAGCACAAGGACAGGGCAAGCAGCAGGAAAGTGGAAGGACAACAAACATTGGATTAGCGTGTGGACACTGTTTTGGGGCAGCCTTGAGACGATGTGAGACTTGGGGGAACTGGAATTCGAATCTTCTTGCCACACGACTCAAGTCTTAAGGCGGAGCAAACGACAATGACCCCAAGCCGCGAACTAACTTCCCAGTCCTCCTCCGATTATCACATAGGGTTAGGATTGGTGTGGGCGCTGGCGTCTGGCTCAGTCGAACGAGCGCCCTCTTCGCACATCGTTGGGAAACCACATTCAGTCGCACAGCGTAGTACAGAGCGATCTGTTCACAAAGTGTCCTCAGTACTTGCCCAACTCGATTTCTCTCGCCGTAGAAACTTTCTGCACCTTCATCCCAGCTTTTCAAATTTTCCCGGTCTCACTTGATGAGACATGCTAATGCCGGCCTCCGTCCAACGCCTCCATGGCCAGGGTATTGGCCCTCGCGTCTCTTGTTGTCGCCATTTTACAATACCGTTTGCACCTACAAAGACTGCGGGACTTGAAGAAAGACGGTCATGCTGTTTCGATGACGATCCCGCAACAAGACTGAGTCGCCAGACCCGCGTAAGCTTGCATTCAGCACTTCGATACAGAGAGATTGCGAGCCTAACACCACTCAATAGCTCCTCCGTCCACTTCGACGCCTCCGTCGTTCGAGTGAATACTCTTTGAGCTCGCCGTCGCGTTGGCCGTCTGAAGACGCACGTTGCCGCAAGGATACGGCAGTACCTCTAGAAGGCCGGTCTTCCCAGCGTTCCCCTACTACCCGATCGTTAAAGTTCAACAAGAAGTGCCCTAACTTGGATATTTGCTTGAACTCGGTCTTATGACTTGACACCAAACAGGAATTTTCGCCCATGATCTCGTCAACCTATTGGTGACATTTGTCTTTTTGCCTTTCCAGCGTATTCTTTTGTTGTTCTACCTTAACTTTCCCTTTCACAGCGCCTATCACATCTAGCCGAAATTGGAAAAGGCAAACGTATACTATCCAGGTCACGAGGCGATCATACGGTTGTTCGTTGTCTGGATACTTTCCGACTCAATAGAGCGCTAACTTGAGCTACCGATTGATGTCGAAAACCGTATTGATACTGCCGTTGCAGACAGATTGGTATTCATTCTCAACCACATATTCGAGGCTGTTGCATATAGAAAGCAGTACCGGCTCATCAGCTGCATCTGGCTGTCTCACTCATTCGATGATATCAAGCAGGCAGTCGTTGTAAGTATGGAAGCCATAGGGTTAATTGCAGCCAAGGAGAAGTCTTCTTATCATTTGTTTCCTCACTTGCTATGCTGCCTCGATTTTCCTGATCTTGCTCAATAGCGGCAAGGTCCTGTAACACTGAGGCAGCTATCGAGTTCGGATTCGTAGCTCGCCGTTGAGGGTCACTGTCATACCGGCCTCCCCTACTGACCGGCTTCCCATACAGTGACGTTATCTATTGCAGCCTTTGCAAGAAAGACTAACTCAAGCAGGGCTGGAAAGTAGATGCATGACCAGCAGGAACAGTGGACAGCGCCGGGCGGGAGACCAGGGGAGGAGAGAACTTCAAAGCACAGAGACACGGCACAGGATGACAGTGATGAAGTGACAGATCGCTCGTAATCTGGCTTGAGACACCGGCTGCCGCGGAACGCCTTTCACAACAAGGATCTGCGAGATTCTGTGCATTTGGAGCGTTCTGCTCTAAATTCCAACACAGGAAGAGCCTCGACCTATGCTATAGCTGCAGTAGATATGGGAATAAGCAAGTGAGCTGCACCCACAGGACGAAATGCGGCAAATGCTCCAACCCGCATGATACTAGGAATTGTAGTCAGAGGACTAATTTTAAGTGTCCGGCGTGTAAAAAGCAACAACTTGTCTACAAGCTTCCTCGAACCTAAAAGCAGCGTCGGTCGCTCTGAACCACGTCAATGCCACCGCTGCCACAACTATCACTCCCAAGTCTAGAATTCTGACGCACGAAACTCGTTCCGCCGGACTCTCTCACACGGTTACCTTTGTTATGACTTTATCGTCACGTTGCCAAAAATCGTGATTTGCAACAGCACCCAGTACGCCAATTTCCGTCAAGACTTCATTGTGTTAGACCGGATTGAAGGAAGGTCAACGCTAAGTGTGACTATGCTGTTTCCCTCTAGTCGTCTTCTGCCCAGTATCGATCCAGTGTCTCATCGACGTCGCGTATTTGCTTCCTCAGATTTATGGCCGCTTCCGATGCAACAGATTCTTTCTGGTGAACTTCTTTGGTTTCCGTTGCCCGCTGATGCATCTTTTCGCGAAGATCCCGTATCTTATCCTCCAAGTCGCGCAGCTGACTCGCGTTTTTGTCTTCAAACTCCTTCATTTGAGCTGATTGGCATGACAGCTTTGTTAAACTTCCCTCCGTATCTCGGAGTTTCGAGAGTAGGTTCTTCTTCCGGCGCACTTGGAAGCCCCAGTAGTCTCCCTGCGCTCTCTCAGACCATTCGTCGAAGGCATTTATTTCCGTATTCTCATCTCGAACCACGGACTCTCTTGGAGAGGTTTGTCGATCTCTGGTGGTCTTGGCGGTCTCGACTTGTGGCAACATGGTATCCTGGTTGCTGGTATCGGTGCAGGAAGTCGCGCCCTGCAGATTGGAATGACATGCGCCACCTTCGGGCAGACCACAAGTCTTTTCTGTGCTATTTTCCTCTAGCACTCCTGAGGCATGTCCTCCTTCCTCAGTCCGTACCGCACATCGAACGTGCGATGTGTTGTCTCGTACTTCAATTGTGTCGTTATTGTTGTGTCGTGCATCATGGGCTGACGCCCCGTCAGAATTGCCATGTACAAGTGGAACTGAAGGAGCTTCCCATAATTGAACACCCTTTGGGTCTACTCCAGCCAAGAGCCATCGGCACGTCGTACTGCCTGATACAGCCCTGCCTTCAGTGTCGATTTGGCCAAAATTCCACCCCTGGATTCTTGGTTTCTGCTTCTTCGACTGAGTACTGAAAACGTTCTGGAACCCCGACTTGACCATCTCCTCGCTCTTCCCTGGATGGCGTATTTCGCGCATTTTCTCGCCTTCGCGCATAATGATCCGCTTTTCAAGTCCAGGCCATCTTCCTACAATCTCACAGATTGTGTCCACATATGTAGGTGGCGACAAACTATTCGGAAAAGGCGAGGTGGACGATGAGTCTGTGGCAGGGGTCTTGCTCGGGATGCGACGCTTCGTTGAGGTCGGTGTAGACATGTGTTGTTCTGCGATGCTCTTCCGAGCTTTCGTTGCGCTTTCGAGCGGCTCGCCTGTAGGGATTTTAGTCGAGTCACATGCATCGTCAGGCCTGCAAACATATTCACCTGATCGCTTTTCTGCTGCGCCTGGTCGCATGGCGCTGATGTTGTCCTGGTAGCCACTTCTAGCCGTGTCAGCGTTTGCGAGGGAGACGGAAGAAGCGTATGCGCTAACTGGTCTGTCAGAAAGCTTGCGGTTTGTACGATTGGGGGCGTGCCTCGGTTAGTCTACCGCACTATTAACCTTTCTACGGACACTAGCAGAAGGGCGATGACCACTCACAGCAGAAGGAGATCTCCTCCCCGGAGCCTGGAAAAACGCGCAAAAGAACTACACCAATACAATGTGATATCAAATTTGATCGATCAAGGATGGCTGTGACTCAGATCCTCAGGAACCCCAACGGTATGATATTCGTGAGGAGAGTCGTTTCGGACCTGCTTCCGAAAGGCTAGCGCCACTAGCCGGAAATCCGGAATTGAGGCCGGAGACATCGACGAGAAGTGCTCACATCACTGGAATCTGTCACGAAAAGAGAAACCTGGATCAACACTCAGGCATGGTTACGCAGACCTGTATTCATCTAGGATCACACTAGCCAGACGTCTAACGGCGATGGATTTGGCCAGACAACTGCCGTCGGCAGAACTTTTCTTGGCGACAGGTCACTTGTTCGGAGCTGGCCCCAGAATTGCGCCGCTAAGGGCATTGCCGCAGAGACTACTAGCGGTTTCACAGGCCACAGCGGACCTGCCTCCGCTGTCAAGGTGTTATCATCAGAATAAACGTCACTTTGAGTTTCTTGCCACATTTCCGGTAAGCAGCGACATTGTACTGTCTCACCTCTCCGTGTTTGCACAAACCCTGTAAAGTGTGTAATTACACAAGTTGGCTTCTGCCGATCAATGCTAAGCTTCGCTATGCAAATACTATGGGTGTCACAGTCAGATGCGAATTCGATCTTGGCTCCATAATATTTTGCGCTCGATACAGCGCTTTCTGTTGAAGTGCTGGATGCGAAGCTGGAAAGCGCACTCTTTCGCAGGCGATGATCATGCGGGTCTTCCGTAGCGCATCATTAGGACGGTTACCGGTGCGCAGGCATGCCCCCAATCTCGCCTTATGTAGTGATAGCCATCGGCCAACAACCCACAGACTCCCTCAGTGCCAGATACTCGCTAGGGCACCCAGTCTTCAGGCACTGCGGCCTCCCGAATCGCCGTGGCAGAGCTAATTGAGTAGAAGTACCGCCAACTTTCCGACAAACCGTAGCAGCGGCCCACAACCGACCTCGAACCTAGTAAATTATTTCCTCTGGCGGTGATCTAGGCTTGCCGACGGCGCACTGCAACCACCCACCATCCCTGCCGTCTCTCTCACTGGAAGACCTTTTCGCGGTTGAGAGGCTTGCGCCCAAAAGTTACCGGCATCGGGAAAGATGGATGAGTCTTGCGATCCCTAAAACCCCTCGCCACCAGCGCCACAAACACGTCGACCTCCTCCTTCTTCCAGCGCAAAGCTCTCCTGAATAGCGCCAAGCAGAACTCTTCCAGGGCCTAGAGACAATTGATTTGGTTCCAGCGGCCGAGTTCTTTCATGAAGCGTTCCCTGAGCTACCCGTTGGACGGCCACACGAGGATGCCCTACTGCACGTCCACGAAATCTGCCTGTCGCATCATGTCTTCGTACGGGTCGTAGGTTTCAAAGCTCCTGGGGCTGCCCATCTTTCGCCTGGCTTCGCATGTCAGCTCACTTTATATGGGTATGTTAGTGACTACACGAAAGCCATCCGAGAAGCGCACGGGCAGGCCGTAGTCTCGCAGCCCGAGCCAACTGCCAGGCTTAAGATTACCGCGTATAGCGGTCAGTCAAGTTCCCTGGCTCCCAATAAAACGATTGCTTCCAGCGTACTCGTGATCTTGTTGTGAGAATTTGGGCCAGTCTTCAAAGCAGCTCGACATCAATCTGGCGTGGATGGGGTCAACTTTGTCATGGTAGAGCCAGGTGTTCTCGTCATCAGAGTTAATGAAGTCCAGATTTGGTAGAACGCTGGAACGGGTCGGCGGTCGACGAGCTTCGCTTGAACATCGAATTACTTACAGCGTAGGCTGGCCAGGACTGAAATTGTTGTCAATGACCTGGCAATCCGGATATCAACCGGCTGAACAATGTGTCAGTGGATGGCGCTGTACAAACTTTACTTTACAAAGATTACGAAAGCGCTGTTCCCATTCCCCTATTTCCTCGAGATCCTGCAACGTAAGGCTCTTCAGAATGAAAAACATCTCGGAAACCTTCGGCGCTACTAGGTTTGTCGATGCCGTTTGGGCTTTTATCGGGCTGGGTGCCACTGGAGCGCTGTCGACAATAACCGGGCCCCAAGTCTTGCCCACAGCAACGTCATGGTTTGGTCCCTCCACTTCCAGTACAACGCTTGAGGTGAGGTCAAGCTTGAGACTCCCAGCGATCGCAGATGTATCTGACGTACTTGTGGAAACTCTTTTCAGACGGCAAACCAACCGAGCGCCGTGGAGTCTTGAGCCGTTGAACCTATCCAATGCCGCAACGCAGGCAAGTTCGGATCGGTAGTTAACAAAAGCGCAGTTGGTCTTCGATATGAAGAAAAGGCTTTGGATTTCTGAGGTGGCGTCTCTTGAAAAATGGTCTTTCAAATTGGCAATAGTCGTGGCTGGATGAATGTTTCCCACCCAAAGAGCATGCCCGGATTTTTTGGGCTTCTGTGGTGGGCCTCGGGGGTGACGTGGGACGGCTACCGGCTCTGAGTTACTGCGAGCATATTGAGCTGGTATCATTGTATTACCGGAGGACCCGTGCAACATGACTAAATCAAATCTTACCCAGATCTACGTAACTGCTAGATGCATCGTAACCCATGGGGATTTGTTGTAAAGAGGACCTCATTTCTACGACCGATAAGCCTGGCTGACTCATACTATAAGCATGATGATACATCGGAGCGCGCAACGGCTCTGTCTGCTCATGCAGTGATCGAAGTCGGGCCCCGACTTGGTATTGTGCAGCTTGAGACACATAGAAGTGCGGCAGATAATAGTGCTGCTGTGTCCAGGTGGAATGGCCAGGGTCGTGAAGCTGATGACCATACGGAGCCGTTTGATGTACATGCTGGTAGAATGCCGGGTTGAGCATAGTAGCAAATGGAGACTTGCTGTGGTGGAGCTTGGGGCGCCGAAAGTTGCACGGAGACTGCTCTGATTCAGTCGTGAGGATGTGTACTGATCGGTACACATGAGATGAATAGGGTTTAGTCACATATGGCTGTCGAGTTGGGTCCCCAAAGGGCGGGTTCAGGTCTTCCGAATGTGCTTGTGAAAGAACTTTGAATCGCCTAGTGTAGTGGTTTCCCAGAGAGTCTTCGAGACATCAGGAAGGAGAGGGAAGGGTGTCTCAACGTCAATTGCAAGAATTTGTGATGCGGAAGGCCACTTAGCTCTTTTTTGGCGCTAGCCCACAAGGCGACCTAGGTGTAAAGTCAAGTGGGATAGCTGTCCGAGACTTTTTTGTCGATGAATCTCGATCATGCACGGTGTTTGAGTGCTTTGGGCTCAGCTCGTCAGTGACTAGCGGATATTTATCTCCAACGGGCCAGTTTGGTGGCTCGATCGGTTATATAGGGTCAGGGTATTGGATCCGTACTAATCTATCAATGATCTCATTGTTTGTCTCCGTTCTAGGATGGATCATCAATAGCAGGCTCGAAGCAATTTGTCTGACCCAGAGCTTTGGCACACCATAAACTCGTTCGTCCTTGGGGTATTCGCAGGTATGTTTAGAGGCCATCTGAAAAAATATTCAGATTCTATGGGTCAACAGAAGACCATCAAATCGAACACTATCCAGAAAGCGGTTGCTCAACTCTGTCGGTCCTAGCCCGCGCACAATCAGGCATTCAGGAGAACACAGGGTACAATAACAGACCCCATCAGTCCGGCCAATTCTCGGCTCGCCCTTCGAGCCGTTTTAGGGGAATAGAGGTATCTGCCGTCCCCTGTGATTGACGCACCAACTAGGGAAGGCGGGTCACTGCCCATATGAAGGTGATGATCCATTGATGACTCGAGGATCGGACTTGGTTGACAAGGGTCAAAATATCGCTGAGCCACGTCGTTCAGCGCGGTTTTGAGGGGTTGCCAAGAAGAGGTCACAAAGCAAGTTGTACCGATAGCACGATGAGAGATGACAGCGCACGCGTGATACTACCCTCGATACATGCATCTAGTGTGTTTGATGAATCATCTGCGTAGACTTAGAGATACCTCTGCTAGTGATAGCTAAGCTACTGGTTTAGAGCAGGCGCGAAGCGAGGTTCGGAAGTCGGTCCAGCCCATGTAACAAGGTCTGCTGTAAGGGTTGCAGAGGGTCTCTTGCCCCTCGGTCAAGCGGGGCTGAGTTGCATTGCATAAGCGCCGTCGCACCTTTCAAGTGTAACGTCATTGATGGGGAAGCGGAACACACCTAGAAGCGGAACACACTCGCGTGCTAGTTTCGCGTTATTATCTCGTTTTTACGCGACGCTCTTTCTTTCTCTCTCTATATGCCTATCTATACCGAAGAAGACCTTACTAGTGCTGTTACGGCCTACCGTAATAGTGAATATACCTCGAT
>Ga0265797_10009667_pt1 | contig 12451 bp, 8 predicted proteins | sample P2T30metagenome_FD_192433 | JGI IMG/M metagenome (GOLD analysis project Ga0265797, IMG submission 192433) | Plant litter microbial communities from East Loma Ridge, Irvine, California - P2 T30 | ecosystem: Environmental > Terrestrial > Plant litter > Unclassified | place: USA: California... | reverse complement strand
GATGCGAAGGGATTGGGTGCCGGCGAAAGAGAAATCCAGCTTGCGGGCGATGCCTTTTTCAAACAGATCCAGGTGCTCGGAACGGCCGACACTGGGCATGATCATGTGCAAATCGTGGAGCTTGGCCGGGTCGGCCTTGGCCAGGGAGCGCGAGAGGAAATCGGCCTGTTTCTGGTTGTTGCCTTCGAGCACCACGCGGTCGCCGGGGAGGATCAGCGCTTCAAGCGCTTCGACGATCTTGTCACTGGGCAACACCGCCCCGTCCGCATACTTTTTGACCAGCCCGAGCCGCCGCTGCTTCTCGTCGCGCCGCCGCGTCCAGCGCGAGTCGGGGGTGATGGTTGCTGTCATGGTCGCTCCACGGGGTTTGCTGTTGTGGGGCTTACCTTAGGAGTGAATCTTGGGGCCATCAATCAAGCTGGGCAGCAAACCGTTACGCCTGGAGTAACGAAGACCAAAATGTGGGAGGGGGCTTGCCCCCGATTGCGGCGGATCAGCTAATAGATATGTGGCTGATACACCGCTATCGGGGGCAAGCCCCCTCCCACACTTGCTCAGTAGCACCTGTTAGATAGCGGTCCCAAACAAGGACCGATCAGTCCCTATTTGGGACCGCTTTAAAATTGCGGCGAAGGACTGATTTGCTCCAGTGCTTTATCGACCAACAACTGCCCAAACTCCGCCATTTGCTGGATCCCGAGCATGATGGCGCGTTGGGAAGCGTCCAGGTCGAACGCGAGATTGCAGGTGAGTGCGTTGAGGGAGGAAAGCGTTTCGCTGGCGTTGACCAGCAGGGTTTCGGTGTTTTGGTGGGGGTTTACGGTGAAGAGGGGCGGATTGGGGGTAGGTTTGATCATGATGAAACTCCTAAACAGACAGTAAGGAGCGCCACCGTTCGCTTGCACGCGAGTGAGGGTGGCGACCGTGCGCAGGTGTGCAAGACCGGGCCTGTTTAGGACACCCAGCAGGTCCGAAGACCTCCTGCGCGCAGCCGCCATAAAGCAGCGAGCACAAAAAACGCCCGTTAGTTGGCAGGGCGCTTGTACGCCTAAACAGTTTCGTCGGACTTGCACGTCCGTGTCACCGTTTTTTGCGATGACGGGACGAAGACTAGGCGCGTAGGCCTCTCATCACAAGTTCATGCACGGCCCAAAATCTTGCAGGAAAAATCCTAAGCCCACAGCCACTGTCATCCTTCCGACAGGCAGCGAAGAATGCTCCGACAGGCTTTTCAGGTTGTTGCTCGGAACTCGCCTCTCTAGCCTTTTCCATCCGAATCGTGCCACGGGCAGAGATCATGAATCCGACCGTTAAACCCGATGCAAGGCCATTGATGCACTGGACCTACCCGGCTGGCGCTTCCATCGTTTGAAGGGCGACCTGATCGACTACTGGTCCGTCAGCATAAGTGGTAACTGGCGCATCATTTTTCGGATGTTCGACGATCAGGTCGAACTGGTCGACTATCTTGACTACCACTGAGTAGAGGCGTCGATATGGGTATGCACAACCCACCTCACCCAGGTGAGATCCTGCTTGAAGATGTAATGCCCGCCTTGGGCATCACCATCACCGAAATGGCGCGACGTCTTGGTTTCGCCCGTGAGACGTTTTCAAGGATCTTGCATGGCCACGCCCCGGTCAGCCCGGACCTCGCCGTCCGGTTGGAGCGGGCCGGTGTGAGTACAGCCCAGTTATGGTTGTCGATGCAGGGTGCCTACGACTTGTGGCAGGCCGAGCATCGGGAGCAGCCGGTGATTGAGCGGTTTGCGCGGATTGATTGAGAATTGAGAAAGTGGGAGGGGCTTGCCCCCTCCCACATCTATCTGACAGCAGTCCCCGAGAAAGTCATGCACGGCCCAAAATCTTGCAGGAAAAATCCGAGGCTGGCCCATCACAACACCATCATCACCTTGACCTTTCCCAGGCCTTCCAGTGCATAACTGTGGTACTCATACACTTCCCCCTGAATAACCAGATGCAGGGCACCCCCGTCATTATTGACTTGGACATCCGGCTCTTTTGTTTTGAGAAAAGGAGGTACAGACACTAATGCGCTGAGTATTTCCTGATCACTTCCCAAATCCTTATGCACGTAATACCTGTAGGAAAAACCCACCGTCGCGCCACCTTGGTTATCTCGCGCACCATAGATCGACATACCGTTGCCCAGGGAATGCCTTAACACCACTTCATCCAGGTCCGGTGTTCCGGGCGACAGGATCCAACTGCCGCCGATATAGATCAGGCAGACCACGAGCAGGCAATTACGCAGAACGGGCATGAGGCGCTCAGTGGCCTTGCGAACTGGCATATTCAATACCTCTTCTTATCCAATATTGGTCCCGTGGGTCATCACCAAAAGGCTCACCGCCCCACCATGATCCAAAATCCGGACGAGTCGTTTTGGCGACGGTTTGAGCGACACCGGCGGCTCGCAGCAACATATTTTCGGGAATGCCTAGCACCGTGCCCGTAGCACCGTAATTGAAGTTACCAAAAGCTTCGTACTGACGCCCCCGCTTCTTGTAGTTCCAAGGGCCGGCCGCACGGACCTGGGAGTAAAACCAGGAATAGGCGAAAGCCGAGCCGGGCTTGAGATGAATGCGCTTGCAGTTGGATATCGCCATGTTTTCAAGCATTGAAACACCCGGCGGCATTAGTGGAACGGCCATTTGCGGGTCCTTGCTGGCAGTGAGGGAGTGCAGAACTTAGCTACTCCCCTCAAGCCTTAAAACCCGACAACTCAAAGTACAGAATCCACCTACAGCAACCACATCTAACTCCTACAAAGTTCAGGTTGTTACTCAGGACCTGTTCTCTATAGTTTTTTCATGCACGGCCCAAAATCTTGCAGGAAACATCCGAAGGCCACCCGCGGTCTGTCAAACACCGATACTTTAATGTGGGAGGGGGCTTGCTCCCGATAGCGGCGCGGCAGTCACTGCATTGTTTACTGACATACAGCAATCGGGAGCAAGCCCCCTCCCACAGTGGATCTTCGTAGGGCTCAGGCCAGGCCGGACTCGGCCAGCAGCGCTTCAAGCCCCATCAAATCCGGCACCTTCGCCACATGCTCACCCACCTGCACCGCCGCCAGCTCCAGCGGGCACAGCGGCACGTCCACGTAGCTCAATTCGCTGTCCAGCTTGTACGAGCGCGGAATCCCCTGGATCACCAGCGCAATGAACTTCAACGTCGGCCGCCCGCCGAGTGCGTTGAGCACCACGATGCGTGAGCGTTCGCCGGTTACGCTGGCTTCGCCGCACACGGCTTCGAAGCTGATCAAGGGTATCTGCCGGTCCCTCCAGGTGACTTGCCGCAGGTACCACGGCGGCGCATCGCTGGCCGGTTCGCCGCGCTGGAAGTCGATCAACTCGGCGACGGCGACGTTAGGCAGTATCAAGTGGCGGTCCGCCAACGGCAGCAGCAGCCCGGTGAGTTGGCTTGCGCGGTGGTCAAGCATGGGACTTGCTCCAATAAGCGATGCTTTCCAGCAGCACCGACTCCTGGTACGGCTTGCCCAGGTAGTCATTGACGCCGATGGCCATGGCGCGGTCGCGGTGTTTCTGGCCGGTGCGCGAGGTGATCATAATGATCGGCAGGCGCATCAGACGCGGGTCGTTGCGCACCTGGATCGCCACTTCGAAGCCGTCCATGCGCGGCATTTCAATGTCGAGCAGCATCAGGTCCGGGGTGTGTTCCTCGAGCACGGCGAGGGCGTCGACGCCGTCCTTGGCGGTCAGCACGTTCATGCCGTTGCGCTCCAGCAGACGGCTGGTGACTTTGCGCACGGTGACCGAGTCGTCCACCACCAGCACCAGCAGCGGGCGCTTTTTCAGCGGGTCGTTGAGGATCAGCGGCGCATCCACCGACTGCGCCGGCAACATCGGTTGTCGCGCGCGGATATGTGCCAGCAGGTCGATGATCAGCACCACGCGGCCGTCGCCCAGGATGGTCGCGCCGGACAAGCCCTGCACACCGGCAAACTGCGGCCCCAGGCCCTTGACCACGATTTCGCGTGTCCCGGCCATGGCGTCCACGTGCACCGCCACATGCCGCTCGTTGCACTGCACCAGCAACACCGGCACCGGCTGGTATTGGCCGAGCAGTTTGGGGCGGCTGACGGTGTGCAGCAGGTCGCCGAGGTAAAACAGCTCGTACTGTTGCCCGGCATATTCGTAGCGTGGCGGATCTTGCTGGTAATGCCCCGCCAATTCATGGGGCAGCACACGCACCAGGCCTTCGATGGTGTTAAGCGGAATCGCATACTGATCGTCCGCGCACTGCACCATCAGGGCGCGATTGACCGACACGGTGAACGGCAGGCGAATCCGGAAATGCACACCCTCGCCCGGGATCGAGTCGATCACCATCGAACCGCCAAGCTGGCGCACTTCTTCGTGCACCACGTCCATGCCCACCCCGCGTCCGGAAATCTGGGTGATCTTTTCTGCGGTGGAAAAGCCCGGTTGCAGGATGAACTGCAGCACGTCGCGGTCGCTGATCTCCTGATTGGGGGCGAGCAGACCGCGTTTGATCGCCTTGCGGCGTACGGCTTCGAGGGGCACACCGGCGCCGTCGTCGCGCATGTCGAAGACGATATCGCCGCCTTCGTGGGTCAGGTCCAGGGTGATGCGTCCCTTCTCCGGTTTGCCCGCCTGCAGGCGCACCTCGCGGGACTCCAGTCCATGGTCGACGGCGTTGCGCAGCATGTGTTCCAGCGGCGCCGCCATACGCTCCAGCACGTTGCGGTCCATCTCGCCCTCGGCGTTGCCGACCACGAATTCCACGTCCTTGCCCAGCTCGCCGGCCACCTGGCGCACGATGCGCTTGAGGCGCGGCAGCATGCGCTCGAACGGCACCATGCGCGTGCGCATCAGGCCTTCCTGCAACTGGGTGTTGATGCGCGCCTGTTGCTGCAACAGGTCATGGGCGTCCTGATTGCGGCGCTCGAGGGTTTCCTTGAGGTCGAGTAGATCGGAGGCCGATTCGGACAGTGCGCGGGACAATTGCTGCAGCTGCGAATGGCGATCCATTTCCAGCGGGTCGAATTCCTCGTAGCCCAGACGCTCGGCCTCGGCCTGTTGGCGGCTGAACAGCCGGCTCTGAGTTTCAGTGTCGAGGCGGCGCAGTTGGTCGCGCATGCGCTCGATGGTGGTTTCCACTTCCGTGAGCGCCGTGCTTGCATCGTTGACCTGCTGCTCGATACGGCCACGGAAGATCGAAGTTTCGCCGGCCAGGTTGACCAGGTCATCGAGCAGTTCGGCGGAAATCTTCACCATGTCGGCGGCCGGATCGACCGCCGCTTCCGCCTTGCCCACCGGCAACACCACCGGTACTGCCGGCTCGTCACTGGGGTGCACCAGGCTTTTGATGCGTTCGATCAGCTTGTCCACCGAGCCTACCGGCAAGCCGTCCGCCACCGCATCGATCATCTGCGCCAGTCGGTCGTGGCAGCCTTGCAGCAGCGCGAACAGTTCGGGCGACGGCGCAAGCTGACCCGCAGAGAGCCCTTCGTAGAGAAACTCCAGCTCATGGGCCAGGTCGCCAATCGGGCCGATCTCGACCATGCGTGCGCCGCCCTTGAGGGTGTGCAGGTCCCGCAGCAGGTTTTCCACTTCCTGGCGGTTGCCGGGCTCGGCTTGCCAGCGCAGCAACGCGCTGCCTGAGCTGTCGAGAATATCAGCGGCTTCCTCAAGGAAAATATCCAGCAGTTCGGGGTCGGCGCTCGAGGCTTTGGGCGTCGCAACCGGGGCCGCCGAAGGGCTGCTGTGGCGCAGTTCGCGCAGTGTGGCGATCAGCTCGCTGCTGTCGCTCAGGGGCTGATGCTGGTGCAGTTCGTCCAGGTGCAAGGCCAGGCGCTCATGGCTGGCCATCAGTGCCTGGGACAATGGGGTGGAGTAGCTGTAGCGGCGATCTACCAGCCCCTCGTAGACGCATTCCAGCTCCTGGGCCAGATCGCCCACCGCGTCGATTTCGGCCATGCGCGCGCCACCCTTGAGGGTGTGCAGATCCCGCTGCAACGAGGACAACGGCGCCATGCCATCGGGCTCCAGCAGCCAGCGTTTGAGGGACTGCCCGGCGCTGTCGAGGATATCCACGGCCTCTTCAAGAAAGATGTCGACGATCTCATCGTCAATGTCCGTTTGCTGGCTCAGTTGCTCGGTGGCAGCACCCAGCTCGGCGATACTCAGGGCGCGGCTGCCGTCACTTTTGATCAGGCCAGTGGCGGACGGATCAAGGGCATCATCCAGCAACTCGCGCAGGGCCTGTACCCGCGCTGGCGCCGGGCTGATTTCCTGCCCGGCCGCCAGTTGGTCGAGCATATTGATCAGCGCTTCATGGGCCTGCTCGGCCTCGTGGAAAAACCGCTCGCTGACCGCCAGGCTGCTCTCTTCCACCGCGCCGTAGAGGTCGAGCAACGCTTCGCATAATTCATCGATGGGATACAGGTCGGCAAGGTGCGCGCCCTCGCCCAGGGTGGTCAGTTCGTCCAGCAGCGCGGTCAGTTCCTGGCGCTCGCCGGGGTGTTGCTGCCAGCGGCGCAGCAAGCTTTCGGCGTCAAGCAGGATGTCCATGCCCTGGGCCAGGAAGTTGCTGATCAGTTGCGGATCGCGCTTGATGCGCAGGCCGGTGCCGGGGGCGTTGAGCAGGGCTTGGAGCTGTTGGTCCAACAGGCTTTGGGTGCGTTTGATCAAGCCCGCCGCGCCCTGGATCGGCGCGAGGGGATCGCTGTCCAGATCCCGCAGCCCTTGCTGGAACAGGCCTTCGGCTTCGAGCAACAGCTCAACTTCATCCAGGTCCAGCGGCAGGCGGTGAGCCTTGTATTCGCGGGTGAGGTGGTCGAGCGGCCGCGCCAGCTCGGCAATCGGCAACACGCCGGCCATGTAGGCGCTGCCCTTCAGGGTGTGCAGGGCGCGCTGCAGTTCATCGCTGACCTGCAGTGGCATGTGTTCGGCGGCTTGTTGCAGGAAATGGTTGAGGCTGTCCAGGTGGCTCTGGGCTTCGTTGCGAAAGATCTCCAGCAACATCGGGTCGTGCGGTTCGCCAACCGCTGCCCGGGCGCCGCTGGCCAACGCGTGGGCGCGGGCCGCGAGGGCGTCGACCTCATCGCGCTGACGCTGGTCGTTGGTGGCAAAGTCGGCGATCACTTCCGGCAACACCGCCACCGCTTCATCCAGCACCTGCTGCACCTCGGGGCCCATGGCGACGCTGCGCTCCAGCACGCGGTTCAGCAGGTTCTCCACGGCCCAGGCCAGTTCGGCCACTACCAGGGCGCGCACCATACGGCCGCTGCCTTTCAAGGTATGGAAGGCGCGGCGCATTTCGCTCTGGGCGGTTTTTTCCGTGCTATCGGGCAGGTAACGGTGCAGCACCTCGAGTACTTCATCGGTTTCCTCGAGGAAGACTTCGCGCAACTCATCGTCAACCGGCTCTTCATCAGGCGGGGGCGGCAGCAGGCTACCCGGGCGTTGCAGGGCCGGAGGGTTGAGGCGCGAGGTGGGGCTGGCCAGCGCATCGAATTGGGATTGGCTGGGCGCGGTGTCGCCGGACAGCGCACCGTCGGGTGCAACCAATGCCTGACGCCAGGGCTTCTCCACCGGCAGGTAGCCCAGCGCGCTCAGGCCCTGGGTGGCCAGCTCCAGCACCTTTTCCCCTGCGGCATCGGGGTCCTGGAGCATGCGTTCCAGGTAGTACTCCAGGCTGCTGATCACCTCGGCGAAATGCTCCAGCTGCACTTGGCGGGGCGCCGTATCGTTGACCATCAGCTGTTCATCGACGTAATCGGTGCAACCGCGCATCAGGCTCGCCGCGCGGGGCAGTGGAATCATCGCCAGGGCGCCGCGCACCTGGCTCAACAGCTCAGGCAGGGACTCCAGGCGCTGACGATCCCAATCGGCCTCGATGCAATCGATCACCAGTTCTTTGGCCTGGCGCAGGCACTGGCAGGATTCGCGGATCACCAACTGGTGGATCTGGGTCAGGTCGGTGGTTGGCAGACGGCTTTCTTCGCGGCGCTCCGGTTCCACCGTACCGACCATGCCGGCCAACGTCGCTTCGACGTAGAGCAATGCCCCGGCGACGTCCATCAATACGGCATCGCTCGGTTCGCGCTGCCCCTGGACCAGGCTCAGGACCACCGCGAGCTGGTCGATGATCACTTTGCGCGGCTGGCCGAAACCGAGCACCGCCAGGGTGTCGGCAATCTGGCGCAGCGGCGCGAGCAGCGGGTCAAGGTCCTGGGTGTGCTGACGGTCGCTGCGCACGAACAGATCGAGGCGTTCCTTGACCCGTACCAACTCTTCGCACAAGGCGCCGAGCACCGAGCCCATGGCGTTGCGGTCCGGCCCGGCCAGGCGTGCACGTTCGGCATCGACCACGGCGCTGTCGGGCAGCGCCTCATCCAGGCCGTAACGTTCCTTCAGGCTTTGCATACGCGGCGTCGGGCGGGTGACTTTGGCGACGTAGAACAGCAGGCTTTTTAGCAGCTCATCCGGCGCCGGCTGGTTGATCCCGTCGATGCCCTGGGCCAGCAGGCGCTTGAGCTGCTTGCCACTGGCCTTGAGCAGGCTGCGCAGTGCGGGGCTGTTGGCGATCACCCCGGTGAGCATGCCTTCGACCAGCGCCGAGGTGACCTGCCACAACGGCAACAGCGGCGCACCCTGGCACAGCGCTTCCAGGCGCGCGAAGACCCGCGCCATGTCTTCCAGATTGCTGGGGCCGTGGTCCTCGCGCAGCAAACCGGCCAAGGCCTGTTGCAGCAGCGAGTGCCACTGGCGCAGTTGTTCGTGCAGGTCCGGCGCAGTGCGTTGGGCCAGCGCCTCCGCGGGCAGCGGCGCGATCGTCAACAGTTGCGGACTGAACAGGCTGGTCTCCGACAGCAGGCTTTCACCGCGGGCGCTGCGCAGGTCGTTGAGCAGCGGCAACACCACCAGCGGCAGGTCGCGGCGGGCACTGTGTACGCGGTCCAGGTACAACGGCAATTGGCCGAGGGCCTGTTGCAGCAGGCGGATGCTTTCGTCGCGCTGGCTGACGTGCCCGGCCTGCAATGCCAGCGCCAGGGCCTCGATCTCTTCAGCCAGCAGGGCCGCGCCGTAGAACTCGACCATCTGCAGCGCGCCGTGCACTTGGTGGATAGCCGTCAGGCACTCGTTGATGGCGTCGGCGTCATGGGTGTCGACGTACGCATCCAGCGCCGAACGGGCCTGTTGCAGGGTTTCGGCAATGTCGCCCTTGACCCATTCGAGGGCCACGTAGTCGTGCCGGTCAACCATAACTGCTCCGCTTAGAATTCATGGGTTGCTGGTGTTCTTGAACCAATGGAGATTAAGTGTGGGAGGGGGCTTGCTCCCGATAGCAGTGGTTCAGCCAGTGGATCAAGTGACTGATGCACCGCCATCGGGAGCAAGCCCCCTCCCACATTTTGACCGCATTTCAGTCATCTGCCTGCTTGGCTGTCGGCAAGGTAAAACCTGATACCGACCGGCGCAACTGGCTCGCCATCTTCGCCAGGTTACCAATGCTCTCGGCGGTCGCCGTGGAACCGGACGAGGTCTGCGTGGTGATCTGCTGAATCACGTTCATGGTCAGCGAAATCTGCCCCGCCGACGAGGTTTGCTGCTGCGCCGCGTTGGAGATGCTCTGGATCAGCGCCGAGAGGGTTTTGGATACGCCTTCAATCTCTTCCAGCGCCACCCCGGCGTCCTGGGCCAGTCGCGCGCCGCGCACCACTTCGGTGGTGGTCTGTTCCATGGAAATCACGGCTTCGTTGGTGTCGGCCTGGATTGCCCGCACCAGGGTTTCGATCTGCCGCGTGGCGGCCGACGAGCGTTCGGCCAGCCGTTGCACTTCATCGGCCACCACCGCGAACCCACGCCCGGCATCCCCGGCCATGCTTGCCTGGATCGCGGCGTTCAGGGCGAGGATGTTGGTCTGGTCGGCGATATCGTCGATCAGGCTGACGATGTCGCCAATCTCCTGGGACGATTCACCCAGGCGCTTGATGCGCTTGGCAGTGTCCTGAATCTGTTCGCGAATGTTGTCCATGCCATGGATGGTGTTGTGCACCACCTCGTTGCCCTTGTTGGCAATCTCCACCGAGCGTTCCGCCACCGCCGAGGACTCGGCGGCATTGGCCGAGACCTGGTCGATGGACTGGGCCATCTGGTTGATTGCGGTGGAGGCTTCGGCGATCTGCTGGGCCTGATGCTCCGAGGCCTGGGCCAGGTGCATGGCGGTGGCCTGGGTGTCCTGCACCGCGCCGGCGACTTGGCCGGCAGTGAGGTTGATGGTGGCCACCAGGTCGCGCAGTTGGTCCACCGAATAGTTGATCGAATCGGCGATGGTGCCGGTGAAATCTTCGGTGACCGAGGCCGTGACGGTGAGGTCGCCGTCGGCCAGGTCTTCGATTTCGTCCAGCAGGCGCATGATCGCGTTCTGATTGCGCTCATTCTTTTCAGCGGTTTCGTGCAGTTGGCGGTTGGTCTCACGCACCATTACCAGGCCGATCAGGATGATCGAGGCCAGCGCCAGCAACCCCAGCACGTAGCCGCCGAGGGTATCCAGGCTGCGCCCGCCGGCCAGATTCTCGAAACCGGTGGCCAGGTGCGAGGCTTCATCGAGCAGGGTTTGCGACAGGTTGAAAATACGGCTCGCCGAGGCGCGTACCTGGAACAACTGCGGCGAGGTTTCGAGGATTTCATCCACGGAACCCGAGACGAATTCGAACAGTTCGGCAATTTCGCCCAACCGCGCACGGGCGTCGGGGTCTTCAACCTGGGTGATGCGCAAGCCTGGGTTGCCATTGAGCATGCCATTGAGCACCACGCCAAAGCGATTGGCGTCGCGACCAAAGGCATCGGCGGCCTGCACGGCGGTTTCATCGCCGGCAAGCACGGTGTTGACCGCGCCGAGGATGCGCTCTGCCAGCAATGACTGGCGCTGGGCCAGTGCCACCTGGCTCGCCGGGGCACCGCGCTGAAGCAGAATGTCGACGACTTTTTCCGACTCTATCTGCAACTGCGGCACGGTTTCGGCCAGGGTGGCGGCCACTTGGTGCAACGACAGCACGGTCTGTTCGCTGGCCAGAATGGCGTCGGTGTTTTTCAGCAGGGCTTCCCAGTCGGTCTGCACCGCACGCATTTCAGCGCGTACGGCAGTGGGCGCGGCCGGCAGGCCGGTTTGCGGGTCGCCTTTTTTCAGGTAGCCCCAGCGCTGCGCAAAGTCATTGCGCGCCTCGCCCAACAGTTTGAACGCGGCGGCCTTGCCGGCGGCGGCTTCGGTGGCGTTCTTGGCGATGCGCTGGGACAGCACCCGCAGCTCGCCGGCGTGGCCGATGTACTGTTTGTCGTAGGTGGACTGAGTGTTGAGGTAGGCGAAGTTGGCGAACAGCAGCATGATGAACACGATCAGTGCAATAAACAGCACGATGATCTGCGAACGGCTGCGCGAGGCGGCCTGGGGTTTGGGCGTGGTCACGGTGGTCATGCGGCGACATCCATGAAGCCTGGGGCCTGGGCCAGGGCGAAGGGGCTGAAGACCTGCCATTGCGGGTCGCCATCGAACTGGCCCTGGATAAACGGCGCGCCGCTGGTGGCACTCGCCACCCACGCGTCCAGTGCAAAATGTTGCATGCCCACCACCTCGTCCACCAGCAACCCGACAAACAGGTCGTTGAATTCCACCACCAGCACTCGCCGTTGCTTGCGCGCCTTGGACAATTGCTGACCAAGAAACCCGCCCAGGTCCAACACCGGCAGCAAGCGCCCGCGCAGGTTGGCCACGCCTTTGACCCAGGGTTTGACTCCAGGCATCAGGGTGCAGCGCGGCTCATGCAACACCTCGGCGACTTCGCCCATGGGCGCCACATACCAGTGCTGCCCCAGGCGAAAGCCAATCCCGCTCCAGCGTTGCAGGCGGGTTTCCTGGGACGGCAGGTCAGCGGCCAGCAGGCGGCAGCGGCGGTCGATGTCCAGCAGCAGCTCAAAGGCGGTTTGCGACTCGGTCATGATGGCGTGCCGTCAGCCGGCCAGCACCTTGTTCAGCGTGGCGATCAGGGTTTCCTCATCGACCGGCTTGGTCAGGTAGTCCTTGGCACCCTGGCGTGCGCCCCAGATCTTGTCGGTCTCCTGATCCTTGGTGGTGATGATGATGATCGGGATGCCGTTGGTTTCCGGCTCCTTGGACAACTGGCGCGTGGCCTGAAAGCCGTTGAGGCCCGGCATCACGATGTCCATCAGTACGGCGTCGGGTTTTTCCTGGCGGGCCAGGGCCACGCCGTCCGCGCCATTTTCGGCTTTCAACACCTGGTGACCGTGCTTTTCCAGCATGCCGGTCAGTTTGTACATTTCGGTCGGCGAATCGTCGACGATCAGAACACGTGCCATGGTTTTCCCCGCTACATTGGTCGGCGCCGGCCCTCGGGGGGCGGCGTCAGTGTGCTTGTTCT
>Ga0265797_10009666_pt1 | contig 12454 bp, 14 predicted proteins | sample P2T30metagenome_FD_192433 | JGI IMG/M metagenome (GOLD analysis project Ga0265797, IMG submission 192433) | Plant litter microbial communities from East Loma Ridge, Irvine, California - P2 T30 | ecosystem: Environmental > Terrestrial > Plant litter > Unclassified | place: USA: California... | reverse complement strand
GTGCTATCTAGGTCTGGGACGTACCATTGTCAAACCTGCGGAAGACCGTGAGCGCAAGAGTGTCGGGACAGAGACTACGTTCAGGGAGCTAGGGGATCGCGATGCCCTGCGCGACAAGCTTCGTCACGTCGCCGAAGAGCTCGAAGGAGACCTGAAGCGCACTGAGTATAAAGGGAGGACCATCTGCATCAAGATCAAACTTCATACCTACGAAGTGCATACACGACAGACGACACCACCATTTGCTGTTAACAAAGCGGATGACTTATACAGATACAGTCTCCCTATGCTGGAGAAGCTGATGAAGGAAATACCGGACCTGAAGTTGCGTCTCATGGGCCTGAGAGTCACACAGATCATCAGCACAAAGAAGCCTGGAATCGACTTCTTCGGCCGTGCAGCCAAGACATCGTCGACTTCTTCAAAGGCTTCCACCTCAAAGAATGAAGGGACATGGGAGACCTGGCCCGAGGAGGAATTTGAAGAAGCCGCACAACAAGAGCGCAACGACGAGATGAATGATTTGGAGAAGCTGTCTCAGGAACAAGGGCACCAGGAAGAGGAACGATCGGCGCCCGAACCGCAATGGCAGTGTCCCATTTGCTCCATCTCTCAACCGCCAGATGACGCGAGCTTCAATGCCCATATCGACTTTTGCCTTTCGAAACAGACTATCAGGGAAGTCGTCAAATCTACAGCGCCGTCACCAGAGAAGCAATCCATCGCCCCCAAGCCAATAACCAAAAAGGGAAAGCGTGGAAGACCGAAGAATGAAGGGTCAATTTCAGAACAGCAGGCGAGAGAAAAGAGAAGGGCTTTCTTCTCGCTTGGCAACAGCAACTAAAGATAAACATATGATACCCAGACAAAGATGCTGAAACCTATTAATGCACTGTTGTTTGACTTTTTCTGTACCCCCAGTAGTACCCAGCATTGCGACCCTGCAGTTTTGTTCTCCTTTGCTAATCCAAGAAAGAACACAAATGAAAACAAGAGGGTATATCCAATTAAAAATCCACGCGCATGCCAACTTCCGCCTTCCTACCAAGTCCACACTAATCCCACCCACTTCTCTCATGCACCCTTCTAGGTGTCCTTCTCATCCCCGTGCCCTGCATCCCTTCATTCCTGCCCTCACCTACACCATCCCTCATACCAAAGTCCATGGCTCCATATCCTTCCCCTAGCACTGTGCTCTCCCTCCCTTCCCTCCACGAATGATTGCTTTCATTGTACCCTGGGGGAACCGGCCACTGCATCTCATTTTCATTCACGTTGAAAGGGTAAGCGCCCAGATCGGTATTCAGACTGTTCGTATGACTGTGGAGACCCGAGTGGAGTGCAGGTGGTGAGAGGGAGGCTTGCTGACGGTCGATGAAATCGTTGGTGTGGGCATGCGGCGAGAAGTCGGATTCTGTGAGGCGAAAGCTGTCGTCCATGCGCGATTGGCTTCTGGGTGGCGCATCGCGGTCGCGGGAACGTGGGAGAGAATCCATTCGCGGGTTGAAGGTATTGTCAGTATTTCTGTCGCGAGCTGCTCGAGGCCCGAACGTCTCGCCTTGTAAACGTGGTTTGCGATCGGTGAATTCGTCTTGTATGACTTTCTCGTTTTCGCGGCGGCGTTCGAATTCTTGACGGAAATGATTGCCAGCGTTGTGAGAGAGGTGGAGGTTGTTGATCTTCTCTCCTAGGCGGCGGATGTCGTTCTGCATCAGTGTTGCGCCGTCGAGACTTGGTGGGGGTGGAGGAAGTGCGTGCTGCGGTGGGGGAGGGAGTGCATGTTGCGGTGGTGGACTGGGAAAGTTATGACCTGCTATCTCAGCGTGTCGTGCATCTTCATGGTGGCTCGTACGTTCGCTGTTCGGTGTTGCATCGAGCTCTACAGGCGCAGATTGCGCAGGCATTGGATCCCATGCGCGCTGCCAACACCAAGATCGTTGCTGCCTAGCTTCTAGATGCTCTATCTGACCGTTGCTTACCCACTCAGGCATGCGCTTGAGATCGGTGTTCAGGAAGTATCGCACGCCGTCTGTGTGCTTCAGGCTTTGGACGTCGACAGATAGAGTTGACAAGACCTGCAGCACGCCGTACAGAAGCACCCAACGTCCTAGACGTGCTTCGCGCGGTGTCATGTGTTTCAAGTCGGTGGTGAGCTCGAACTGTTCGAACTTGTCAATAAGCGTAGATCCTAAGAAAACGTCAGCACAGGCCGACAAGTGTCCATTTTTTGTCAATTACCGTTGAAGTTAACGTCCAGTTTCTCGATATTCGTTGCATCGCTAAAGATAATGGAGAGCTGCAGTTGTGCTTTTGCGTCCTTTGTGGTATCCTTGGGCTTATCCTTTTTCAGTGAAGAGAAGAAGCTCTTTTTCTCCTTGTCCTTGCCCGTCTTTGGTACCTCTCTAGGAAGTAAGGGGTACGGATGCGGAATGTGTGCATACCCGTTCTTTGCATCGTAGGTGACCAGCATATCCGTCATACCGAGCTCTGGCAAGTCTGCACTGAAATTGTCATTTTTTCGATGAGCCATCTCCCACTTACGAGATGCTCGCTCCTCTCGAGGATTCCATATCACGTCTCTGTCGACGAAATAATCGTACAGAGAACCAAAATCTTCTTGCATAGCGTTCACAACCTTGCGATTAAGCCATGTCTTGTCGGAGGTCGGTGGCCAATTACCGTATATGCGGGTGAAATGACCAATGAGGAACTGGCGAAACGACTGGTAGCTCTGATAGACTGGGCTATTCGCAGTTTTCAGTGTGTCTTCCCAGAGATCACTGAAGTCGAAGTTGGACAGTTTTTCCTCTGCTTCCATGACGCGCAATTGCAGTGTCTTCGCAGCTAAACCGAGGTTCCGCCTTGTGACCACAGAGAGACGTTTGAAATCCGGGTGGTCCTCTATTTCTGGTGTCATGACACCAGCTAGGTGTACAAAGCTCTCGAGGTAGCCTTGTCGCCACTTGATAGTGTCCTGTTCTGCCCATGCCAAAAGCCCAAGAGCTCGTCGAATATTGTTGCGTAAGTCATCGATCCCATATCGGCCAAGGTATTCTGTAATCATTTGGACACTACGTTCCCTAGCTGTCATTCCAGATCGAGCGTCCGTGTCAAGATCGTACATGATATGTATCTGAGGTTGCAGTGTACTCAGCATGTCATACACGTCTGCTCCAACTATAGGTTTGCCATGCAACATGGCCAGGAAATTACGAATAGCAACGTGATGGAGTCTCTGCCCCTGAGGTGTCCTTATGTTTTCGGGCGCGGTGAACCATATCTCGTGGGTTGGGTTGCGTTGGAAACTCTGTTGAAAAGGAGGTGGCGAATTGGTGTAGTGTCGATGGGAGGCTTCAGATGGATGATAAGCTCTAGAAGTAGTCCGAGAATCTATGCTATGTGACTGGTCGATGTCAAAAGGCGGCGGAGATCGTCCGCCTGGTGATGTTGGACCTAACATCCGCCGTTGTGCAGGTTGTGGAAAATTCGGAGAGAAAGGCTGCGATGGTGAACTTGCGCTCTCCGAAAGCGCCCAGTCATCAACATCGTTATCGTCTATTTGACCGTACAACAAGGCATTACTCAGCCAAGTGGAGCCTGAATTTTGAAGGACCTCCAAATCAGCCCGGATCGAAGGGACTGGGCGATCCTCGTCTACCTGCTCCTCTTTGAAATAGATAAGCACACTACCGTGCTGCATATCTTCATCCTGAAATACTGCGTCAGATGGATTTAGCTTCTTCATGCATGCTAACAACTTACGTAGTCGAACCCTCCATATGGGCGCATGCCATCTTTGCCATCCGTCCAAACCTTGAAGTTCAGCCATGTTTTCTGGTCGGTTGGAAAGGCGTAGGACGCGGACGATTCAGACCTAAAGACAGGAGGTGTGGGCGTCGGTGCAACGCTCTTCTTGATTGGTACTCCTCCCCCTCTACCACGAGGAGCTTTTGTATCTTTACCTTTTGCCTGGTACTTTGTCTTGTCCTTGCCTTTTGCCGAGTTGTCTGATACAGATTCGGCTCTAGAAGAATTCGTTGGCGGAGGTCGACTTCCGGAAGAGACGTCGGATGGAAGAGTATGTAGTCGCGGTCGACTGCTGCTGCCACCATCGTGCGTAGAACTGCTTCGCGATGTTGCATGACTGTTGTTGCTGGAAACTGTAAGGGAGCGTTGAATCCCACTCCTGGGATTACTAGAGTTTGGTGATGGACGCCACTCTGTAAACGCATCATGGTTTTCCTGTATCCGTTCGGGAGCCTTTCCCTTTACAACCGCCTTCTTCTCTTTCTTCTCGACTTCTTTCTGCTGTACCTTTCGACTACGCGCGCCTCGTGCCGACATATCTTGCTCGAGTCGTTGGTAGGGCTATAGATTCGTCGGTGGTCGGATGTAAAGTTTGGACAAAGGAGATCGTTCTATATTTGCATCGAACTTGAGATGTTTTTCTATACTGAGCTTCGAACAAAATCAGGAAGAGGCAATATGATTGGCTCTGGAGTATCGTGTTGCCCGCTTTCTCGCCTATTTCGGTAAATGCTATGCCTGCCGCAAGAATCCAGGAACAACAATGAAACAAAGGCGTCGGCCGATGATGTGGTGGTATTGATTAGAAACAAGCGGATGAAAGAGTGTGGGATGGCATTGAGGCTCATGCGATCAAAACAACATGGGAACTACCACGCGCAGAAAAGAACGCGAGGGGTTAATAAGGCAGACACGTTCGCGGTACCAGGTCGTATATATCGAACCTATTCTCGAAAAAACCCCATGTCCGCTTGTCCCGGCGCTCAGGATGCGGAGCACAGGGCAGTGTGTCGAATGCGGTCTGGCTGCTGATAAGAGACTCATCCTACCGAGTTGCTGCAGGTTAATCCGCGAAGCGAGCGGCCCAGTGCAATGGCAATCCTTTTGCAGAAGAGGTGCATCCGCAGGTGGGGAGACCAATAGCGACCCCAGTGTTATGGCTTGGATGGCAGAGAATGGCAGGCTGTGATAAGGCCGGCTGATTCTTGTGCCTCTCGGCGGTCAGCAATCCCATCACCATGCAGCACGAAATGAAAAACAATCCTTAGGCGCAGACTGTGGGCTGAGGCAGAGCGGCACAGGCGAGCAGGTGAGATTTGACGTCTAGGAGCTCCACGGTGCTTCTCCATAACGTCCGGATTCACGCAAGGTAGCCCTTGCATTGGGGAGCTTGGGCCCAAGGCTCTGGGTGATGAGCGCAAAGACGTCTGGTCGGGACGAATTTCAGGGCCAGGTGAGTGCTGGCTCAACGGCCGCTTGCTCGGCGGTTCTGCGAGGATCCACGAATGATGGCGACGCCCACATGCCGTCTAGGCTGATGGGAGCGGGTTGGGCGCCGACAGCTGTCCAGACCCACGCTCAGCTACGGCGTGTGTGTTGCTGTTCCACGCGATGCCACTAATGCGCGTCGAGTATCGAGCCGCGAGCGTCGAGGCATGGCAGGATGCGAACACATTTTGATAGTCGAAAACCAGTTCTGCCGCCGGTGCAGGTTGTGTTTGAGGGTGTGGTCTGTCCGTCGCGTTTTTTGGCGGTTTGGTTGGCTAGAAATGAGGAAGGCACGATCCAGCCACAAAGTACCAGCCTCCCCCGCCTTCACCATACCCACCACCCGAGTAGGCATCCCACTTTAAAGTATACATCCCGGTTTCCATGCTCAATACGTCACCTTGCAACACCGCGACCATTCTGCAACCCGATCGCAAAACAAGACGCATCCTGGTCTGTCCTATCACTGCGAGATCTTAAAAGCGCGCTGCCCTGCATTTTTTTCGGCGGCTTGTCGTCGTCCTGCATCTCTCTTGTCGCATCGCACCTGCTTCGTTACACGGTATTAACCGACCGTGGTTCAGCTGACAGCTCGACCAAAGCAAACACCTCTTCTCTCGAAGCACTTTTGCGATCCTGCCAACTGCCATCATGTCGTTCTCCGGACTATCCTTCATCTTTTGGCGCGTCTTCCAGATCATCACCTTGATCCCGTGCCTGGGCATGCTCGCCTGGTTCGTCGACTGGTACAACAGCCGCGGCCTCCTCACACCAACGTCAATCCTCGTCCTGTTCATCGTATCGGTGCTCGGCGCAGCATGGGCTATAGGCACCCTCTTCCTCTACACGCGCGCGAAGCACTCTGCCAAATTCGTGGCTTTCATCGACCTTCTTTTCATGGGCGCCTTTATCGGAGCCGTCTATGCTCTCCGAGGGATTGCTGATGCCGATTGCTCCAACTGGGAAAGGAATGGTTCCTACAGTGCTGATCTTGGTTTATTCACTGTCAGTGGAGACAGGTGGGGGTTCAACATCGACCGCCAATGCGCCATGCTCAAGGCTTCATGGGCTTTCGGAATCATGTAAGTTCAATTTCAGAAAAGGTCGAAGCAAACACGAATCTAATCCTGTGCAGGAACATCATTTTCTTCTTCATCACTGCCATATTGGCTCTACTTGTGCACCGTCACCACCGTAATGACCGAGTCGTTGTGAAGCGCGAAGTCCACCGCTCCCGTCACGGCCACCGCTCCCGTAGCCCTCGCTACTCGCACCAGAGCCACAGTCGGAGCCGACGCAGCTATGTCTAAGCTTATGGGACATGTCAAATAATGACAGGGTATTCGGGGTATCGGAGTTGGGTTTGGAGCATCTGGCACTGGCTATGGTCAGAATTACGAATTTCTTTGGACATATTCCCCCTTGCGCCAATATTTGAAAGTATTGGCGTGTGTATTGAGATGATATGGAAGCGAAATGGTTACGACATTGGTATGAGAATACATCCCTGGACCACGGGAATTAGAACGACTCTGTAGATAATTGCTTTATGAGAACTATGGTCGCGAGCAAGTCTACACTCTAAGCAACGTGACAGAACACGTCAACAAACAGACCCCACCAACAACAACAATAATGTATTGCTGCCCGAGTGTGGTAATGCTGTCTTAGTGGACAGGCTGTCCATGTTGCGAAGTTTTTTTGAACCAGGATATTCGCTGCACACGACTGGTAACGTTAACTCGGATCCACTTGGAATTTGCACCCCTCCAGTCCAACCTCTGTACCAGTGCACCGACGTGTTCGACCAAGTTTCTTCGCTGATAGACTCAGGGTCTAGGATCGTGCAGAGGTCAAGTCAAAATTGGTTGTGACTGGGGTTGATATTCTACAGTTGCGTATGGCGCGTTACTCCTATGCAAGCTCCATTGATGCAATTCCGCTCCATCATGATACTGGTACAATAATGTCATACAGTCCATAGCCATATATGCAGCCTTCTTCCACTACCACACTCTGCAAAGCGCCATACCACCCAGCTGTCGCTCCACACATTCTCTTGCCTCGAGTATTCCTCGGTCTGTTGTAAGGAACATGCATTCTCCGGGATGCGTCAGCCCCTTTACGTAGCTCGATTCGCGTGTCCTCGTGATCTTGCCCAAATCCTCGCTCGTCAGCCATATCCGCCGTGTGGGCTTGGAAACTAGCTTCATGTTCTTCAATACGGGCTCGTTTTGCCAGTACTTTAGGCCAAGCCATAACCGTCTCCGCGCCGGGTTCTGAGGTACATGTATATCGTGGACCTGCTCTTGACCTAGTGGTGCCTTCTCTCCAGTGCCTGCTGGTGCATCAATGGGGTATGCAAGCCATGGCTCCTCCTTCAGCTTCTGTGCCATTATGTCTAGTTGCTCGGGATCTTGCTGTGTCTGGAGGAGAAAGGGCTTTGGTGGTGTTGGCCCGCCGAGTGTGACTGAAGAGAGGAAGCCTTCGCGTTGCAGACCCAGCGCAATGTTGACGTGCATCTTGGAGACTGGTATTGATGTCAATCCAAGGCGAGCTTTGGAGGCGTTCTGCATGTGCGAGCAGACATGTGCGAGGTTGACGAGAGACATATTGGCTGCAGTGGTGGTGGGAATTTGCCCTCGACGGGCTGCGGCAGCAGGCGGGCGCGATGGCCGATGTGATGATGAGAGCGACCGTGTATCTGGTAGCGAGTATCAACGGTGAGGCTCGATGCAGCCTCCAGGTACGATTGCGCGTGGTGTCGTCGGCGGATGCTCTACGCAGCAAATTTCTGGATTGGCTCGGAGGTCCGCAAGTCACGAGTGGATCGCTGCTGCCCGCTCCATTCGGCAGAGCTTGGACCGGCGCCTACTAAAGTCGACACTAATGGGCGGGCGCTTCGAGGACGACACAAATAGAAGACCGCGCAGCTGTTGGTCGGAGCTGTCGTCGGCTTATATGACAGCCTTGCGACCCTATATATGCCTTTGATCTCTCCTGATGATTCTCCAAGAGTACTAACTGTTCGTCTTACTACTTCTCTACAGCGTCTCCACATCCTGGGACATCTTGGGCTGTCAGACATCTTGGACGCCCGATAGACCATCATCGTACACTAACACAATGCCTCCACAGCAGGGCGAAGTGTCCCTCTTGACGCTGTAAGTAGTAAGAGATGCTTGGGCCTCGAAGCTGTACTGACATTTAGATAGCTTTGCAGACGTCCATTACTACATCTCCCCACCTACCCAGCAACCCCCACATCATCGCTTCGACAAAGGCTCCTATGTCTACCTTTACCACAATCCCATGCGCCAGAGTGGGCGCATAGAAGTAGCGAACCATGCGGGCACACCCAACCAGGATGCCTTTGCCGGTCAGCTGGACACCATCAAGATTGAGCAAACATACAAGCACCCGTGCTTGTTCACCCTCACGGTCGATGCCTTCCAGAGTCACACCGGCAACGCGAGTCCGCATCATGACACGTCACAGTGGCACCTTCCCACACCCGATCCCTCGAACCAGGGCAAATACATGTACAGGCTGCACACGGTAGATTTGTATTTTTGGACACCAGAGGATGCGAGCCTCTTTCTTGACTCTATTCGGAGAGTGCTACAACCGCACCAACTGCAGATTACGCGCAACCCCAATGCCACCCCAACGCACTCGGAACACAAGAACGATGCCCTGAGTCCTGTCATCGCGAGGCTGGAGAGTGCAGCCATATCACACACTAGTCGGACTCCGAGTGTCAGTACAACGCAGTCATTCCCTGGCCCTCCTACCGCACCCGCACCAACATCACCCCCTCCCAGCGAGCAGCCGCCCAACTACGCTCCAATGGCATACAATCCGGCAGCTCCAGCCGCGCCAGAGCCTATCGCGCATCGTGAAAAGACACCACCACCGCCAGACGCAAACGACGGCACTGGTCTTGGGTCTGCTGCTGTACACGATCAGCATGCCGCACAATACAGCAACCCACTACAAGCTTCATTTGCGCCCCAGCCGACATCAGGATCGTACTTTCCAGGACCACCAGCGCCAGGCCAGGGCTTTACTGGTCCACCGAGTGTGCACCGTACAAACACGGCGGGGTCAGTGCCGAGTGCACCACAAAGTCCGCCGTCGTTTGCACCACCTCCATCTGCGCCTCCACCAGGCCAATACAATGGCCATACCCCACCACCTCCCGCCATGAAGCGAACATCCACCATGCCAGTTCAGCAGTACGCCAACTACCCGAACTCGCCCGGATTTCCGCCTGCCCCCCAATCGCCGCCTGCGCATTCTGCTGTACCGTCTCCTGGATTTCCTCCTCAGCAATATCAACCAATGGCATCCCCGGGCTATGCACAATATCAGTATGGTAGCACAACAGCTCAGCCTCAAGGACAAAATTTGCATCAACAACTTTACAGACCAACGGAGACTGAAGCCGCGGTGCAAGATCACGAGAATCCCAACGCGCCGCAACGCAACTCGAACATCGGAAAACGGGTAGATAAAGTGGAGAAGGGTATTGGCAGTTTCTTGAAAAAGCTGGATAAGAAGTTCTAGTATAGTGTCAGTGCGCCAGTTCTTGTATCTAACTTGAGTTTTGCCAGCCAGCGTAGTCATTGACGACTTTGGAGATCGAAGCATATACCCTTTTGAATAATTTACGGCCACTATTACGACCAGCGTCGCCTGTGCCACTCTTGTAGATCAAGCATGTGAATGCGATCATTATGCAGTACGAGCTCCAATCAGTGCCCGGCGCTAGCGTATCCTTGAATCTGGGAGAGACCCTAAAATAGTAGCAGGTTTCTGGAGATGACATGAGCTCTTGCTTTTGCCTCAACCGCTGAGGTGAGGAGCCTAGCGGCCATGGTACAAAACCGTTGGGAGATCGCTAGAGGCTCAATTATTGCAGTGTTGCCGTGCTACACTTTACTGTAGATTTAATGTCTATTTGCGCTCGCAGCCGCCGCCTCCCCAGCCACAGAGCCCCTGGTCACTGCTCCCCATCATCCCAGCATCCGCATTAACCCTCAGCTGCCAAGGCAAGCATCCGGGCGCAGGCCTAGCCAGAACATCACTCGCGGCTTTCCCCCCATTGTTGTTAGTCGTCTAGTTATTCCCAGACTATACACCTGACACCGATCCCCAATATCCTAACCACATCTACGACTCGCTCACCGCCGCTGCCGCTGCCGCCGCCGCCTGCTTAGACGTTTCGACGCAACGGTTCGACAGCTCCTAGTGCGAAACAGTAACCAAGAACGCGGGCCTTCCGAAGCTTGGGCGATCCACCTTTGTCCAAACAAGTGATCTCATTGTGAAAACAAGGCTTCGGCAACATCCTTTGGTTGAAGCATTTGACGTTTGACATAACTGGTGTATGGTTGTTTTGGTATCATGTTGTTACCTGCGCGGCATGCAAGGGAAGGCGCGTTGGAGCGGAGAGAGATCTCCAAGCAAGGCAGGACCTTTGTTGTTGTAAGTTCTCCGCGTGCAACCTTTCCGTGTTACCCTGGAGCCCTGACTGACCCTGATTGCCTAGGTCGGAGTCATCGCCGTTGCCATCTTGGTTATACTCATCATCACATACTTCTCGACCCTCAAGTTCCGAGCACCATACCGCGCCGCAAAGAAAGCACAACAGTCGTCCAACGACAAACTACCTTCGTTATTCTCCTGGAAAGCGTTCCGCAAGCGCCCACGCCGAAATGACTACTCGACGAGTCTACAAGACACGGAATACCGGGGCAGTACAAGTAGGGCAAGTGGTGAGATGAGCGGAGCTGCGGCTGGGGATCCTGAGAGGCAGATGAACAGCACCACGGCAGCTGGGGTTGACAGGAACACGTCGATTCGCAGTGTTATGACGCTGCCCGCCTACTCCTCCGCCGCACGAGAGAACGAGAGGGTATTGGCTCGCGAGGGTGAGCGCGCGGGCGTCGACACGGTCGTTGAGCTCCCAGAGACACTAGACGAGGAAGAGAGACAACGAGAAGAGGAGATGGAATCCCTATACCAAATACGACTGGCACGACGTATCGAAGCAACGGATCGAGAAGCACGCCGGCAAGCGCGAAGAGAGGCACGCGCTCGTGGAGACGTCCAAGCACTCGCAGATATCCGACGAAGGGCCGAAGAAGCTGCAGACCTCTCTGTATCACAAATGCTCATCGCTGAGCACCAAGCCAGAAATCGAAGCCGCGAACAGCGGGTATCTGCCGTAGCCTACGGCGACCTCGGTGTTGCAAGGCACGACGGCACTCGACTAAGGGCCAATTCTTCCGAAAGCGATAACCGACCCCTCTTAGATTCTGCGGCGTCATTCTCTGGTCAAAGCCGTGGCCGCGACGCACACGCACGCGGTCTTTCCGTTACCTCTCTCGCACAATCAGTTGATTCACACGCATCCGATGACTACGACTTCGCAGATGCCTCGCGCTCAAACTCGCACTCAACCGGCCCCAACAGCGAAGGCTTTGAGGTCGTGCCGCTGAACCCAGAAAGGAGTCATAGTGGAAGCGGCGGACCGTCGCCAGAGATACCGCGAGAAGATGCGCCCGCATACGAAGATCCGCCCAACTACGAAAGCCCCATCAACACCAGGGCGCCACAATTGCCAGCACTGAACCTGGATCTTGAAAGACTACCTAGCATCCAAGTCACAACGGAACCGACCCCTGTAGAAGGTCGAGCACCATCATCCCTTACATAAACTTCTCGCATAATATCGCATTTCCAGCCTCGTGCTATTGTACACATTTGGGTATAGCCATTTCGAGCCATTTCGAAACAGCATTCATTGTTACTCGTCAACGATCTCACGAAGTCACCGCTGTTTGAACAGCGAGTTGTTGTTCGCACTATTGCATTTCCTCGGTTATTATGGCGTGGCGCGATAGGCGCACTAGAGGGAGCATATGTACACATAGGTATTGCTCAGACCTTGAATATCCCATCCCATTCTCTCACCTATATTTGTGTGATTGCTTTACATGTGCCAAGCTATTATCGTGTAGGCAGCAATAGTGTACTAGCACTTGTTCTTTGCATAGCACAGAAGATCCAGTGTTTCAACTTCCATGTAGGACAGTCAACACCTGAGAAGCCGATCCATATATATATATATATATATATTGAGATCATCCTG
>Ga0265797_10009665_pt1 | contig 12458 bp, 16 predicted proteins | sample P2T30metagenome_FD_192433 | JGI IMG/M metagenome (GOLD analysis project Ga0265797, IMG submission 192433) | Plant litter microbial communities from East Loma Ridge, Irvine, California - P2 T30 | ecosystem: Environmental > Terrestrial > Plant litter > Unclassified | place: USA: California... | reverse complement strand
TTTGCGATTTTCTTTATTGTAGTGCCGCTGTCAATTAATCTAGTGAAAGAAAAAAGTCAGGGAACGAGCGTGAGAATCCGTACGAGTCCGACGCCCTATTTCATTCATATTTTAGGAAAAACATTCACTTATTTAATCATTTGCGTCATCCAGTTTTTGCTGATGGTTGCGGTAGGAATCTGGATTTTTCCTTTGATGGATTTACCACAATTTGATGTTTCCGGAAAAATGTTCCACCTTCTGATTGTCACTCTTTTCGCCGGATTAGCCGCGATTGGATTTGGAATTTTAATCGGAACCGTTTCCAATACACAGGAACAGTCGGCGCCGTTTGGAGCGACTTCCGTGGTAGTTTTGGCAGCGATTGGCGGAATCTGGGTTCCGGTTTTCCTGATGCCCGAATTTATGCAGAAAATAGCGCAGTTTTCCCCGATGAACTGGGGTCTGAATGCGTATTACGATATTATTTTAAGAAACAGCGGCATTGGCGAAATTGCCAAAGAACTGATTTTCTTATTTTTATTTTATATTGCGATGGTGACCATTTCTTTACTTTATGAAAGGAAACAAAATAGTGTTTGATTTGTTTAACCACAAGGAGCACTAAGATTTTTCACGAAGAGCACAAGGATAAATTAATCAGTTTTAATTTGTGGTCTTTGTGAAAGCCATTGTGCCCTTTGTGGTAAAATAGAAAGAATAACTTTAAACACAAACAATATGAATGAAAATGACATTTCAAAAATTGTATTTGATGCAGGATTGAAAGTTCATCGTCAGCTGGGAGCAGGACTTTTGGAAAGCGACTATGAAGAATGTATGCACTTTGAACTGAAGAAAACAGGATTATTGGTAGAAAAACAGAAGCCAATGCCATTAATCTATGAAGATATAAAATTGGACATTGGTTACAGGCTCGATTTCTTAATTGAAAGAAAAGTTGTTGTAGAAATAAAATCTGTCGAATCATTAAATGATATTCACATTGCCCAAATTTTAACCTACTTGAAACTAAGCAATTGCAAATTAGGTTTACTTATTAATTTTAACTCGGTTTTATTTAAAAATGGCGTTAAGAGATTAATTAACGGAACAATTGAATAATTTCAATAATATAATTAAGTTTAAATAGTGTCCTTCGTGAAAACCTTTGTGCCCATTGTGGTTTATTAACCACTAAGAAAACTAAGATTTTTCACAAAGAACAAAATAAAATGAAATTGATTTTAACTAGTGTCCTTTGCGAAAAACTTTGTGCCCATTGTGGTTAAAAAAACAAAACAAAATGCAGTCTAAAAACATAACCTGTACCGAAGAAGTACGCGTCCGTTTCAATGAAACCGACCCGCTGGGAATCGTCTGGCACGGGCATTACATCGTGTATTTTGAAGACGGAAGAGAAGCTTTCGGAAGACAGCACGGCTTGACCTATCTCGACATCCAAAAAGCCGGATTTGTAACGCCGATTGTAAAAAGCACCTGCGAACATTTTCTTCCTTTGAAATACGGCGAAACGTTCAATATTGTAACGACTTTCGTCAATTCTGTTTCAGCAAAATTAATTTATAAATACAAGATTTTTAATAAGAACAATCAACTCGTTTGCAGCGGAGAAACCATTCAGGTTTTTCTGGATTCTGAAAATAATTTATGTCTTTATAATCCAGAGTTTTTTCAGGCTTGGAAAGATAAAATGGGATTATAATTGGCGATTGGCTGTTAGCTTTTGGCTTTTCAAAATATGAATCGAAAATTTCATTAATTAATGAACAGAGAAATTTACATTACAGATTACAACTGCGTCACGCCTTTAGGTTTTGATGTGGAATCAAATTGGAAGGCACTTCTGGAAGGAAAATCCGGCGTTGCTTTACATAAATTCATAGAAAATCACGAAGCTTTTTTTGTTTCTAAAATTGATTCTGAGAAATTGGATGAGGAATTTAATCAACACTTTGATAATAAGAATTTCACTAGGCTTGAAAAAATGTTTCTGTTGAGCCTAAAAGCTTTGGTGGAACGACATCATATTTCAGATGAAACGGCTTTTATTCTTTCGACAACAAAAGGAAATATCAGTTTATTAAAAAATGAAACCACTTTACCGGAAGGCATTTATCTTTCAAAATTAGCTCAAAAACTGGCAGATTTTTTTGGATTTAAAACCAAACCGATTGTCGTTTCCAACGCCTGTGTTTCCGGAGTGATGGCGATTTCTGTGGCGAAAAATATGATTCAGGCAGGAAAATACAAAGACGCTTTTGTGGTTGCCGGAGATGAAATTTCTGAATTTGTCATTTCGGGTTTCAATTCATTTCAGGCAATTGGAAGTGAACCTTGCAAACCTTACGACGAAAACCGTAATGGAATTAATTTGGGCGAAGCGACTGCTGCAGCGTACATCACTTCTACTCCATCAGGTAAAGAAAAATTTAGGTTTAAAGTTTTAGGCGATTCAGCAATTAACGACGCTAATCACATTTCAGGACCATCAAGAACCGGCGACGGATTGTTTGCCAGCGTTCAAAATGCGATGAAAGAAGCGAAAGTTTCATCAGAACAAATCGATTTTATTTCCGCTCACGGAACGGCAACGCTCTACAACGACGAAATGGAAGCCATCGCTTTTAATAGAATGGATTTGCAAAATGTTCCGCTCAATAGTATGAAAAGTTATTACGGGCATTGTCTTGGAGCATCTGGTTTATTAGAAAGCATCATTTCTATGGAATCGGCTTTGAAAAACACTTTAATTCAATCTAAAAATTTTAAAGAAATGGGTGTTTCTCAGGATTTGAATATTATTAAAGAAAATCAATCTGCAGAAATTAAATATATTCTGAAAACAGCTTCGGGTTTTGGTGGATGTAATGCGGCGATAGTTTTGGAAAAGGCATAAAATTATTTTGTAATTTTGATAGAATTAAAGTTTTAGAAAATGGAATCTACTTTAGAAATCAGAAAAAGAATTCACGACTTTATCGATATTGCAGATGAGAGAATTCTGCGCATCATCAACGGAATTATAGATGTTGAGGAGCAGGAAGACAACTATCCAACAATTCCTGATTGGCATTATGATGAAATAAACGAAAGACGAGAGAAATACTTAAGCGGAGAAAGCAAATCTTACACTTGGGAGGAAGTCAAAGAGAAAGCAAAATCTGCTTTAAAATGACTTATGACTTAATTTTACAGGAAGAAGCAAGTCTGGAAATTCTGGAAGCATATATTTATTATGAAGATGCGCAGAAAGGGTTGGGAGAGACATTTATGATACATTTGGACAAGTATTTACGTAGAATTCAAAACAATCCGAAACATTTTCAGCTTAAAAAAAATTATAGAGAAACTTATATTCACAAGTTTCCTTACCTCATTGTTTTCGATATTATTGATTACAAAATCATTGTACTTTCTGTTTTCAACACGCATCAAAACCCAACTAAAAAGCCCTAAAATTTTTGAAAAAACTTAATGAAGAAAACAGAGATTTGCACCATAGAAAACTCAAAAATAACGGTCAACGAACAAATTATTTTTAAGTCGGAAACCGAAAATTTTTCAGATTTTGCAAAAGAAGCTTATAAAACTTTAGAACTGAATTATCCTAAATTTCATAAGATGGATCATCTGAGCAAATTGGCTTTTATTGCTTCCGAAATGATTCTGAAAAATGACGACCACAGCAATACCGCATTGGTTTTTGCCAACAAATCCTCAAGCCTCGACACCGATTTTAAATATCAGGAAAGCATCAATTCTCAGGAAAATTATTTCCCGAGTCCTGCCGTTTTTGTGTACACTTTACCCAACATTTGCGTTGGCGAAATCAGTATTAAACATAAAATGCAGACCGAGAATGCTTTTTTCGTTTTGGATGAATTTGATGAAGAATTTTTAAACTCTTATGCGGCACAGATTCTGCAATCAGGGAAAGCTGAAAAAGTCTTGTGCGGCTGGGTCGAACTATATCAGGAAAGTTATAAAGCTTTTGTATATTTGCTGACTTTGTAATATAACAATTTAACAATGTAACAGCTTACCAATAATTAATTACCTCAAAAATCATTGGTACATTGCTAAACTGATACATTGGTACATTATAAATGAAATTTATTTATGGAAGATTTAAAATTAGAATTAAAAAACAAAATCATAGAAGTTCTTAACCTTGAGGACGTTGCAATAGAAGAAATTAAAGATGCAGACCCACTTTTCGGTGGCGGTCTTGGATTGGACTCTATCGACGCTTTGGAATTAATTGTACTTCTTGACAAAGACTACGGAATCAAATTATCTGACCCGAAAAAAGGAAAAGAAATCTTCCAGTCTATAGAAGTGATGGCAAAATATATCGAAGAAAACAGAACAAAATAATTCAATCTAACAATATATCAATTTAACAGTGTAACAATATTGGTACATTGCTAGATTGATACATTGGTACATTATAAAGAAATGGGTCAAAAAATTGCCATTACAGGAATGGGCATCATTTCCTCCATTGGTAACAATGTCGAGGAAAATTTTATTTCACTGACGACCGGTAAACACGGCATTTCAGACATCGAATTGTTTGAAACACGCCACGCCGGAAGCATCAAAACCGGCGAGATAAAATTATCTAATGAAGAGCTTGTACAGAAACTTCAACTAGATGAAGATAACAACTTTACAAGAACCACTTTGTTGGGAATGATGGCCGCAAAAGAAGCTGTAGAAAGCGCCGGAATTTCGGATATCAACGAGTACAAAACCGGACTCATTTCCTCCACCAGCGTGGGCGGAATGGATATTACCGAAAAATATTTCTACACATACGAAGATTTTCCCGAAAAGCAAAAATATATTGACTCGCACGATGCCGGCAATTCATCTTTGGCGATTGCAGAATTATTGGGTCTGAAAGGAATGGTTTCTACCATCAGCACAGCCTGTTCGTCTGCAGCCAACGCAATTATGATGGGCGCAAAACTCATTAAAAATGGTGTTCTTGACCGTGTGATTGTTGGCGGAACAGACTCTCTTTCGAAGTTTACTTTGAATGGATTTAATACGCTGATGATTTTGACCGATTCTTACAACACACCTTTTGACAATGAAAGAAAAGGTCTGAATCTGGGTGAAGCAGCCGCTTTCCTCGTTTTGGAATCTGATGAAGTGGTGAAAAAAGAAAATAAAAAAGTCTTAGCTTATCTGTCAGGTTATGGAAATGCCAACGATGCGCATCACCAGACCGCTTCTTCGGAAAACGGACAAGGCGCTTTTTTAGCAATGGAAAAAGCTTTGAAAGTTTCAGGTTTAAATAAAGAAAACATCGATTATATAAACGTTCACGGAACGGCGACACCGAATAATGATTTGTCTGAAGGCATTGCAATGATTCGGATTTTTGGTGAAAACCAAGTTCCGGAATTCAGTTCTACGAAAGCGTTTACGGGTCATACTTTGGCTGCGGCGGCGGGAATTGAAGCGGTTTATTCGATTTTGGCGATGCAGAACAATGTAATTTTTCCAAATTTAAATTTCAAAAATAAAATGGAAGAATTTGATTTGACTCCGGTTACTGAATTGAAAGAAAAAAATATCAATCACGTACTTTCCAATTCTTTTGGATTTGGAGGAAACTGTTCAACTTTAATTTTTTCTAAATAATGAGTGCAGTTTACATCAATAGTGCCGCCTGCATCTCGGTTCAGGACACTTTAAAAGAAAATTTCTCCGACAGTTTAAAACCTCAAAATTCAGTTCAGGTTTTAAAAGCGATTGAGCCGAATTACAAAGAATTCATTCCGCCAGCGATGAGCCGAAGAATGTCTAAAACGGTAAAAATGAGTTCCGTAGCTTCCACAAAAGCTTTGCAGGAAGCAGGAATTGAAAAACCCGACGCCATCATCGTAGGAACCGGAATGGGCTGTTCGCAAGATTCCGAAAAGTTTCTGAAAAATGTTTTGGAAAATAATGAAGAGTTTTTAACACCAACGTTTTTCATTCAGTCAACGCACAACACGGTTTCCGGGCAAATTGCTTTAGGATTGCAGTGTCACGGTTATAATTTCACGTACGTTAACAGTTCATCTTCACTTGAATTTTCAATGCTGGATGCGAAACTTCAGATTTTGGATGGTGAGGCGGAAAATGTTTTGGTAGGTTCAACAGACGAACAAACTGAGCGGACGATGGAATTATACAAATTGAATAATTCCATTAAGAAAGAAGAAAATCTTCCTGTTGATTATTTGAATTCAACAACGGAAGGCGTGATTTGGGGCGAAGGTTCAAGCTTTTTTGTTTTGGGGAGAGATAAAACAGAAAACTCTTACGCTGAACTTAGAGCTATTCAAATTATTAACTCATTAGAATTAGACGAAACCACAAAATTCATTGAGGATTTTTTAGCTAAAAATAATTTAACAAATGAAGATATTGATGCTGTGATTTTAGGCTTCAGCGGAGATTCAAAATCGGATAATTATCATCAAAAAGCATCAGCATTATTTCAAAATTCGTCGTTGTTATATTACAAACATTTGAGCGGAGAATTCAATACAGCAAGTGGTTTCTCAACCTTTATGGCTTGTCAGATTTTAAGAAATCAAGAGATTCCGGAGGTGATGAAGATTAACGATGTGAAAAAGGATAGCATTAGAAATATTCTTCTCTATAATCACCTTGGTGGAGTTGACCATAGTTTGGTTTTACTGGAAAAAATCTAAAAATTTAAAGATGAAACATTACCAATTTATCCTGTTTTATCTTATTTCAAATTTTATTATTTACCTTTTTCAGGGAAGCATTTGGCTTTATTTAACCTGGTTTTTTGTTTTCTCAATGGTTGTGATTTGGGGTTCGTTTGATATTCAACTTGGATATTTCGTTAATTCTATCATTAACAAACGCACAAAAATCAAAGAAGCCGCTTTGAGTTTCGATGACGGACCAACAGAATATACTCCTAAGTTTTTAGATATTTTAAAAGAAAATAACACCAAAGCCACCTTTTTCTGCATCGGAAAACAAATTGAAAAATACCCCGAAACGTTCCAGAGAATTATTGCGGAAGGTCATTTGGTTGGAAATCACACCTATTCACATTCTAACAATACTGGTTTTTTATCAACTTCAAAAATGATTGATGAAATTCAAAAATGTGATGAAGTAATGTTGAAAATTGGAAATATTAAAACTGATTTGTATCGACCCCCTTTCGGCGTAACCAACCCGAATATTGCCAAAGCGATTAAAAAAACGCAGAAAAAAAGCATCGGTTGGAATGTTCGTTCTTTAGACACTGTTATTACGGACGAGAGGAAAATTTTAAAGAAAGTAACAAAACGTTCGGAAAAAGGCAGCATCATTTTGCTTCACGATACCTCTGAGAAAACTTACAATGTTTTGGTCGAATTATTGTTATTTTTGGAGCGTGAAAAGTATTCGACTTTCACGATTGATTCAATCATTAAATCGGAAAAATAATGTTTAAAAATATAGCCTTCATCGCCTTTTTATTAATTTCAAGTTTCATTTTCGCCCAAAACACAGCAATGTCTTCAGCAGAATCAAAAGCATTTGTGACCAAAATTTCTGCAGAAACAAAGGAAATCAAAACCTTACAAAGCGATTTTGTCCAGACCAAAAAAATGGATTTTCTGGATAAAAATATTGTTACACAAGGCAGAATGTCTTTAAAATCTCCAAATACGCTGAGCTGGAAATACACAAAACCTTATCAATACAGCATTATTTTTAAGGAAAATAAAATTTTCATCAACGATCAAGGGAAAAAATCTTCAGTCGATGCAAAGAGTAAAACGTTTGAGAAAATCAATAAACTCATAGTTGGAAGTTCGAACGGAAAAATGTTCAGCGACCCGGAATTTTCTGTAGCTTATTTTAAAAATGGAACTTCAAACATTGCGAAATTCACGCCGAAATCTGCTCAACTGTTGAAATACATTAAGCAAATCGAACTTCATTTTCCTAAGAACCAAACCACTGTTTCACAGGTGAATATGACTGAAGCTTCCGGCGATACAACGAATATTGTTTTCAAAAATACAAAAATTAATGCGCCGATTCCTGCTTCAGAGTTTTCTTTATAGTTTGTTTTTTTTACTGCTGATTTCTTGTAAATCTTATCAGCTTAAAGATGTAAAACCGATTTTAAGCAATGAAAAAACGGTTGAAAATTTATACCTTTCTTCGAAGGAAGATTATGTTTATAAATGCCAGATGGAAATTTACGGTAATGACATCAGCGGAATTATAATTATTAAAAAAATCTCCGAAACCACACACAGAGTCGTGATGACCTCAGATTTTGGGAATAAAATGATTGATTTTGAAATTTCTGAAAATGACTTCAAACTCAATTATGTTCTCGCAGATTTAGATAAAAAAATGGTCATCAATTTTCTGAAAAATGATTTCCAAGAATTATTAAGACAAAAGTTTTCGGTGAATGAAAGTTTTGAAAATGATGATTCTAAAATTTATCTTTCAAAAATTGATAAGAAACAGTATTATTTATTCTTCAATAAAAATTCCGGATTATTAAATCAAATCGTTTACACGCAAAACAAAAGAGAAAAAATCGATTTTACTTTTGAAGCAAAAAAACATACTTTTGCAGAGACAATCAATCTCCAACACAAAGATTTTAAAATCAATATTAAACTATTCCAAATCACTGAAACTGAATAAAATATGCAAACCATTCTTACCAACTTTTACACTTTAGAATCATCCGAAAAATCAGAGAATGGAAGTTTTGTTGCGAAGATAAAACTCAATCCCGACCACGAGATTTTCAAAGGTCATTTCCCGGGAAACCCAGTGACGCCCGGCGTTTGTATGATGCAGATTGTTAAAGACTTAACTGAAAATTTTACCAATTCAAAATTGTTTTTGAAATCTGCTTCCAACGTGAAGTTTATGGCCATCATCAATCCTTTTGAAACGCCGGATTTGGTTTTGCAATTGGACATCACCGAAAAAGATGGCGAGCTGAAAGTAAAAAACACCACAAGTTTTGGCGAAACAATTGCATTGAAACTGTCAGTTAATTACACCAAAATCTAAGGTTATGAAATTGATTTTCACTTTGATGTTCACATTTTTCTCATTCTTCCAATCGGATTTGGAATCTTTGAGAAACAGCTATTCCAAAGCAAACTCATCCAACGAGAATGCTAAAAATTTCATTGCTTTAGCTGAGAAAAAATCATCATCCGACCCAGTAATTTCAGCCTACAAATCAGCTTCTAAAATCTTGGAAGCCAAAGTGACGACCGAAAAAAACAAGAGAAAATCCTTTGTAAAATCTGGTGCGACCAGCTTGGAAAGTCTCATTGCGAGCAACCCAAACAACGCAGAATTACGTGTGATTAGAATGAGCGTACAGGAAAATCTGCCGAAAATAGTGGGTTACAACAAGAATCTGAAAGCAGACAAAACATTTCTCATCAACAACTACAGCAAACAAAATGCTGACCTGAAAAGCTATATCAAACAATTCGCAGGGCAATCCAAAACGATGACAGCTTCCGAAAAAGCTTCATTCAAATAATGACCATCCACGAAGTACGAAACGCCATCTCTGAAAGGAAAATCTGCGTTTTAATTCCCACTTACAACAACGAAAAAACGCTGAAACGCGTTATCGACGGCGTTCTGGATTACACTCAAAATATCATCGCCGTAAATGATGGCTCCACGGATTCTACTTCGTCCATTTTAAGCGATTATCGCCAAATCTCAATCATCAATTTACCCGAAAACAAAGGCAAAGGAAATGCGCTGAAAATAGGTTTCAGAAAAGCGTTGGAACTTGGATTTGATTTCGCCATCACGATTGATTCCGACGGTCAACATTATCCTGATGACATTCCAGTTTTTGTGGAAGCTTTGCTTGCGGAGAACGAAGACGTTCTCTTTATCGGAAATCGAAATATGTCCCAAGACGGCATTCCGAAAAAAAGCAGTTTTGGAAACAATTTTTCCAATTTCTGGTTTTGGTTTGAGACCGGAATCAAGCTTCAGGACACACAATCCGGTTACCGACTTTATCCATTAAACAAAATTCCGAAAAAATATTTCACTCCGAAATTCGAGTTCGAGATTGAGATTATCGTAAGAACTGCGTGGAAACATATTCCCGTAAAAAATGTTCCCGTAAAAGTTCTTTACGACCCAGCGGAAAGGGTTTCGCACTTCCGGCCTTTCAAAGATTTTACGCGGATCAGCATTCTGAATACCATCTTGGTTATCATCACTTTAGCTTACATCAAACCTCAAAATTTCATCAACAATTTCAGGAAGAAAAGTTTCAAGAGATTCATCAAAGAAGACGTTTTGGAAAGCGACGGAAGCAACCGCACCAAGGCGTTTTCCATTGCTTTGGGCGCATTCATTGGACTGTCGCCGGTTTGGGGTTTTCAGACGGCTTTGACAATATCTTTAGCCGTGATTTTCAAGCTCAACAAAGTGCTGGCATTTGTCTCTTCCAACATCAGTTTTCCGCCGTTCATTCCGCTCATTATTGCGGGTTCTCTCTTTATTGGTGCGCCTTTCGTAGATGGCGAAACCAATTTTATGAATCACGAAATCAACTTCGAACTGGTCGAAAATCACCTGCTTCAATACATTATTGGCAGTCTGATTTTGGCAACTTCGGTCTCCACAATTCTGGGCGTTGGTTTTTATCTTTTCCTCAACAAAGTCAATCCAGAAAACGGTTAGAATGATTTGGGCAACTTTTCCGCCTTCCGTTCCCGCTTTTTTGTCATTGCGCACGACTGGAAGCAATCAATAGAACATTTCTAAAATCGCAATGACAAAAAGAGCTCCACTCAAGTCGGGTTGCGCTTCGCAAAGTTGAACGCTTTACATTCGTTTGACGATTTGTCGTCATTTCAAATTTCTCAAAGTCTTCTTCAAATATTTCTCAACATTCTTTTTGTCAGGAATCGTCGTAATCTCCTTTGTCAAAGCTTTTTCGAATTCAATTTTCGCCTTCTGATAATCTTTTTGATTGAAATAATATTTCCCCGCCTGATAATAAACCAGCCAAAAATCCGGATTCAAAGCTTGATAATAATTGATAAATTCAGCAGACAATATTGTATCTTCATCAAACTGCGAACTCAATTTTTTAAATTCTTCATAATTCTTAAATTCCTGAGAATCCACAAAAGAATCTTTAGCAATATTCAAATTTGAAGTCGCAAATTCTCCAGTTTTAAGTCTCTCATCAGAGAAGATTTTATTCAAATCATAGCAAACAAATTCGCCCAACTGATAAGGATTTGACGACACCCAAACCAGACGTTTCTCTGGCGAAAAAATCACAGCGTGATGCGCCAAAAGTTGGTTCAATGCTTTCTCATTTCCGTAACCGATTTGCGCTTCTTTCAAACCAGATTTATCTCTCAGAATTCCAGCCATTTTTTCAGGATTCAGTTTTGGGTTTTCTTCCAACAATTCCTGAAGCTTTTCATACCGGTATTCCGAATGGCTTTCCGCAATCTGCTTCAGATTTCGCTCATCATCTTTATAAGCTTCAGACTGAAAATGATTCGTGCAAACCAACTTACTCGAATTCTTAACTTCATAAACCCCAAAATTATCTGGAGAAACTTCAATAATGACAGCATTTTTATCACTCGCACTTCCGACGAGAATCGATTCCGAAACAAAGACTTTCCGTTTTTTTGCAATCGCAATCGCTTCATCAATGTTCTTAGCAAATTGTAGAATTTCTCTTGTTACAAGCGAAATCGGTGTTTTTGCAGTCATCGGAATTTTGGATTTTCCTGCGTTGATGGTGACCGTAATTCCTTCCTTATTCATTCCCGAAACCACGCCAATCATTCCGGGCCAACTGACCGACATATAAGGGATTCCGTTTTCCGGTTCGACAAATTCGACCAACTTGTTTTCCGCAAAATCGTCACCGACATAAAAATCGAAATTTCGCCCAATCAACAACTCGCCGTTTTCTGTATTTTCATTCCAAACGGCTAAAGACGAACAGCCGACCATCGCCAAATCCTGCATCGCGTGGCCAATGTCGTGCGCACCGTGCAAGTACAAACTTCTGAGATATTTTGGTGCGATAAAATTGTATTTGTCCGATGAATATTGGGACAAGCCGTAGATTTCAGTTTGATAATCTTCACGAACATTCAAATACATTTTGCGATTGTACCATTTTAGAAAACCATTCAGCAATTTCTGTTTGAATTTTGAAGGCACAAAACCTTCTACCTTAGAAAAGAAAATCGCTTCTTGGTTTTGCATCAAACTTTGAGTCAAAGCGCCATTGTTATAACCCAACTGCAAAGGATTTCCTTGGATATAAAGTTCCCAAAGTTGCTGTTTATTTTTGGTGAGATAATTTTGTTTGAAACTAAAAGTCGAGTCGTTTAATTTTTAAACTTTAGGAATTTAAATAA
>Ga0265797_10009663_pt1 | contig 12460 bp, 12 predicted proteins | sample P2T30metagenome_FD_192433 | JGI IMG/M metagenome (GOLD analysis project Ga0265797, IMG submission 192433) | Plant litter microbial communities from East Loma Ridge, Irvine, California - P2 T30 | ecosystem: Environmental > Terrestrial > Plant litter > Unclassified | place: USA: California... | reverse complement strand
AGCCCGGTACCGCGTCGCCGTTCGCGATCTGCAGCCAGGGATAGCTTGCGGGAAACGTCTCGTGGATCGTCAGGAACGCCGCTGCGCCGCGCTTCTGCGCCTCGCTCAGCTTGGTCCGTGCGGCCGGGCTCGAGGCCCGTCCCCCAAATCCCAGGTCGCGTCCCGCCTCGACATCGGGATCGCCGGCCAGGGCGACGACGATCTTGCCGCGCACATCGACGCCGCGATACGGATCATAGCCGAGCTTCGGCTCGACCACGCCATAGCCGACAAACACGATATCGGCATGATCGAGCGCGGTCGTGCCGACGATCCGCGACGATGCCGCGATTTCGATCCCCGGCCGTAATGGCACCGACTGGTCGCCGAGTTGCAGCGTGAAGGTTGCGGCATCGCGGGTCCAGCGCAGCAGGGGCACGCGCTGCCGATAGCTGGCGCCGGCAATGGGCTGCAGGCCGAGTTGCTTGAAGCGTTGCTCGAGGAATTCGAGCGTGACCACCTCGCCCGCCTGGGTGGGTCCACGCCCGTGAAACGCATCCGCGCTCAGCGTCTTGACGTCCGCCTTGATCCGGTCCGGCGACAGGATGGGCGGCCGTGGATCAGCGGCGATGGCGGTGGTGGTGGCCGAGACGGTGAGCAGCAGCAGCGGCAGGAGGCGTTTCATCGGCACAACCTGCCCGCGATGTGTCACGTGCACAAGCGAACGAATGAGATCGCACGCTATTCCCGCGCCTTAGGCCGCGATCTTCACCCCGGCAGACGAACCTGAACGCGGCGAAAGCGCGCTTCGACAAAGCTGTAGACGCCGAACAATCCCAGCCCGACGCCCGTCGCGGCCAACAGCCATTTGCCCCCCGGCTGGTCCTGCAGCATCGCCAGCGCGTCGGCCATGCCGCCGGCTTCGGTGGCATGCGCATGCCATGCCGCGACCGCAAAGAAGCCGGCGATGATCGTGAAGACGACTGCGCGGGCGCCATATCCCAGCCGCCCCATCGCGCAGACATAGGAAGGCAGCGAGCCGTCATTGTGCAGGTCCTTGACGAAATCGCCCTTCCAGGCCTTCTTCGCCTGCATCACCGCCGCGGTGAGGATACCGATTGCGACCACGGCAACCAGCACGCGGCCGAACGGCACCGAAAGCAGCCAGCCTGTCCAGTCGCGGGCACTCTCGTCACCCGGGGACTGCCCGCCGCCACCCGTCCTTGGTTGCCAGGCAAGACGTGCCGCGCTCCAGGCAAGGATGAGGTGCGCGATCCCGCTGACGACGTGCCCGATCCGGGTCAGGGCGCCCTTGGCGTCGCGCATGATCTGCTCCGGATCGGCGATCGCTTCGGTCAGCCGCCACACCGCATAGCCGAGCAGACCCGCGGCAATGACGGCCAGCAGGACGGCGCCTAGCTGCTCGTCCGCCAGCGATCCGATCGCACCCTGATTGTCGGCGATCGTCCCGCCGCGCATTGCGGCATCGACGGCAAACCAGGCCACCAGACAATACACCAGCCCGCGCGCGGCGAAGCCAAGACGTGCGAGTTGCGTCGCACGGACATCCGAGATGGTCACCGCAAATCCCCCTGGATCATATTGATCGTTACGCCGGCTAAACCCGCCGTGCGCAGCGACGTTCCGCCGGCGGTCACGACATCGCCGCGGCGACGCGGATCGGCGCAGCCCGGTACCGCGCCCGGGCCGCACCGGACCGTCAGGCGTGGACCACCTCTGCGGCATCCGCGAAGGGGACCGGAAGGCGCGCAATCGCGGGACGCGCGATCAGGTAGCCCTGGCACAACCGTACCCCGAGCGCGCGCAACGCCGCCAGTTCGCCCGAAGTCTCGATCCCCTCGGCGATCGGGATGATGCCAAGTTCGTCGCACAATGCGATGACCGCGGCGACGATCGACCGCTTCACGGCGGACCCGTCGATCCCGCGGATCAATGCCATGTCGATTTTGATGACATCGGGATTAAGTTCGGCGAGCAGCCCCAGCCCCGCATAGCCCGCGCCGAAATCGTCGATCGCGGTCACGAACCCTTGCGCACGGTACGCCTCGATGATCCGCCGTACATGCGGCACGTCGCGCATGCGTTCGTTCTCGGTGAATTCGAACATCAGGTTGCGCTTGTCGAAGCCGACCCGCGCCGCTGCCCCCAGCGTCGCCCGGATACAGGCATTGGGTTCATAGACCGCGTTAGGCATGAAATTGATCGACAGCTTCACGTCCTCGCCCGGCGTGAACAACGCGCCAGCCATCTCCACCGCGCGCACACGGCAAGCCTGATCAAACCCGTAGATCATGTCCCCCGACACCCTGTCGAGGATCGCTCCCGCGCCTGCACCATCGGTGCCGCGAACCAGCGCTTCATAGGCCCAGACCCGCTCCGTCGCGATGTTGACGATCGGCTGGAACGCCATCGTGAAATCGAACGGCAGCATGCTGCCGGTGCCACAGGCACCGCACGTCACACGGGTCGCCGTCTCGACTGGTGCGATCGCGTCCGCTGGAGCGCGGGCTGCAGCCCGGAATGGGGCGGGGTCGATAAATGTCACTGTCGCTCCTTACCGCGCTCTATAGGGGCCGGACGGGCATGAGGACCGGCGCGACGCCACCTCACTCCAAACTCGGTGAGGTCATTGTTAATCTACAACAATTAACAGAATGAGTAGTACTAGTTTATTATCATAGATCAAGTATCTTGTAGATGTGCAAACATGCGTCAATTGGTTGGTGGACGGCGGCGATAGCTCAGCGCTTCCGCGACATGGATACGCGCCACGTGATCGGCGCCGGCCAGATCCGCGATCGTCCGCGCGACGCGCAGTATTCGGGTGTAACCCCGCGCGGTCAGCCGCATCGCCTCTGCCGCCTGCACGAGCAGACGCTGTCCCGGCGCATCGGGGGTAGCGACCGACTCGAGCAACGGACCGTCCGCTTCGGCATTCGTCCGCACGGGATGATCGCGATAGCGCTCGGTCTGCACTCGGCGCGCCACCGCCACTCGAGCCGCCACCGCTGTCGATCCCTCGCCGGCCTGGGGCAGGACGAGATCCGCCGCCGTGACCGCTGCCACATCGATGTGCAGGTCGATTCGGTCGAGCAGCGGCCCCGACACCTTCGCCTGATAGTCCGCGGCACAGCGCGGTGCCCGCGCACAGGCGAGGCCGGCATCGCCGAGATGACCGCAGCGACACGGGTTCATCGCCGCGATCAGCTGGACGCGCGCGGGGAAGGTCACATGCGCATTGGCGCGCGCGACGCTGATCGTTCCCGTCTCGAGCGGCTGGCGCAGCGAATCGAGCACCGCCCGCTGGAACTCGGGCAATTCGTCGAGGAACAGCACACCCAGATGCGCCAGGCTGACCTCCCCGGGCTTCACCTTCAGCCCTCCCCCGGTCAGCGCGGCCATCGACGCCGAGTGATGGGGGCTGCGGAACGGCCGGGTCCGGGTCAGCCGCCCCCCCGACAGCGTGCCTGCGACGGACTGGACCATTGAAACTTCGAGCGCCTCGGCGGGGTCGAGTGGCGGCAGGATCCCCGGCAGGCACGCTGCCATCAGTGATTTGCCCGACCCCGGCGGACCACACATCAGCAGATTGTGCCCACCCGCCGCAGCGACCTCCAGTGCGCGCTTGGCGGTCTCCTGCCCGCGAACCTGCGCAAGGTCCGGCCCGGCCGGCGCGACATCGACCTCGCCGGGTTGGGGCGCGCGCAACAGGCCATGGCCTTTGAAATGGTTGATCAGCGCGAGCAGGTCGGGTGCGGCAACCACCTCGATCGACCCGGCCCAGGCCGCTTCCGATCCTTGCGAGGCCGGGCAGATCAGCCCCTTGCCCTCGTTCGACGCATGCAGCGCGGCGAGCAGGACACCGGGCGACGCGGTGATCCGCGCATCGAGGCCGAGCTCGCCGACGACGACATAATCGGCGAGCATTTCCGCATCGATCACCCCCATCGCCGCCAGCAATGCGAGCGCGACAGGAAGATCGAAATGCGATCCTTCTTTTGGCAGATCCGCCGGCGAAAGGTTCACCGCGATCCGTTTCGGCGGCAATGCCAGCCCCATCCCCGCAATCGCGCCGCGGACCCGCTCGCGGCTTTCGCCGACCGCCTTGTCCGCCAGCCCGACGAGGTTGAACGCAGGAAGTCCCGGAATCAGCTGGACTTGTACTTCGACGGCGCGCGCTTCCAGCCCGAGATATGCCACTGTCGACACGATCGCCGCCATGAAAATCCCCCGCCGCGTCGCTCGTCATGGCGGATCGCCACCGTCACGCCCTATTCATACCGGATTTGGCCTTTGGGCAATGGCAGGCGGCACGGTGCCGTCTTGCCAACCTAACACACCGGTCCCAAATGCCTCGCGTGAACGCCGTCCGCTCCTCGACCTATCGTCTCGTCCAGCTGTTGTGCGGCGGGATGATGATCCTTGCCGCTCCCCTGCTGACCCCGGTGCCCGGACCGGCGGGCGTCTTCGTATTTGCCGGCGGCATGGTCCTGGTACTGCGCAACTCGCCACGGGCACGGCGACGCTGGGGCCGGCTGAAGCGCCGCTGGCCGCGGGGCGGCCATTTCGTCGACCGGATGATGCGCCGGCGCAGCGCGTTGCGACGGCACGCCCGCGATCGTGCCGCTGCGGTTTCGCAGCGGATCGATTCGGCCAAGACGGAGCGGGCGAATTGACTTGTCCCCCTAGTTTGCCTAAGCGCCCACCCATCAAGGCCGTCCCCGTGGCGGCCGTTTTCTATTTGATGACCTAGGGAATGACCAATGAAGCGGACCTTTCAGCCGAGCAACCTGGTACGTGCACGCCGTCACGGCTTCCGCGCACGGATGGCCACGGTCGGCGGCCGGGCAGTGATCCACGCCCGCCGCGCCCGCGGTCGCAAGAAGCTGTCGGCCTGACCGTCGCGGCCGGCGATGCCGGCCTGACGATCATGTCGAAACGCCGCGATTTTCTCGCGGCGAATTCGGGGAAGCGCGCACCGATGCCGGGATTCGTCCTGCTCATGCGCCCCCGCGATGACGGTGACGAGACGATGCGAATCGGCTTCACCGTCACCAAGAAGATCGGCAACGCCGTTGTCCGTAACCGCATGAAACGGCGGTTGCGGGCTTTGGCGCGTGAGCTGTTGGCGGAACGCGGTGTCGCTGGCGCCGATCACGTGCTGATCGGGCGCAACGGCGGCATCGAGCGTGATTACGCTCTGTTGCGGACCGAGCTCGGCAAGGCGTTCCGCAAGGTCACGCCGCAAGCAGTAGCTGCTGCTTCAGTGGATACCACCATCCCGGCGAAGGCCGGGGTCCAAATGGCAAATCGCCCGTGACGACGCACCGCCATTCGTTACTTGGCGCCCCCAATTGGCCCCCGGCCTCCGCCGGGGTGGTGCCTGGGTACGGATTGCTCGGCGGACGACGTGTGGCATTGCCCCGCTTGTTGTTCTCCTGCGAAGGCGGGAACCTAGCCTGGACCGTCGCTTTCGCAAGGACACGATGGGATAAGCGGTCGCCTGTGCCGTCGTGCTAGCCCGCCTCCTCATCCTCGTCGCGCGCGGCTGGCAACTCGGTCCTTCACTGGTCCTGCCGTCGAGCTGTCGCTACGATCCTTCCTGTTCCGCCTATGCAATCGAGGCCGTTGGGCGCTATGGCGCGCGCAAGGGGGGCTGGTTGGCGGCGAAGCGCATCGCGCGCTGCCATCCGTGGGGCGGGTACGGACCCGACCCAGTCCCAGAGCTGAAGCCTGAGAAATTGAAAGACGCCGCCCTGTGAAAGACGACAAGCAGAATTTCGTGCTGTTCGCGGTTATCGCGGCGCTCATCCTGTTCGGATGGCCGATGATCCAGGGCAAGTTCTTCCCGACGGCCAATCCACCGGTGACGAAAATCGAAGGCGGCAAGACGAAGGCCGTCGCGAACCCCGCCGCCGATCCGGCCGCCGACGGTGCCGCCGCAGTGCGCGATCGCGCCGCGGTCATCGCCGAGACGCCGCGCGTCCGTATTGAAACCCCGCGGGTCTCCGGCTCGATCAACCTGAAGGGTGCGCGGATCGATGATCTCGTTCTCAAGGGCTATGACGAGACCGTCGCGAAGGATTCTCCGCCGATCCGTCTGCTTTCACCGGCCGGTGCACCCGACGCCTATTTCGCGAGCTTCGGCTGGCGCGCGCAGGGGCTTGCTCCGCCTGCCGCTGACGCCGTCTGGACTGCGTCGGGCGCGACAACGCTGACGCCGACGACTCCGGTCACGCTCGATGCGACCAACGCCACGGGCCAGCGCTTCCGCATCCAGATCGCGGTCGACGGCGATTACATGTTCACGGTCCGCCAGACCGTGCTCAACGCTGGCACCGCGCCCGTCCCCGTTGCCACCTATGGCCTCGTCAACCGTGTCGGCATCTCCAAGGATCCGTCGTCGATGACGATCCACGTTGGGCCGATGTCGGTCGACAATGGCGGCGCGCATTACCGTCCGAACTACAAGGACATCGACGAGGCTCCGCAGAAGTTTTCGACCACCGGCGGCTGGCTTGGCTTCACCGACAAATACTGGCTGACCGCGCTGGTCCCCGATCAGGGTCAGGCGTTTGACGGCCAGTTCCGTGCCGGCGCCAACAAGGCCTATCAGGCCGACTACGCGCTGCAGCCCAAGCTCATCGCCCCCGGCCAGGCGGTGACCCAGACGTCGCGCTTCTTTGCGGGCGCGAAGGAGGTCCGGCTGCTCGATCGCTATACCGATCAGGCGGGCGGCGTCGCCAAGCTCGATTATGCAATCGACTGGGGCTGGTTCCGGATCGTCGAGAAGCCGATCTTCTATTATCTCGACTGGCTGTACCGCACGGTCGGCAATTTCGGCGTCGCGATCATTTTGCTGACGGTGACGATCCGCGGCCTGCTCTTCCCGATCGCGCAGCGCCAGTTCAAGTCGATGGCCGCAATGCGCGCCGTCCAGCCCAAGACGAAGGCGCTGCAGGAGAAGTACAAGGACGACAAGGTCCGCATGCAGCAGGAGGTCATGGCGCTGTACAAGGCGGAGAAGGTCAACCCGCTAGCGGGTTGCGCGCCGACGCTGCTGCAGATCCCGATCATGTACGCGCTGTACAAGGTGCTGATGCTGACGATCGAAATGCGTCACCAGCCGTTCGTCGCGTGGATCAAGGATCTGTCCGCGCCCGACCCGCTGACGCCGCTCAACCTGTTCGGTCTGCTGCCGTTCACCCCGCCGCACATGATCGCGATCGGCATTGTCCCGATCATCCTCGGCATCAGCATGTACTTCCAGTTCAAGCTGAACCCGACGCCGATGGATGACACCCAGAAGCAGGTCTTCAAGCTGCTGCCCTGGGTGCTGATGTTCGTGATGGCGCCGTTCGCCGTCGGTCTTCAGGTCTACTGGATCACGTCGAACTGCCTGACGATCCTCCAGCAGAAACTCCTCTACGCCCGGCATCCGGGCCTGCAAGCACCGGTGACCAAGTGAACGACCTTCCGACCGCCGGCCCGAATTTGGGTCCCGACCTCAAGCAGACTGACGCGCCGTTCACCGCGGAGCAACTCGAGCATGCGCGCAAGCTGTTCGCCGGCCATGTCGGATTCCTGAAATCGGCGCCGACGCTCGAATTCCTGCCCGATGCGTCGGTGCCGGAGGTGGCGTTTGCCGGGCGGTCGAACGTTGGCAAGTCGTCGCTGCTTAATGCGCTGACAGGGCGCAATTCGATGGCGCGTACGTCGAATACGCCCGGACGCACGCAGGAACTGAACTTCTTCGAGGTCGGCGCGCCGCTCGCCTTCCGCCTCGTCGACATGCCCGGCTACGGCTTTGCCAAGGCGCCCAAGGACGTCGTCAAGAAGTGGCGCTTCCTGATCAACGACTTTCTGCGCGGCCGCGACGTGCTCATGCGCGCGCTCGTGCTGATCGACTCGCGCCACGGTATCAAGGACGTCGACCGCGAGATCCTCGAGATGCTCGACAAGGCTGCGGTCAGCTATCGCATGGTGCTGACCAAGGCGGACAAGATCAAGGCGTCGGAACTCGTCGAGGTCACCGAGCGCACCGCGGCCGAGGCCCGCAAGCGCCCCGCCGCGCATCCCGACATCCTCGTGACGTCGAGCGAATACGGCATGGGCATCCCCGAACTGCGCGCGGCGGTCGTCGAAGCCGTCAGCTGACGCCCGTGCATCCGGCGAGGGCGGCAGAGATTGCCCTCGCCGCTCCCGCCCGCTAGTCCCCGGGCCATGAAACTCGTCATCGGCAACAAGGCCTATTCCTCCTGGTCGCTTCGCGGCTGGCTCGCCTGCAAGCAGTCCGGGCTGCCCTTCGACGAGGTCGTCGTCCCGCTCTACGATGCGGAATGGGAAAAGCGGCGCCAGGGCGATGAATTCGCTCCCTCGTCGGGCAAGGTGCCGATCCTCTGGGATGGCGAGGCGGTCGTATGGGACAGCCTGGCGATCGTCGACTATCTCGCGGACAAGGTGGGTCGCGACCGCTTCTGGCCCGAAGACGAGGCGGCACGCGCGATGGCCCGCTCGATGGCGGCCGAGATGCATTCCAGCTTTGCCGCGTTACGCAAGAAGCACAGCATGAACGTCCGCCAGATCTTTCCGGCGCAGCGCCCCGACGACGATGTCCTGGTCGATCTCCAGAGGATCATGGAGCTCTGGGCACAGGCACGTGCGCGCTTTGGCGGCGGCGGCGATTTCTTGTTCGGTACGTTCGGCGCGGCCGACATCATGTACGCGCCCGTCGTCACGCGGATCGTCACCTATCAGCTGCCGATCGCCCGGTTCGCGCAGGGCTATATGCAGGCAATGTTCGACCACCCCTTCATGCAGGACTGGATCGCCGGCGCGCAGGAAGAGGATTGGGTGATCGAACAATATGAGCAGCCGGCGCCGAGCGCGCTGCGGTGATCGATCCGCTGGCGCTGGCGCAGGCGCTGCTGGCCAAAGACAGCATTACGCCGGCGCGGGGCCGCGTGTTTGACGTGCTGGCGGCGGCGCTGACTCCGATCGGCTTTGACGTCGACCGCTTCACGATCGGCGAAGCGCCCGACGGTCCGGTGGAAAACATGCTCGCGGTCCGGACCGGATCGGGGCCGCATCTGGCATTTGCAGGGCATCTCGACGTCGTACCCCCTGGCGAGGGGTGGCAGGGCTCGCCCTGGTCGGCGGAAGTGCGAGACGGCCTGCTCTACGGGCGCGGCGCAGTCGACATGAAGGGCGCGATCGCCGCCTTTGCGGCGGCCGCCAGCCGGACCGACGCGGGCACCGTGTCGCTGATCATCACCGGGGACGAGGAAGGCCCTGCCACCTTCGGGACGCGCGCGCTGATCGACCGGATGGCGGCACGGGACATCCATCCCGACCAGTGCATCGTCGGCGAACCGACCTCCACCGCCGCGCTCGGCGACACGATCAAGATCGGCCGGCGCGGTTCGGTCAATATCTGGATCAGCGTCCCCGGGCGGCAGGGTCACGTCGCCTATCCGCATCTCGCCGACAACCCGATCCCGCGGCTGGTGGCGATCCTTGCCGAGATCGAGACCGTCGCGCTCGACCAGGGCAATGCCTGGTTCCAGCCGTCGAACATCGAGGTCACCGATATCGCGGTCGGCAATCCCGCGCACAACGTCATCCCGGCCGCAGCGTCGGCGCGGCTCAGCATCCGGTTCAACGACACGCATAGCGGCGACGCGCTCATCGCCCAGATCGGCGCACTTGCGGCTCGGCATGATCCCGCAGCGGTCGTCACCGGTCGCGTGTCGGGTGAAGCCTTTCTGACGGAACCCGGGCCGTTGTCGACGCTGGTGTCGGACGCGATCACCGCGGTGACGGGCGTCGTTCCCGACCTGTCGACGACGGGCGGCACGTCCGACGCGCGGTTTCTGGCGAAGCTGTGCCCGGTGGTCGAATTCGGGCTGATCAATGCGACGATGCACAAGGTAGACGAGGCGGTTGCGGTCGAGGACCTGTACCGCCTGACCGACATCTATGCCGAAGTCATCGTGCGTGCGGTTGAGCGCGGATAACCCGTCGCGTCAGCCGCCCAGGTCGCGGCTGCGACGCAGGATGATGTAGAGTGCCCCTGCCCCGCCATGCCGGGGATGCGCGCCGCGGACCGCGACGATCCCGCCGGCATGACGCGAGATCGACAGCCAGTCGATGACCGCTGCACGGATCGCGCCGCGGGCATGCGGGCGTTCGCTCTCGGGGCGCGGTGGCTTGCCCGTCACCAGCAACAGCACGCGGTCGCCGCGGGCGATCGCGCGGGACAGGCCGGTGTCGAGGATCGCGTGCGCGGAGGCGAGCGTGTGGCCGTGAAGATCGATCGAGCTGTCGGGGCTGACCGCGCCGCGCAGCAGTCGCTTGTCCCAGCCACCGTCGAGCGTGTTGGCCGGCGACAGGGTGCGCGCCGCTGCCTTCAGCGGCGCAGCACCGGGTTGGGGCGGAAGCGTTGGCAGGCGGATGCCCTTGGTCGGCTTTACCTTGCGCGTCGGCGCGACGGGCACCGCCGCCACCGGCACGACCGGGGGCACGAGCTTGGGGACCGCGCGCATTGGTCGCACGGTCTGCATCACGCGCGCCCAGAGATGCGCCTCGTCAGGGTTGAGCGGACGACCCGTCATAGCGCGCCCCGTTCGCGGTTGCGGCGTTGAGCCGTGCGGTGGTGCCGATCGGGAGCAGCAGGAACGCGGTGCCGCGCCCCGCCATGCCGCCCGCCGTCGCCTCGGCAGCGGCGCCGGCACCCCAGAAGGTGTCGAACCGGTTGCTGCCCTTGATCGCGCCACCGGTATCCTGGACGATCCACAGCCCGGTCGCATCCTGCCGGTCGAGCGACAGGATCACGGGCGCACCGAGCGGCACGAACTTCACGTCCGCCGCCGCGCTGACCTGCCCGGTCACCGGATAGCCCATCGCACCCTGTGGCGCGCCGTCGAGTTCGCGGAAGAACACGAAGCTCTTGTTCTCGCGCATGATCGCCTGCCCCTCGACGGGGTGATCGTGGAGCCACCGCACGATGCCCTGCATCGACGTCTGGCCGGGCTGCAACAACCCGCGCGACTTCATCAGCGCGCCGATGCCGGTATAATCGCGGCCGTTCTGCGTGTCGTAGCCGATCCGCAGGATCGACCCGTCGGGCAGACGAAGACGTCCCGACCCCTGGATCTGCAGAAAGAAGAGCTCGACCGGATCCTTCGCCCAGGCGAGGATCGGCGCGGTTTCGGCGAGCGCGCCCTGCTCGATCGCGGTGCGGTCATAATAGGGGATGAAGTTCGAGCCCGACACGCGGCCGCGGATCTTCTTGCCTTTCAGCGACGTCGAAAAGGCGCCGAGATCGACGTCGATCAGATCGCGCGGGCGCCCATAGACCGGGGCATAGCCGTCGCGGCGTTCGAGCGAGCCGGCGATCTCGGGCTCGTAATAGCCTGTTGCGAAGGCCTTGCCGTCGCCGACCTGGACCGCCTCGAACCACTGGGTGAAGAATGCGCGCGCGCCACCGGGCCCGGTCGCCTGTGCCGCGGCGCAGGCGGGCTGCCAATCGGCGCCGCGGGTCAGCCCCGACTGATCGGCACGACGCTGCAAGCCGGGGCAGCTCGTAACGAAGGCGAGACGTGCCGCCTCTGCCTGCGCATCGCTGATCGGCAGCGTTGCGAGCGACGGCCCCGGGGTTACGCCGGCCGTGACAGCGCTGACCGGGGCGAGCGCGCCGGGAAGCGGCGGCGCCACGGGAACGGCAGCCAGCGGCACCGCTCCGACGATGCGGGCGGGTATCTGGATGCCGCGAATGTTGCGAATGTTGTCACTGTTTGGGGTAAAATGGCCCCGTGACGGCTTTCCGGCAGTGGTCGCCGGCGATGCAGTGCCCGGCGAGGACGGGCGGTCGGTCGGTGCCGCGACACCGCCGACGCACCCGCTGAGTGCCAGGGCCAGCGCGAACGAACCGCCAATCCCCCTGATCGCGCGCGTCACGCCTCGTCGGTGTCCGCGAGCTTCCAGTTCGGGCCGGCGCTCTTGAGCGTCCGGACGAACGTCCAGATGTCATGCGTCTCGACCGCGTCGGTGAGCGACCCGGCGATGACTTCGCCCGCCTCGTTGCGCGTGATCGCGGCGATGTCCGCATCGAAACGCACCGAGATCCGGGCTTCGCGACCCGAGACCGACGCGTCGGCGATCACCGCGCGCTCGATCGTCACCAGACGATTGTCGAGCGTCTCGCCCGCTGCCTCGCGCGCCGCGATCGCCTCGACGAAGGCGGTGCGGACATCGTCCTCGGCCAGATCGGCGAGCGTATCGGCATCACCCTTCCAGAAGGCCTCCAGCGTCATGCCATAGGCCGCCTGCGCGCCTTCGAGGAACTGGTTGACGTCGAAGCCGGGCTCGACGGCGATGATCGAGCGCAGGCCGGGTTCGGCGCGCGCGTCGATGTTGCGGTTCGCGATCGTCCGCTGTTCGGCGGCCGCATCGATCGTGC
>Ga0265797_10009661_pt1 | contig 12463 bp, 9 predicted proteins | sample P2T30metagenome_FD_192433 | JGI IMG/M metagenome (GOLD analysis project Ga0265797, IMG submission 192433) | Plant litter microbial communities from East Loma Ridge, Irvine, California - P2 T30 | ecosystem: Environmental > Terrestrial > Plant litter > Unclassified | place: USA: California... | reverse complement strand
CTTCGACCACCAGGATCTCGTCCAGGCCGCGGGCGAATTCGTGCACGCCTTCGGCCTCGAGCGGCCAGGTCATGCCGACCTTGAACAGGCGCAGGCCGATGTCGCGTGCGGCTTGCTCGTCGATGCCGAGGTCGGCCAGCGCCTGGCGCGTGTCCAGGTAGCTTTTGCCGGCGGTGATGATGCCGATCTTCGGCGTCGGGCTGTCCCAGATGATGCGGTTGAGCTTATTCGCGCGCGCATAGGCCAGCGCGGCATACCATTTGTGGTTGCTCATCCGGACTTCCTGGTCCAGCACGGCATCCGGCCAGCGAATGTTCAGGCCGTCGGCTGGCAACTGGAAGTCGGTCGGCAGGTTGATTTGTACGCGGTCCGGATCGAGCTCGACCACGGCGCCCGATTCGATGATGTCGGTCACGCACTTCATGGACACCCACAGGCCGGTGTAGCGGCTCATGGCCCAGGCGTGCAGGCCGAAGTCGAGGTATTCCTGGACCGAGGACGGATACAGCACCGGAATGCCGCAGTGGGTCAGGATGTGGTCCGACTGGTGCGCGGTCGACGAGGATTTGGCGGCATGGTCGTCGCCCGCCAGCACCAGCACGCCGCCGTGCTTCGCGGAGCCGGCGTTATTGCCGTGCTTGAACACATCGCCGCAGCGGTCCACGCCCGGGCCCTTGCCGTACCACATCGAGAACACGCCGTCGTACTTGGCATCCTTGTACAGATTGGTCTGCTGGGTGCCCCAGACGGCGGTCGCCGCCAGGTCTTCGTTCATGCCGGGGTGGAACTTGACATGGTGGGCCTCGAGGTGTTTTTTGGCCCTCATCGCGGTCTGGTCGACTGCAGTGACCGGGGAGCCGCGGTAGCCGGTGATGTAGCCGGCGGTATTCAGGCCGGCTTTCAGGTCACGTTCGCGCTGCAGCATCGGCAGCCGGATCAGGGCCTGGGTGCCGGTCATGAAGGCGCGGCCGCGCTCGAGCGTCCACTTGTCGTCGAGGGTGATGTCGTGTTCGGGTAGCGCCAGGCGGGCGCCGTCCAGGGGTGCGTTCATTGTGTCTCCAAGAATTCTCATGGCGGAATCGCGGCGCATTTCCTGCGTCTCGCGTCAGAGGTCCCTGCACTGTGCCGCCAGCGTCATGGCTCTATGGCCGTTTGTTGTACGCTGACAGCGGGCATGGACACTCTCCTCCCGTATGCAAGCCAGTATAGACCCGCCCCCCAAGCATTAAATTCCAAACAATTCCCCCGCCCTCGTGAATTGCGCAATAAAATTGCCATATAAAAGGTAGCGTGGGGTAGGTATGTCAAAGATTGAACTGGATAAAACAGATCGCAAGATTCTCGAGATCCTGCAAAGCGACGGCAGGCTGTCGAACCAGGATGTGGCCGAGCGGGTGAACCTGTCGCCGTCGCCCTGCCTGCGGCGCATCAAGCGCCTGGAAGAAGCGGGCGTGATCCGCCAGTATGTGGCGCTGCTCGACCCGGACAAGATCGGGCTCGGGCTGCTGGCGTATGTGAACGTGCGGCTGGAAAAGCACAGCGAGGTGGCCAGCACCACCCGCCAGCCGGGCCTGCCGGCGACTTCGCCGCGCAACGATTTCGCGGTCTCGGTGGGGAGCTGGCCGGAAGTCGTGGCCTGCTATGCGATGACCGGGGACATGGATTTCCTGCTGCGCGTGCACGTGGAAGACATGGAACACTTCTCGCGTTTCATGATGGGCACGCTGCTCAAGCATCCGGCGGTGCTGGATGTGAAGTCGAGCTTTGCGCTGCAGCGGATCAAGGAAACCACGGCGATGCCGTTGGTGTGACGAGTAGTCGGGTCAGGCGACGGGCATGGCTTCCAGCTGGCGCGCTGCGGCAAGAAGGCCGTCGAGAATCTTGTCGGCGACCTTTTCAGAGAAGCCGGCAGGAAGTTCGCTGCGGACCTTTTCCACTACTTCAGGCGTGCGAGCAATGAAATCGCGCAGCAGCGGTTCAGCGTCAGCGCCGTAACCGACTTTTTTCGCCGTGCTGTTGAAGTGGCGACGCCCGATGCCATGCGCGAGATAATGCCGGTTGGTTCCCAGTAGCGCCATCGCCATCTCGAGCTTGCGTTCTGCCCACCGGTTCGGCCCTGGGCCAATGACGGGGTAGCCGGACATCACATCATAGATGGGCGTCAGCTTGAAACGACCTTCACCAGCGAGTAGCTGGATGCTGAAGTTTTTGGCATGGCCATCAGGAGCGCGCAACATCCAGAACAGCAGCTGCGAGGCCATGAGCGTGTCCATGTCAGTTGCGCTCTGCTGCGATTGCTGCAACAGGGTGAACATCTGCTTCAAGCCGGGGCCGCCGTCACTTTCGTATTTCAATAGTGGCGAGGTCCCAGTGGCCTGACAAAAGTCTTCCTGAACAAGCCGGAACAGTTGCTTACCGTTGTTCGATAACACGCGGTCGAAACGTTCGACGACGAGCACTCTTTGCGAGCCGAACGTCAGGATTTCGGCATTCGCCGTGGGTAATCCGAATGCCTTGAATATTCGCAGGCATAGCCACTCGTTATCGACCGACGTGGAGAAGTCGGCCCTTTTTCCGCCAACCATCCCGATTGGGAGCTTGAAGATATGCGTGGTCGGCGTCGCTCCACGCGGCTTCAACCACTGACCATTCCACCACAGGAAAGCATCTTTTTCTTGCGCGCCGGCCAGTGAAATCCGGAAGTCGTCGTTGGGGTCGACCAAGGAACGGTGTCGTTCCAGATTCACTGCATCAAGCAGGTGCTGTTCGATAGCCGTTTCATCAACGGCGATGCCGTTAATCTGTCCAGGCCCTTCAGGAACAGCGCCCTCAGGCAAGAGCTGCAAGGCGCCGACGCAATCCCTCCCAATCGCCGCCAGGAGGTCGAATGCGTCCAGAGAACCTGTCTTGAACCGGGCTGCAACACGTTTTCGAATAATGTCGCTGTCTGGCAGCAGGCCCTCGAAGTAATTCGAAACACTGGCCCCTTTAAGCGGCTCGTTATGGATGTTGAACGGTAGCGACAGCGAAATTGGGCGTCCAAGCTGTGAGGCGCGCCAGCCGTCGTCGTACACCAGCGCCGAATCGCCGCTTGCTTTGACTGTCCAACGTCCGACGTAATCCCCATTGGCCCACAGATGCAGGGTTTGACCATGCGAGCGGCGACCCATGATTACCACTCCGCCGAACTGCTTACAGCAGAAGTACCTCTCTCCCCCAGTCGCAACTCTAGCTCGAGTGCGGAGCACCAGCTGAGCAATTGCCTCATGCTAATTTCCTCGGGGTGTTTTTCCAGGTGAGAAATGCGATTCTGGCTCAACCCGACACGGCTCGCTACTGCAGCTTGCGTGAGCTTGTGCCGCTTGCGCGTTGACACGAGCAATTGACCTAGTTGGGACGCGGTGAGGAGGAGCTGGGAAGTAGGTGCAAAAGGCATATTGAAAATATCCGGCATCCAGATAAAGCAATTTTATCTGCATTCCGGATAAAGTCAATATATCTGAATATCAGATAAAAATTAAATGTTCTAGTTATAGTCATGATGGCTGAGCCGCGAATGAACGGGCACAAGGCAGCCTGCCAGAGGCAGCTGGCCATGCCGAATGCGACTATTTTTTGGGCGTAAAAAACTTCACCGCCGCCCGCGCATTCGCCTTGACCGTGTAATCGATCGCCGCGAACTGTTCTTCAAGCGCCTCGGCCATCACACTGCCCGGACTCGGCGGTGGCAACTCCAGATGGGCATCGGCCTCGCCATACTCGCGCTTGATGCGCATGCCGGCCTTCTTGGCGATATGCATCATGGTCTGGTTCGAGGTCAGGCACTGCATGTACAGCGTGTCGACATCCGAATTGCGGCAGTGGATCGCTGCGCGCTGGAACAGGCGCGTGCCCACGCCCTGCCCGCGCGCCGACATTGACACCGACACGCCGAACTCGGCCACCTGCGCCTTGTTGGTTGACTTGCGTCCCTCGGAAGCGGCAAAGGCCAGGTGCCCCATCCCCACCAGCTGGAATACATTGTTGACTACGCCAAACACGATATCGCGCGAGAAATCGAGCTTGTCGACATAGGCCTGGATCTGCTCGTCCGGGATCATGCTGCCGAAACGCAGCAGGCGGTCGTTGCGGTCCAGCGCCAGCAGGTGGCGCAGCACGCGGCGACGGTCGCGCTCGCCCAGTTCCTTGACCAGCACCGGCGGCTGGCCCTTCTTGCTTCTCAGGCCCTGGATCCAGCGGCGCAGGGGGTTATCCAGCATCTCACACCTTTATTGTGCACTGCAACATCCGCATTTTAGCTGACTGGACCGGCCTTTTCACTTATGCCGCTCACATCTACCGGAGCATTCTCGCCTGCCGGGCTGTCCAGCGCCAGTCCTTCTGCTTGCTCCACGTGCAGCCAGTGCGCATGCTGGCTGACCACGAAGCGTCCCTTGCCAGCCTGCTTGGCCTCGTACATCGCCTTGTCGGCGTCGGCCAGCAACGCTTCCTGCCCGCGCGCGGCGCCCATCTGGCCGCGTGCGCTGGCGATGCCGATGCTGGCCGAGATCGTCACCGCATGGCCGTCGGCCTCGGTGATCGATTCGATTTCGGCCAGCGCCAGGCGCGCCACCCGCAGCGCGCCCTCGCGCGACGCCACGTCTTCGAGCAGGATCACGAATTCGTCGCCGCCCAGCCGCGCCAGCGCATCCTCGGCACGCAGCTTGGCCTGCACCCGGCGCGCGACCATCTGCAACACCAGGTCGCCGGCCGCATGGCCCCAGGTATCGTTGACCGCCTTGAAGCCGTCCAGGTCGATGAACATCAGCACCACCACGCTGTCGCGGCGGTCGGCGCGCGCCAGGGCCCGTTCCAGCAGGCGGGTCACCTGGCGGTAGTTGATCAGGCCGGTCAAACTGTCGTGCTGGGCCAGGCGCTCGAGCTGGCGCGATTGCGATTCGAGCTCCGCGGTGCGCTCGGCCACGCGCTGCTCCAACGTCTCATTGGCCGACTGCAGGCGGCGGTTGACCACGCCGATGATGCGGTAGCTGCTGCGCAGGCGCATGCCGGCATAGGCCAGCAGCACCAGCAACACGGCGGAATAGGCGAACAGGTAGCCGCGAAAACGCTGGCGCTCGAGCAGGACGGTGTCGAACGAGCGGTCGAACTCGCGCTCGAGGGCGTCGAGCGCAATGTCGCTGCCGGCGTCGGCGATCTGGGCCTCGATCAGGTTTTCCAGCGGCCGCTTTTCGAGAATCGTGCGGCTGCTGTTGAGCACAGCGTCCATCTTGTCGACCACGGCCGGCGAAAAGGCGATCTGCTGGGCCGCCACGTCGCCCATCAGCGCCTCGATGCGGGACCCCAGCACCGGGTTCGGCGCGATGTTATAGCGCAGTGTCTCGCTCAACAGCGTGTTGAGGGTGGTGTCGAGCCGCACCACGATCCGGGCCGGCGCCAGCGCGCCTTCGATACCCGACAGTTCGGTCTTGAGGTCGGCCACGGCCGGCGGCATGTGCAGCAGCGCCGCCCGCAGCGGCGGATTCTGCTTGGCGAACTGGCCTACCAGCTGCTCCTTGACGCTGAATGCCGCCTGCAGCTGTTCGTAGGCGACGCGGGCGCCGGCGCCGGTGCCCGTGGTGACCGGCAAGGCTTCGCCGAGGCGCGCCATCAGGTTGTGCATGCGCGGCAGCTGCGCCCTCAGATCAGGCTGGGCCGCGGCGCGGCCCGTGTGGGCACGCAGGATGTTGGCATCCCATTCGGCATCGAGCTTTTCCAGCTCGCGCAGGTTCAGCTTGACGCTGTTGCGGATCTCGGGATCGACCGATGCGCTGCGGATGTAGAGAAAAACCAGCACCACGGTCATGAAAACAACCGCGACGCTCGCTAGCAGTGCGCGGTAGCGCCGGCTCCAGCTTGCCACACGGCGCCCCAAGAAGGTGAACATCATTTTTCCCTAACGCAACAATTTACACTCATTGCAGCATAACAAAACGACGGCGCGCACTGTTGAGAGGGTGTAACTACATGTAACAATGACAGCTGAAAGCGGGACAATTCATGGTGCTTTAGACAAGCAAGTTGGCAAGAACTCCTTCATTTAGCAGAGCCGGCCACAAAATCAGCCGGGTTGGCGCAGGACTTGGGCGACGGCATCGACGCGTGCGGCGTGCACGGCGTGGGGGATCTGGCTGCGGTTGTCGGCATGGCGGGCCGCGACCTCGCCCGCATTGACGGCGCGCGCTGCTGCGAGCGCTTGCAGCAACCAGGGCCGCTGCGGGAATGGTGCGGCTCCCAGCACAGCGCATTCGGCCGCCAGCAGCATCTGCGTGAAACGCTCCGGCTTGCGGAAGGCGTCGCAGCGCTCGAACAGGGTGACGACGGCGTCCGGGTCGAGATCCTGCGCGCGCGCGATGTGGTCATGCTCACGCGCCGTCATCAGCGCCAGGTCGCGGCACTCGTTGGGGACCTTCAGGCGCTTGCAGACATCCTGGAGCGCTGGCAGGCTGCCAGTGCCCAGCGCGAGCGTCATCGCCGCGAAGCGCACCTCGAGCGGGTGGTCCTGCGCGGCGGCATGGTCGATGACCTGCATGGTGTGTGCTCCACGCTCGAGCTCGAGTTCGAGCTCGGGCAGGATGCGCGCCAGCGCCCCGCAGTCGCGCAGCACGGCCAGCATGCGCGACGGCTTGATTTCCATCAGGCCGCGCGCCAGCTCTTGCCAGACACGCTCGGCCACCAGGGCGTCGACCTCCCCGGCTTGCACCATCTGGCGCATCAGGGCATTGGTTTCTTCAGCCACCGTGAACCCCGGCAGGCGCGCGGCGAAGCGGGCGATGCGCAGGATGCGCACCGGGTCTTCGGCGAAGGCGTCGGAGACGTGGCGGAACAGCCGCGCTTCCAGGTCGCGCCGGCCGCCGTGGGGATCGACGATGCTGCCGTCGTCGCCTTGCGCCATGGCGTTGATGGTGAGATCGCGCCGCACCAGGTCCTGCTCGAGCGTGACGTCGGGCGCCGCGTGGAAGGAAAAGCCGTGGTAGCCGGGCGCGGTCTTGCGCTCGGTGCGCGCCAGCGCGTATTCCTCGTGCGTGCGCGGGTGCAGGAACACCGGAAAATCCTTGCCGACCGGGCGAAAGCCCGCCTTGACCATCTGTTCCGGGGTGGCGCCGACCACCACATGGTCGTGGTCCTTGACGGGAATGCCCAGCAGGGCGTCGCGCACGGCGCCGCCGACAACATAACTGCGCATCGTCATTCTTCGGGCAGCTCCGCGTCTTCTTCCAGCGCCTCTTTCACCCAGCGCGCCACGGCCGGATGGGCCAGCACGCGCTCGCAATAGGCTTGCAGGGCCGGCGCCAGCGTCACGCCATAGGTCTGGAAGCGGGTCACCACCGGCGCATAGAAGGCGTCGGCGATCGAGAAGTCCCCGAACAGGAACTGGTGGTGCCCGAAGCGCGACAGGCAGTCTTCCCAGATTTCACAGATGCGGCCGATATCGGCCTGGGCGCCCGGCGTACGGCCCTGGCCCGGCAGCCGCGCCTGGACGTTCATGCCCATGCTGCCGCGCAGCCCGGAGAAGCCCGAATGCATCTCGGCCACGATCGAGCGCGCCAGCGCGCGCGAGGCCACGTCCTGCGGCCACAGGTGCTTGTCCGGGAACTGCTCGGCCAGGTACTCGACGATGGCCAGGCTGTCCCACACCGTCATCTCGCCCGCCATCAGGACCGGCACCCGGCCCGCGTGCGAATACTTGGCGATCTGGGTGGAGGTATCGGGACGGTCGAGCAAGACCTTCACCTCGGTGAACGGGATGCCAAACGCGACCGCCGCGACCCAGGCGCGCATCGACCACGAGGACGAATTCTTGGTGCCGATGATCAGGGTCAGGCCGGGATTGCGCGCCTGGTCGAGGGTGCGCGAAAGAATGGGGTCGCGTTCGATGGTCTGCATGGTTGGTCGTTGTGGTTGAACTGCGTGGGCTGGTCTCAAGGTGCGCGCACGCCGGCCTTGACGGCCCGGCTTGCTCAGCGCTGCCGGTTAGCGGCCTGCATGGCTGCGGTAGTCGTCGAGGCGGTCGTGCCGGACAAGGTAATGCGGCGCGACCGATTCGATCGCTGTCAGCTTGACTCCGAGCGACTCGGCTGTCAAGGCGGCGGTGCCGGCCGCCACGACGTTATCGACCAGCATCGAATCGAGATTGTCGAGACTGACCAAAGGCTGGCCCGGCAGCAGCTCGAACAGCCCGGCCTGGATGCGTGCGAGCCAGTCGGGCAAGCCGAGCACCTGCCGCTCGCGACCGCCGTAGCGGCCCGCCAGGCGCACCAGTTCGCCCAGGGTGTAGACCGTGGGGCCGCCCAGCTCGATGGTGGCGTCGCGCGTGTCCGGCTGGCTGAGTGCGGCGGAGAAGGCGGCAGCGACGTCGCCCACGTACACCGGCTGGAAGCGCGCCCGGCTGGCCGCCAGCGGCACCAGTGGCAGATGGCGCTGCAGGCGCGCGAACATGGTCAGGAAATGGTCGCCCGGGCCGAACACGACCGAGGGCCGGAAGACCGTGGCCGCCACGGTCGGCTCGCTGCGCGCGGCCAGCTCTCCGTCGGCCTTGGAACGCCCGTACATCGATGGACTGGTGGCGCTGGCGCCCAGCGCGCTCATGTGCAGATAGCGCGGCACGCCAGCGGCGGCGCAGGCGGCGGCGATGCGGCGCGGCAGGTCAACGTGCAGGCGGCGAAAGCCCTCGCCGTACGGCCGGCCGTGGCCGCCGTGCAGGACGCCGACCAGATTGATGACAGCGTCGCGCCCGGCCAGCAGTGTGCGCAGCACTGCGTTGTCGTGGATATTGGCGACCTGCATGTCGACGCCGGGCAGCACTGTCAGCGGCCGGGCCGCCTCGTCATGGCGCGCCGCCACCAGCACGCCCACCCCATCCTCGGACAGGCGCGCAGCCAGGTGCTGGCCGATGAAGCCCGTGCCGCCGATCAGCAACACATTGGCGGGGCGCATATCAGTCCAGGACGGAACCGCCCTGGCGCGGGGTGATCGTACCCAGGCGCGCCTTGAGCGACTGCGGCTTGCCTTCGAAGATCGAGGCGTAGTTGGTGGCGTTGGCCATCACGTTGCGCACATAGCCGCGGGTCTCGGTGAACGGGATCGACTCGACGAAGATCGCGCCTTCCATCGGTGCATCGAGCCGGCCGCGCCAGGTGCGCGAGCGGCCCGGACCGGCATTGTAGGCGGCGGTGGCCAGCACCTGCGAGCCTTCGAAATTGTCGAGCACCATATTCATGTAGTTGGCGCCGAGCGTGATATTGGTATGCAGGTCGTTGAGCATGGTGTGCACAAAGTTATCCAGACCAATCTTGGCCGCCACCCACTTGCCGGTGGCGGGCATCACCTGCATCAGGCCCGAAGCGCCGACGCCGGAACGGGCGTCGCGGATGAAGCGCGATTCTTGCCGGATCAGGCCGTACACCCAGGCTTTATCCAGGCTCAGGCCCTGGGCGGTGGGCTTGAGGACCTCGAGATGCGGCGCCGGGAAACGCTGGTCGTAGCTCAGCTCGGTGCGCGTGCGCAGCGAGGTCTCGACCATGCGGTCGAGCAGCTCGTTGCGGCGCGCCAGTTCGGCGGCGGCCAGTAGCTGACGGTCTGACAGATTGCGCAAGCCCCAGTTCCATTCGCGGTTACCTTCTGCGCGCAGGCTCAAACGATAGAACTTCAGGGCGCGTTGCAGGCTCGGGTTGGCAGTAGCCTCGGCCAGTTCGGGCGCCGTGATCGGCGCCAGTGGGGCCGGCGCTACTACCGGGTTGCCCAGTTCCTCGTTGGCCAGCTGGGTATAGAAGGTGGTCTGGGCAGCAATGCCCTGCCACAGGGCCCGGGCTTCGGTGGTCTTCCCTTCTGCCTGCAGCGCGCGGCCGAGCCAGTAGACCCAGGTGGAATCGGCGCGCAGGTTCGGCGGCATGGATTCGATGGTGGCGCGCACGTCCTTCCAGTCGCCGCGGCGCAGCGCCATGCGGGTCTTCCACTGCATCTGGAACTCGGTCAACGCGGCGCCCTGGGCGCGGTCCCAGTAGCTGTGCGCTTCGGGCGCCAGCGCGATCGAGGCCGCCAGCGCCACATTGGCCCAGCCGATCGCGCGTTCTTCGCTCGTCAGTTGTGGCACGTTCTTTTCCAGGCTGACGACGGCCAGCCTGAGCGTGGTGCGGGCCATGCGGCCCACCGCCACCAGATACAGTTCGCGTTCCGCGCGGGTCTTGCCGATGCCGCGTGCCAGCGCCACGGCCGGCATGTCGACTGCCTGGGTCGCGCGCGTTTCGGGCAGGCCGAGCAGTACCGCAGCGCGGCGCGCCGGGCCGGTGGCGTTGTCGAGACCGGCAATGCGCAACTGCCACAGCAGGTCGGCCTGGTTGAACTGGCCGTTGGCGACCAGTTGCGTGATCAGGGCGCCGCAGGCGTCGCCGTAGCCGGCCGGCGCCTTCAGCAATGCGCGCGCTTCGTCGGCCACCCGCTCGCCGCGTTCGGCGCGCGCCAGCAGCGCGTAGCAGCGGATCTGCACGCTGCCCGACTGGGCCAGGGCGCCGGCCTCACGCTCGAAGGTCGTCCATTCGCGCCGCTTGCCCAGTTCCATCAGCCAATCGGCGCGCAATTGCTCGGCCACGGCCGTGCCTTCGTGGCGGCGCAGCACTTGCAGGACCTCGTCCTGGATGGCCTCGCGCAAGCGGGGTTTCAGACGATAATAGTCAACATAGGGGGCCAGCGCATACGTCGTCGGCGGCAGACGCGAGGCGATGGCATTGGCCTTGACGCCGTCGTTCTGGCGCGCCGCTTCACGCAGCAACAGGAAATTATCGTCATCGGCGCGGTTGTCGGCGACAATGATCTGGCCGCCAGGCGAGCCGACGGCGCCGGGACCGGGAACGCTGGGCGCTCCGGCCGGCACGGGCGGCAGCGCCGTCTCAGGCGCGGGTGCTTCGGGATCTTCCTGGGCCAGTGCGCCAGATGGCAGCGCGCAGGACAGAACAAGGGCAATAGCGGCCGGCAACAAGCCGGCTGACAATTTCGATTGAAACATCCACATTTCTCACAATACGCTGCATTGAAACCATGACCGGCGATCAAAGAATACCACGCACCTCCGGGCAGCCACCAGACGTGGCGACCAGCAATGACTCGCAGCAACAGGGCAAGATGCTACTGCGCAACACTCTCAAGGCGCGGCGCCGTGCGATCGATCCTCACCTCAAGCGCGTCTGGGATGACCGCATCGGTGCGCGGGTGCTGGCCTGGTGGCGCGCCAATCCACATGTCTCGCTGGGCGTGTACTGGCCGCTGGCCGGGGAGCCCGACCTGCGGCCAGCCTACGCGGAAATTGCCGCGGAAGGCGTACGGCTGGCATTGCCGGTGGTGGTCGAGCGCGATGCGCCGCTGGGGTTTGCCGAATGGGTGCCTGGCGAGCCGACCGAGATGGACCGGTTGGGGGTGGCGGTGCCGAGTGATCTGCGGATGATTGACCGGCCGCCGGCGTTGTTGGTGCCGTGCCTGGGGTTCAATGCGCAGGGGTATCGCGTCGGGTATGGGGGCGGGTTTTATGACCGGACGCTGGCGCCCGCACCGCGGCCGGCCACGGTGGGGATTGCGTATGCGTGCCAGCTGGTCGAGTTCAACGGCGATGTGCATGATGTGCCGTTGGATCGGGTGATTACCGAGGAATAAGGCGGTATCGCCAAGCGTGGGAGAGTTGAACGCGTGGACGGCAGAGCCGTCCACGCGTTCAACGCGCGCAGGAACAGCCGCGCATCAAGCGCGCAAACGCTGCCAGATCGCCGTCGTCGGCCCCGCCTGATTCATGCTGTAGAAATGCAAGCCAGGCGCACCACCGGCCAGCAAGCGCTCGCACAGCCCCGTCACCACATCCAGCCCGAACGCCTTGATCGACGCGCTGTCGTCGCCAAAACTGGCCAGCTTGAGTCGCACCCAGCGTGGAATCTCGGCGCCGCACATATCCGAGAACCGCATCAGCTGCATGTAGTTGGTGATCGGCATGATCCCGGCCACGACCGGCACGTCGACACCCAGCTTGCGCACATTGTCGACGAACTGGAAATACGCGTCGGCATTGTAGAAGTACTGGGTGATGGCCGCATCGGCCCCGGCCTGCACCTTGCGCGCGAAGGCCTGCAAGTCGTCCTGCGGCGAACGCGCCTGCGGATGCATCTCGGGATAGGCCGCGACCTCGATATGGAACCAGTCGCCGGTTTCCTGGCGAATGAATTCGACCAGCTCGCTGGCATAGCGCAGCTCGCCCGCGCCGCCGTAACCGCTCGGCAAATCGCCGCGCAGTGCGACCACGCGCTTGATGCCGCTGTCCTGGTATTGCTTGAGGACGTCGCGGATCGAGTCGCGCGTGGCGCCGATGCACGACAGGTGCGGCGCGGCTTCATGGCCGGCGGCCTTGATCTCGCGCACTGTGGCCAGCGTGCCCTGCTGGGTGCTGCCG
>Ga0265797_10009660_pt1 | contig 12464 bp, 7 predicted proteins | sample P2T30metagenome_FD_192433 | JGI IMG/M metagenome (GOLD analysis project Ga0265797, IMG submission 192433) | Plant litter microbial communities from East Loma Ridge, Irvine, California - P2 T30 | ecosystem: Environmental > Terrestrial > Plant litter > Unclassified | place: USA: California... | reverse complement strand
ACTGTACCGGTAGTCCAGCGAGCAAGACGGCAACATTGCCAGCAAGGAATATGACCAGTGAATATCCCGCTAGAACGGAAAGAAACCAGGCGTGCTTCCACATCGCCTCCCTCGAGACGTGAGAGTGCAGAGCCACAATGGTAGTAGGTATAGCAAGGACGGTCTGCGTCATACGTTGACATTTTTTCTGAAGGGCAACGAAGCCAGGGCTGTAGTTGGTATAGTCGATTGGACGGGTGCGGACGGGTACATTGACGTGTAGCTTGAGACTACGAATCAGGCACAAAAGGCAAATGACTGATACTGCATTCAGAAAGGTGTGGTACTGTGTTGCCACAGTCTCGATCACAACTCGGGTGATAACAGACTGTACACCTACGAAGAGCGCGAAGTTGAAGATGGATTTGGCGTAAAGGGTAACACGCGAGTTTTTTCGGTTGACAAGTGAAGGTGTGCCGTCGATGTTGGAGTAGTGATTTGTCCTACGCGTGCGGCCGCCAATGTAGGGTGAAATGATGTCATGTGCGATGGAGAATACGGAGAGGAGAAGCAGGGTGACGAGCGTGTTGTTGATGTTGGCCGAAGTCCGCAAAGCTAGATAGAGGATGGGATCTGTGAATTATGTGTTAGAAGGTGTTGTGGGCTTTGTAGAAGAACGGCAGTTGCGTACTTTCCTGCCATAGTCTACTCCATCCAAACTGTGTACTTTCGTCCATGGTTTTTGGATCGGAAGAGAAACGGGGGACTGGTAGAGGAGGTTATGGTGAGTTGATCAACTAGTTCTGGCGATGTTATAGTTCAAGGGAAGAAGGTGGTTATTCTTTCACAGCAGCCTCGCGCTCTCCTCGTGGTCACTGCAATTACCACAATTGCGTCATAGTCCCACCATAGACTCTTCACTTTCACTAAATGACCTTCACTCGTATTCATGATTCTGTTCCTCCTCGGGCGTGTTGAAACGAGACCAAACCTTCTCAACAAGCTTGAGAGAGGAGGGGGAAGCGTAAATGTCAAACAAGTGTAACTAAGCAGACCCACATAGAGATTACGCATGGTCTACCTTAAAAGGCGAAAATCAATAGTAGCGAGACGGAAATTTACTATTTGCTTACATTTTGCCTACTTCATTATTCAGTGATGATGACATGATTAACAATAGGAGTCAATCTGCTCTATATCCCCTAGGGAAGGCTCGCCAAGATATCTACAGCGTTTACAGGAGATTCATAATTACAAGATTTGCGATCACTTGACACGTCTCGACCGTCCGTACAACAAAAGAGAAATAGCCGACAGAAAGGATATACCTGCTAGCCGAGGGAAAGTAACGTGAGTTGTATGGTCCAATGAATGGCCGCATGTACATGCAGATACTTTCCTCATTATCATATCCTCCTACTTCACTGCATACCCTCCAGGCTTCTTCATGTCGCTTGACCCTCATCACGTCTTGCCCATTACAGAATGAGCACCAAAAGCCAATCAATCAATCCATTCTGTGAAAGTAAACTTTGAATTATATTAACCCTCGTCCATGTCAATTATTTGCCCCTCTGATTCCATACCAACACCGACTTCTACCTCTGCCCATAGGGAGCTCTAACCAATCCTCTATCCCATAACCAAATCCCAAACAGTCTTGATGCTCCACCCCACCAACACATATTGCGCAATCATCCACCCAGAGCCATAGTATCTGCCAACACCACCCCGCTCCCCACTCCGCGTATACCCAACCGCGTAAACCACACGATTGATACCCCACAGGCCGCCCAGCACAGCCGCCGCAACCGGGTACCTCAGGCCAGTAATGAGCATTGCGCCGAGGGCGGTGACGTGGTTTTCGTTAAAGTTCTGGTGCGCGCGTTGGGCAGAGTTGAAGGCTAGCATTGCGGATTTTGAGGCGGGCGACGCAGACGTGACTTGCTCGTACGACGCGTATTCGTAGGGGTATGGGACCTTGGCGGCTTTGCGGAAGGTGCCAACGCGAGCGCCATGCCAGATGCCGATTGCGAAGGTGGAGACTGTGGCGGCGAGGACATAGCTGGTGGCAAAGTGTTAGGTTGAGGGTGTGGTGGCCAGCGAGGGGGCAGAGAGCGTGTAGATGATGGGGAAGCAGAGGAGCGAGCATGGAAAGTAGACATACCCATATTGATCCGGGATCTGGATGTTCACCATTGTAGCGGTAGCTTAGTAGCTGTTGTGATTGCGATTGTTGTCGTTCAAGGAGTTGTAGTAGATGATTTGGCGGCACTGCCTGTTTCTCTTGCTTCTTTTTCTAGTCGCGAATTTGGCAATGGAATAGCTATCTCAATTGCACTTCTAAGCTGGCGCGCAATGTCCTTTTATCTATCAAAGAAGAAGAGCAATTGCAATCGAAAGTCCTAGAATGTTGGATGTTCCAAGGCAGGCGCCGCCGCACATCTGTCAAGAAGGCACGCTTCGCTTGCTTAGCTACCCAGCTAAGGGCGACACGGACGACGTTTCATGCGCGGGGCTCCACCCTCGTGCCGGTTGAAAACGCCTTGTTTGCGGAATACCGCACGCTGCTTGTGCTGTTGCGACCATAACATGGCTGCCTGATGGGAGGCGCAATATGCGATGCAGTCGGTTGTGTGCGGTTGGGAAGGGGGCGTCATGCGGGTTCACGTAGGAAGGGGGCCGCATATGTAATGTGGCGGGTGAGACGGACAAAGGACAAAGGACCGAGGGACGAGAGCTGAAAATTGGAGAAAGTAGTTTTGCGCGGGCATTTACAGAGAGAAAGGAATGGGAAATCTTATCAATAAAAAGAAGACATACAGGTATCGTCTCAAGGAAGTGAAGCGGATACTAGAATGGCTTTTTAAGTGATTCCGTAATTCCATGGCAAGATGACGACAAAAGATATCAATCATCGGTAGTTTACCACGGACGAAATGAAAATCCGGGCTTAATCTGACATGCTTACATGCTCTCCGTGTGTACTTGTGTGTCACGTTCACATGCACGATAACGTGTTGCTATTCAAGTCGAGTTGATGTCATATTCAGTACAAACTTTCTTCTTCTTCAGTTATTTGAAAAGTAGCCATACGCACATGCAGTGCAGTTGTTCTTTTCATGTCATGAATGAACCAATCCTAGTCACCTTTCGTACGTCCTTTCCTGTCTGATCTTTCTTATAACTACTCTTGCACCAGTTTTCGTCCTTTTGCGACCCATGTACCTTTGTCGCACTGTGCCCATGCGCCTTGGGAGCCTCCATTCTGAAGCGTGTCTGCTCTCTGCGCTCGTTTCAGTCTTTTCTGTTCTTTCTGTTCTATCCGCGATGCCCACTCTTCCAGCTCCTTCCAGTCTATCGGCGCACTCTGCACACGCGCCTCAGAATCCCCCATTCTGAGGCCTCTCTGCCCTCTCTGCTCTTTCTGCTCTTTCAGGACCTGGACCCTCTCCCGTTGGATCTTATTCGTCTCTCGCAAGCGCCGCTTTATTCGTAGCTCGTTTTGTGCTCGCGTTTGCCAGTAGGTAAGCCAGTACCTTCTTGCAAGCACCATGTTCCGATCGAGTTCAGCGGCAGACATGAGATCTAGCCGACGCATAAATACCGGCATATACTCGGTGACGTACAACTCTCGAAGCTGCTTAATCCCAACCTTGATCTTGTCCAAGATTTCAAAAGCCCTTTCACTGTTCGCACTCGACCACATACTTGGAACTTCCACCCGGGACTGCTTGATATGACGTGAATTGTCCTTGTTGAGGCTAGCCGTCTTCGAGGCAATCGAAGAAAAGTGGTGATGGAATGCATTGAATATGGTCTGTCTTTTGTTTGGCTGGTGTCTTCTCACTTGTATTGTGAATAAGCCTTCTTGCAAGCTGACCACAGTCTTCATCGTACGTCGCAGCAGGCCCGTGTATTCCTTGAAATGTGGATGCAGAGACTTTAAGAGCTGCACCAGTTCAGTCATTATCTCCAGGGAGGCAGACACGACAGCGGTTTTATGATGTATGACATTGTAACTTCCGAGACCTTCACTGTATGGCGTATATTTCGATCTTTGGATCATAGTCAGGCTTTTGATATCCGGAACCGATTGCCTACTTAGCCTATACAAAGACCAGCCTGGTTCAACAAGCTGCCTATGCGGAGACTTCATCAATGCGCCGCTCAGTGCCGTAAGAAACTTTTGCTGCTGTATGAGAGGTTCTAACGTCTTTTTGATTTCGAGGTCACTTTCAGCTGCCAAGAGAAAATACAAAGCAAGCTGTGATTCTACCCCCTTTGCTTGCTCATATTGCTGTTCGCGATAATCAAATATACGTTGCGCCTCTTCTAAAACGGACAGAGTGGACGTTTCGACGCGGTCAAGTTCCTCCAAGACATTGGACCAAGTGTACGCAGCCAGTAGGTGGGAGTGAGATTTCCGCACAGACCCACCTCTTTTGTATCGAGGTCTTGATGAGAACTCCTCGAGAGACGTTGTTGGCTGGCTTAACAAGTGCTGTTGTCCACCAAGATGTTTGCGGATATTGCTTGATCTAGGCGGAAATGACTGATTACGCCCATCGTCTATATGTGCATCTCCTAGCATGCCCTGCAAATGCCGGTGTCGTTTTTTGCCAAGCTTTGGTCGCGTCTCTTTTCGTGCATCCATTTCTCTTGCACTTCTTTGGTAATGTGGTCTCGCCCTCGGGTTTTCATAAAGGGTGTTGGTCTGTTCAATAGGCGACATGGGGGCTTGGCCCCTGCCCTGTACTTCCACTCGGTGCGCCCGGTCCCCATTCGAATCTCGGTATGCCGAGGAAGAATCTTTTGAATTGATCCTGTATCGTCCAGCGACCTGATTGAGAGGAAGATGGCGATCAGAAGAGCTCCTGGTCATACTCCATGGACCAGACATCTGCCGTCGGAAACAAAGTGCCCCATTTCTGCAGCGCGGGCCATATCCATGGCTGGAGGGTCTACGAGGCTGCCAGCGAGTACATGGCACCCTCATGGTACGGATGCTACTCGAGAGTAGTGCAGAAGGAGTGTGATGCGCGGTGTTGGAGTGAGAAGCATTGTGGGAATGTTGAGATAATTCAGTTCTGGGGCACAGCTTTTCGAGCGGGCCGTGCGCGCACGCAAGGGTTACACAACACTGTCTTTCGCGCAATCACACGCTAAAGAAAACGCCAAAGTGCTGCCCGGTCACAGGCACAGTATAAGCAACCAAGTGACATGAGCCAAATGATGATAGTTAGTCTTGGCGCAAAGCTACGACTAACCGGCCCGGACCGGTGTATTTCGCTACCATGGTCAAGATTCTTGTCCCTTGCCTCGAACATAAAATCAAGCAAACAAATCAATCTATCCATCGGAAAAAGAAGACACGTTTTGTTTTTCATTCAATCTCATATCGATCTCATCTATGAAGAACCCAACGGAATGAAAACACGTAAGATGATGGTGAAAAATTTCGTAAATTCGTTATGTTGGTGTATATCAATTTGGTCGTTAAAAAGTAGAAAGTAGTGGACAGACGGCATGTTTCATCAAATCATCAAAGAGCAAACAAAGCATGAATCCATCTCCCCTCCCCCCAACCAACCAACCAACCAACCAACCAAAATTGTTTCCATCAACAGTCCTATCCACGTCTTCCTACCACTCCTGCCATCTTCATATCGAGACTGAATTGCTAGTTTCAGCAACCGTTTGCAGTGACGGCTCTTACGGCTACGCTCTCGACTCGAGTCTTGTAGACTGCCATTTGGTGCTTTAACAGATCACCATATACAACCTTCCGTAACATGTCCTCGTCAACAGTCACAGCCTCGATGTCGTTTTCCCTGCGACTTCCGACGCGCTGGCGCAATACGACCAGTCGACCCGCGGGCGACAAAGTGCATGGTGGTATGGGCCAGGCTGGAAGTGACGAGCTAGTCGAGCTGGTGCTATTTGTCTGAAGAGATGTCCTTGAAGGTCTAGTAAGACGAGGTGCGGCACCAAATTTTGTTTTGTTTTTCGGCGGAACCGGTGGTGGTTGCGGGAGGTTGATGCTGGATGTCGTGGGGGGTGCTGGCGTTGCATAGAGTTTGAGCAAACTCCGCAAGAAGCTCTTGTCCGCTCGCGGGATCGGATCGCCCTCGTTGATGAAGGAGTAAAAGAGACTCTTGCGGTGTCGCTTGTCTTCTGGTTTCTGCAAAGGGCGCAGGCTAACGGGCGGTGCGCCAAACGTGATGCAGTGCACGCGTTTGAAGAAACCGGTAAGGTGGTTAAGTTCCGACTCGATCTTGGTGCTCATCATGTGCGCATATAGCAATGCTGCCACTGCTCCGCCCGCGGAGTGGCCTGTGATGAGCAAACTACAATTCGCGCGCGAAGGGTTTTCCTGAAGTAAAACCTTGAGCCGTTCTGCAACAGGCTTGATCATCTTCTTCGCCACATAGAGAAAGCCCGCGTGACACAAGTTCGATGGATCATCGAGAAACTTGCTTGGACTATCGGGTGCGGAGTTGTAGTTCACGGCCCAGTCCATAAATGTCTGACTCCCGCGGATGGCAAAGACAATCGTGTTCAGCTCTTCCACCGGAATAGACTTGATGACCATGGCCTTTGTGCCGCTACGCCAATCCGCGGGAATGTGCGTTTCCATCTCGCTGTTCTTCTTGGTGCCTGGACGGGTGTACGCCTTTTCAGAGTATGTTGCCGCCAAGCACACTAGAGGATAGGTCGGTAGATAGACCTTGAAAGGTGGTAGATGTGGTGGCAGTCGCGAGTTGGAGTAGAGCCACACTTTGGAGAAGTGGTTTGATCCTTTGCCGCTGCCTGACTCCGGATACACCTTGTTCGGAGCCTGAGGCCTGATCTCGCCCAATGGCGGACTCGCTCCTTGAGCCTCCTGCTGGAGCTCGATGTTCTCGACCATAAGATCCTGCTCCTTTCCACTGAATTTCTCATCATCAATACTAGCAATCACAGAGTCGAATTTGGAGGTGATGACATCGTATAGTGCAGCTCCACGACACAGGGTTTGCATACCCTTTGTCGCGACTGCGGCCGTCGGCCGCTCGATATAGTTTGCAGTCAAGTTTGTCACGCTCTTCCCAGCCATGTCCCGAAGGTTGGCGTAGGACTTTGCGGCCATGCGGTCAAAACTGTCCCACTGCTCCTGGAACGGGCGTTCATCGCGTACTTTCTCAGGTGGCGATGAACCGAGTGTTGATTGACTCGAAAAAGGTAAGACGGGCTGGTGATGAGAAGACCCATATGCCTGCATACGTTGGGCAAAAGATTGAGGTGATTGGGCATATACCGGGCGTTGTGGCGGGCTCGTAGAGTAGCCATGCGAAGCTGGCGGTGGCCGGGTTGCCTTTTGAAAATAAGACTGCTGGGGCGTCTCGTGCTGAGCAGGACTCGCCTGAACTGGAGGCGCATAATCCTGCAGGTAGTGTTCGGGTACTGAAGATGACACATGGGGCTTCCTCGACGAAGACCGCTTCCTGGTGGTCTTCGACGACTGCTTCTTCCTGCTCTTACGCTCGGTTACGGTCGCAGGCGCCATGGTGTTTCAAATGAATGACTGAGTACAAGATTGGTCAGGTATTTTGCTGGCGTGTAAGCTTTTGGTAGCCCTTCAGGCCGATGGTAGTCGTCGATTTCCTGTTCGCGACGTATGCCAAGGTCCAGTCATAGCCGCTGTCTGCCCCTGCGTTATGCGACCGAGGACTGCATCGAGGGCACGTGTCCTTGCTCTTTGTTTTTAAGGAGTGTTGTTAGAGTGTGTTAACGAGAGAAAGGACCCAAAGACCCTGAAACGAACAAGGCTCAGGTCGAAGGCTGAAGAACAAAAGAGACTCGAGGTTGGGATGGCGAAGGCCGGCTTTCGGGTGGGCCGCTGCTGTTGCAGGGAAGCCGCGGCCTAGCTACCACGCCTAGGCCCTTGATTGGCCGCCCGCACGGCGCCAAGTGGGCGCAGACCGTGGCGGTATAGTGCTGCTGGACTAATCAACTTCCCGCTATTCAAATCCTCTGTTCCAAAAGCCGATCGAAACATGTCGACAGGAACAGACCGCATTTTGACGCCGACGCTCCTTTCTGGGGCTCTGTTCCGGTCATTGTTCCAACTCCCTGGCGCCGACGAACAGCCGACCACCTGGCAACGTAGCGGTCAAACACCCACCCTTGTAATGTATCGGGAGTACTGATTGCCGTGCCATGGCGACAGCATCATCACTGTCGAGTCTGGATCTGATGTGTAGTTGCTTTTTTTCTTGCCACACCCAACTATCTACCCTCTGTATCCATCGGCCTATCTGGTGTACCAAGGAGACTGGCTTCCTCGCTCACTTGGTCATCTCCATCCTCCCTGAGCCTGCCTCTACGGACATCTTCCCCGGCACTACCGTCTTCATTTTCATCCTCTTCCATGCCGTTCAAGACGTACCACACATCCTTCTTGGTGAGAAGCCCCTTGAGCATGCCTCTATCGGTGAACAGGACATAGCGTAGGCCGAGCTTCTGAAACATGGAAACTGTCAGCTGGAAGCTGGCTCTGGCATTGAGTGTAATGGGCGTTTGATCCATCCATGGGCGTAGATCGAGAGACGTTGTAGGATCGGAGAGGGGCTGGTGTGCAAAATACGCTTCTGTTTCGGCGGCCAAATCCCGCGGGGGTGTCACGGCAGTCTGCAATGCGTACTGCAACTCTGTTCTGGATATGTAGCCGAGCAATAGAGCGTCGCGACTGCTGTCAATGACGGGAAAGCCACGGAATCGATATTGAGATAGCATCTGGCGCAGCGACCCAATAGTGTGGCCTGTTGCCGTGATGGCTGTCAAGTCTTCGATGCGCGTCATAACATGACTTGCGCTGACGTCTGGAATAGCGCTACCATCTTCGTCACGATTGTCGAGAAAAGGGTAGCCCTTGAAATGGATCCAGGACTCGTAGATACCACGCGGAGCGATAGCGTCGCCGATCCATTTGCTGATCATGACAGCGATCATGATCGGCAGGACGTATGTGAGTGCGCCTGTGAGTTCAAACATGATGACTACAATCGACACAGTCATACGTGTCGTTCCCGCAAGCGCAGCAGCAGCACCGACAATGGCGTAGGTGCCTGGTGTCACACAGGGTACATCAGGCTCGCAGGACTTGAAGACAAACAGGGTTGGCCAGGCACCTTGAATGACCTGCACTGTGAGGCCGACTGCACGACCAAAAAGGCCTCCGATGGCCATGGAGGGCAGGATGATACCGGCGGGAATTTGGAGACCAAACGTAAAGCTTGCCAGGATGACTCCCAAGGCCGCCGAGATGAGCAGGAGGGCTATGACCCCCGTGTTTGCTTTGCCAGATTTGCAGAGACCAAGCGTGTCCTCGGTGAGGTCTGCGCACTCGGCAAACAGGACGTGTACCAGTTCGGAAGCTTGAGCGCGCATAAACTTGATGGGAAAGTTGACGAGTGCCGTGACAAAAGACACAACGACGACTTCAGACACTTCCCCCTTGAGATAGCGCCGGTTTTTGCGCCATTCGGCAACGCCCATGTTGAGCTTGATGAACAAGCTTCCAAATAGTCCACCCAAAATGCCAGTGAATGCAAAGGGTATTAGCTCAAAGTCGTGCCATCCGCTGTGGTACGTGACCTGGTACAAGACAAGTTTACCGGTACGAAAGGGATTGCAGGCTTGCAAGGTGACGGCAGCGACCATGGCGCACACAAAGCTGCTCCACATGGTTTTGTCTGGAAAGTAGTATGACAGTTGTTCGAGACTGAATAGTACACCGCCAATGGGTGCGCCGAATGCGACTGAGATACCTGCAGCAGCTGCTGCAGAGAAGACCTCTCGTTTTCGGGCTGTAATCGTGTTAGTGCAAGCTAGGAGAAGAATTCAGATCTGCTGCTAACCTTCGTTGCCATTTACGTTGCTGAACAGCTTCATGAAAAGATTTGCTGAGCAACATGCTACATGTACTAGTGGGCCTTCTTTGCCCAGCCAGAGACCTGAAGCGACTGCGAGACACTGCCCAGATTAGCAACCTCGCATACGAGACTTGTGGTAGAGGGTTACCTACCAATCCAATCGTCTTTGTGACCAATGTCCATCCACCCAAGAAATGACGGATGACGAATCCGCCCAAGACCGTCTTGATTTCAGGTATACCACTGTGTTTCGCATACGGAGAGAATTCGCGGACCAAAAAACTAGCGCATGCTGCAAAGACCACCTATCAACTGTCAGTCCTCTGTCGCACATGTCATGCAGCAAGACGTACCGAGAATAGCACAAAGAAGATGTACTCTACAACATATCTCCCACCTGCACTACGAATTCCCAATGCAGAACCCCACGAGTTCCAATCATGGCATGCCTGCTCCGCCTCGTGGCCCCAACAGCAAAAGCTCTTGTTCAGGTATAATTGGCCATCACCATCCACATTATGGCAGTATCCCGTCTTGAGATCGGCCAGCCAATCGCTTGCGACATCTATGAATGCCGCGATTGCTCCGCTCAGGATACCCGCAGCGACCAAGATGATCCAGACCTGACTTGCATCTGCCAGCTGCTTGATATGCCCCAAGACCCCACTAGTGCCAGTATAAAGGTAGCGTAGACGTTGGCGTTCTTTGGCATACTCGAAGATCCAGTCAATCGCCGTAAGATCATCGTACCCTACCCGTCGCCCTGGCCCCTCGACGTACCAGTCTTGGCCGTTGGCATCTTTGGTGTCTTGGGGGTGTTCGCCTGCCTTGCCGGGTGTGTCGAGGTAGTTTAGGGTAAGCTCGGTTGAGCCATTTGTGCGATGCGATCGTGGAAGCGGCGAGGCGCGGCTACTCGAGGGCGTTGATGGGAGGTATCGCGAGAAGGCAAAGGAAGAAGCGGGCGCCTTGGACTTGCGCTTGAATGATATCCTGAGCCTGCGATTCAGTATATAGAGCGTAGCATTGGTCTTGTGTGCACATACTGTTCCGGCAAGTCGTGCTCTAGCGGATCATCGGCTAACAGCGCCTCTTCGTCGCTGTAGTCGTCCTCAACTGCTGGCTGCTTTCCATTCAAAGTGCGGCTCGATGATGCGTCGTTGCGCCCACGAGGGGACGAGCTGTGTGGAGAGCTGGACATGCCCTCGACATGTACTCTGGTGCGAACCGAGGCGCATTGCTCAAGCCATTAGTCCGTAAAGCGATGCAGTGTCCGTATAGGTATAATTGCGTTGGGCTGGGTTCGGATGAGACAAACGCGACAAACAAGCGCTGCCCTGTGCGTTCCAGGGACCGTCACATGCGAATTTGGACAATCGTATTCAGGCACATGTAGAACCACTGCCTCGATTGTTCATTTTTGCAACTGACCTGTAGTCTAGTCTAGTCCTGGTTGAAATCAACCATGGCCCTGCCAGCAATCTCCCCACATCTCAGCTTCTGCACCGCTTCGTTGAACTGGCTCAACGGATAGACGGTGTAGATTGGCCGGAGAAGTCCACGTCGCGCGAAATCAAGTCTTGTCCACATCTACCATGCTGCTCGTAAGCGTGCTATTTATTTTCTGCTTGAAGAAATATGATACTGAAGACGGGTATGACTGCACAGCAGTGACAAAGACGCCATGTGCACTAATTCTGTCACAAATTCGCACCACTTCTCGGGCCACATTCTCGACTTTCCGAGACTCGATAAAGTGTTGCGCACCTCCTACTTCCTTGCAGAGCTTTTCCTTGCCGGCCCCGGTATCGATGGCTAGGGAACGGAGTCGCATGGCTGAGGCTAACTGAATTCCTTGGAGCCTAACACCGCCCCTGCCACCAGGGAAGACGGCCTGTATCATTGTGGAAGCAAGATGCACATGTTCGACAAGTATCCTGAATGGGCCATGTAATGTCAGCATCTATGTGATGTCTCCACCACCCTTACCATCACAAAGAACCTGCTTACCTTTGTTCCAGCACGCATACCCGGCTTCAGAGTCTTGACAAGCTCTCTAGCTTTGACAATAACCCTGCACCTGCGTATCCAGCGCATCTCATGCCCATGTCTGACATTTTCGGCATGTCCCCGTCACTGAGCATCAAGTGAAGATCTGAGTGGCATATGCCTGTCGCATTGATCTTGATAAGGATATTGGTAGTGCATGGCAAGTTGAAGTTCCCACTGAGATGTTACGTGTGACGGGAGCGAGTCATGACTTATGCCATGGATGTATACCTACGTAGGCATCGACCTTTTACTGTAGTCGTGACTGCAAAGTAACGAGGACACTGGAGCAAGCTAACAGTAATTCAAAGTCATCAAATACCTCCATAATGTACAACTCAGTGTCGCGGTCATCAGCTCAACGGCTTGCTCGCAAAACAATACAACACACCTACCGAGGCTAGCCTTGCGGTCATTTCCCCATGCTTGAGGGGAAACGCCATGTAGACGCGGTGCGGGGTGGTGGGAGTGGGGTTTTTTCGGAACGCAACTCCACGTGACTCTCCAGCTTCCAGAGTATTC
>Ga0265797_10009659_pt1 | contig 12464 bp, 10 predicted proteins | sample P2T30metagenome_FD_192433 | JGI IMG/M metagenome (GOLD analysis project Ga0265797, IMG submission 192433) | Plant litter microbial communities from East Loma Ridge, Irvine, California - P2 T30 | ecosystem: Environmental > Terrestrial > Plant litter > Unclassified | place: USA: California... | reverse complement strand
TGCCATCCACAAGATCGCTTTCGCCACTCTCGCCGCTTGTTTCCTCGCTATCGCTGTCTTCGTCCACAATCTTGCCTTCCACCTCACACTTTCGCGCAAAGCAGCTGCCACTCTTTTCGTCCTTGCCACCAACCCCTATCCCAATGTATAATCCTTTCTTCACCTCCTCGATAATCTTGTCAAGATCGACTGTACACTCGCCGTCGTTCTCGTAGATGATCTTCTTGGCTCGGCTGTTGGCTGCCGCTTTTGTGGAATGCACAGATGTGATGTGCGTGGTACCGACGTTGTTCTGAAAGCTATCGGCCGTGGGGTAGCAGGTATCGGTCACGATGTAGATTCTGTAGGGACCGGAGTGGGAGGAATTGACCATGTTGGCCATGGGTGGGTTGGGTTGTTCGATGCTTTGCTGGATGTAGGAATCGCCGTCGTGAACGTTGTTGTTGTTGTCGTTGTCGTACGACCGTTGAGTGGGTGTAGGTCCATCTTTGCTGCGCGCGCAGTTGGCACACATGTGGTTGCCATCGGCCATGTGGGCGCTGTGCGAGTCAGGCGCCATTGCAGACGACGAGACGCCTGGTAGCAGAATAGGAACGCGGCGCAACAATGATCGCAGTACAATTAAAAGACAAGGGGGTAAAATTCAAGCCGCGAAAAGAAAACAAAAACCAGAGGAGGAGACGAACAGTCTCTCTCCAGAAAGAAACGCAGCCACAAAAGTCGAGGGATGGAAAAGAGGGTTTCACGATGTCGTGAACATGGGAATCTGGCGCAAGTGAGAGGGGTATCTGGAAAAACGCGATGCGCGGCTAGACCGCATTGTTAATTTATAACCCTCACTGGTATGTCGTTTGTGTGTGAGTGTCTCGCTCCGCGGAGGCCAGTACGGCGAGGAGGAAGGCTTCTTTTTTAGCTCAACGCAAGTGGCGAACATTCCCACAAAGAGCGACATGAAGCTCGCGACACTTCCTCTGGTTTGCCACCAAGGCAAGCAGGGAAGAACTTGGGGGTCTTACGCGTATTACTGCCGAACCCTAGCCACAGCACTTCATGCCCAAAAGTCATGTTCCAGAAAATTCCTTTTTTTCTCCAAAGGTGATCTGTCGGCGAATTAGTAGTCAAAATGTCGTTGATCTGTGTCAAATAGGGTGTTGGTTCTGGTGGTCAGGCGGAGATCATGGACAGATTACATGACTTGTAGTAACTTTGCCCGAGCTGCTGCGTGACACATGCCCGACTTCGCCGCCGGGTGCAAGGAGTGGGGTTTCCTAACATTGCGAGGCCCGAAAAAAAGAAGAAGCTCCTGGCATGTGCAAGTAATACCTAGAAGCGATCGGCCACACGTTAGATCTAGAGCGTCCCCAGTTTGACCCTTGCTGCTAACGTATTCCAGCCCACTGTGGTCCCCTGTGGTCCCCTGTGGTCCCTGGACTCAAGACTGCGGCAAAAAGTTCCGATGACGAATCACAAGTCTTGGACGTAATCCTAGTGCGATGGAGCATATCCCGGGATCAGATGCTAGTCTGTGAAGTTGCTCAAGGATACCCGCTCCCTGCATCTTGCACCGCGCCATCCGATCGCGGGAGAGCTGTCTAGCGGTTCATCCGGTAGATCGGATGAGATGAATTAGCCTGAGGCTGAGGGTCCTCGAGCCCGGGACGACAAGGCTTAGTCTGCAACTCATTGTCACTAGCTTATCGTGTCTTCGTTGCCGAGCCGCAAGAGTTACTGCAAACTGACAAGGACCTGTGGAGGTCTAGTGCCTCGCACCGGCCTTGCAAGCCACTGTGTCCTAGGCGCAATGATTTCGACATGTTTCTCGTGCTTGCCAACGTTCTCCTGTCTTCCACACTCATACACAGTGGTCATGCTTGTCTTTATGCATATAGTACAACTCAGTTCCGGAGACAAATACGACGTGAGATGTCAAATTTTCGCGAAACACATTATATGTAATCATACAAGATCCAAGGCAAATGCAATCCACTTTCCATCTGCCGTTACGTGTGTTTGTCGTGTAAGACCGAGCGCCACCAGCTCCGTACGCTGCTAAATGTATCCGTCCCTATGGTACAAAAGAGAGAAATGAGACCATGAAAATGCCATGGGAAGAAGGAAAAAGGATTTACTCATCCTTTTGCGTTGCAGATTGAGCCTCACTTGCTGGCTGAGCATCGTCCTGATGCTGCTCAATGCTCTTCTCCTTCTGCTGATCTTCCACGACCTCGACAGTAGGTGGTGCCTCGCTGGCTTCGGGAGCATTGGCCTGCTCTTGTGTCTCAGGGTTACGGCCTTCGGCGTCTGGGTGGGGAGGTGCGACACCGTTTTCTTCAGCGTCACCATGCGAGTCTACAAGGCCCTCGTAGATCTCGTGGCCTTCGCCATCGACGATACGGGTTCGGGTCTCGTAACGCGTCTTGAAGCTGACCTTTCCAGCAAGTGCTGATACCTCATCGTCATTGAGGATGCGGCCGTTCTCGTCGCGGTACTCGATACGCTCTTCCTTGGAAACAACAGGTAGATCCTTGGGGGCCTCCTGAGGTGGCGGGGAAACTACCGCTTGCTCAGACATCACGTTCTCTTCCTTCGCTTCTTTTGGTTGCTCTGGCTGTTCCTTAGGCTGTTCTTGCTTGACCTCAGGGACGACTTCTGGTGCGACTGGAGCCGGAGGAGCAGGTGCTGCTGATGAAGGCACGGCGATGGATGCTACAGGCTCAGAGTGCATGACGTTGTATGCTTCGTACTACAACTTGTCAGCTGAAATTGGCCAGTCGTGATGCGAAGAGAACTTACAGAGTTTAGAAAGTTGTTGCAATCCCAGTCCCAAGTGTCGAACAGCTTAACGCTCTTGCAAGCATCCTTGGTCCATGCGTTGCCGTATGCTAGGGGAGAGTATACAGTGAAGACTGTGATAGCGACAGCGAGGAAACCGACAGCCGCTGCTTGGCCGATCGCGGGGTATTGCCTCAAACCAAAGACACTGAAGCGGTAGCTCACGAAGTCAAAGATCTGGCAAAGTGCAAGGATGGCAAAGTACAGAGCGGGCAGGTAGTGGTGCAAGAACAGCTGGCGCGCCATCAGGTAGAATGGGAAGTAGTGGAAAGCCCAACCGAGAATGCTCATACCAACTTCGTAGTCGAAACGTTTGAAGGTGACGTTGTTGTAATCACGGTAGCCGCGCTGCCAACGGAGAATGGCGAAGCCTTTGATAGCGATGTAGAGAGCGATGAGCGCGCTCGAGCTCCACCAGATCACCGGGTTACCCAGAAGATAGATCTGACGATTATGCTTGCCCCAGAAGTTGATACCGCGGCGTAGAATGGGCCACGATGGAGGGCGCGAATCCCAGGCGTGCGATTCAGTAAGGCCAGCGTTGGTCTTCCACATGACCTTCTGCAACTCCCAAAACTTGCCGAAGAATCCGGGGTTGCGGTAGTTGACCTTTTCGACCTCTCCGTCTACCATCAAGGGGTGAACATTGCCCTCGATGTACCAGATGCTGTTGGGCAATGTGCCTTGCCGAGCGCAAGTGACCTCTTGTTGCTCGAAACCCCAGTCAGGGAGCTTCACCTTGTGTGAGAATAGCGCACAACCAGTCATGACATGAACAAGCCTGAACTTGGTCTGGATAGTTCGGACGCGCTTCTTTGCCACGGCTCCATCAGACTTGCTCTTGACAATCTCAATGCGGAACAGATCGTTCGCATCACCCTCAAAGCCTTCGTAACCGTAGGCAGAAACCTCGTTTTGCCAGTCGGCCTCGGTAACAGGAGCACGAACATCGTGCGAGTGGAGGCGTCTGTCGGTGGTGATATGGTAGAGGCGAATGACACCGCCATCTTCAATATAAGTAGGGCCAACGTTGTCCCAAGCTTTGGGGCTTGTGAGGTTTGGGCCAGTGTAGTCTTCAGGCATGATTGGCAGAGTCTGGTTTTCCATGATCCAGATGTTGTTCTCGTCCTTGTGGGGGTAGAGGGTAATCTGTTGCTGCTTGCTACCGGTGGGGTACATGTGGCTGTGAGAATGGAGATATCCGCCTTGAGTGTTCCAGTGGCGTAGAGAGACACGGCTTCCATAAGCGACGTCGGCGGGAACAGCTTGCATGCCCTTGGAGTTCAGTGTCGCCTGGAACTCAGAAGACATGAAGCCGTCACCCTCACCAGGGTTGACCAGGCAGATGAAGTGGATTCCGAACATGGCCATGTAGAACGAGACGGGAATGACGATCAGGCAAAACATGCGAGCGAAGAAGTGCTTGAACCACAGGCGCGGCGTGACGTTCTTGGTATCTCCGAGAAGAACCCAGAGTTGTACCAGTGTCAAGCTACCAACCCAGGCGATGGTGAAGAGGCCGACCCATTTGACACTGACTGTTGCACCGAGTCCGACACCGGTAGCAGCCAACCAAAACCACCAAGATGGCTGGAAGGCCTTGGAGGGTCCTTGTTCGTGCTGGTTCATGAAGCTTGTCCAGGCGAGTGCGGTGACGGCCGTGAAGATGATGAGCGGCGAGTCGAGTAGGATAAGGCGGGACTGGGTGACGAGCGCATTATCTACAAGAAGTCAGTATACATTACACCTCCCAAGAAGTGTTTCTTACCAAAGATGACAAGTCCAGCGCCCAGGGCCGCAGTGGTAGTACGGCAACCCGCGGCCTTGAGGGTGAGGAACATGGTCGGGATCGTCAACACTCCGCAGATAGCGGGCAGCATGCGCATGGTGACATATGGGACCTTGGGCTCCAGATAGTCTTTGCCGATGTCTTTGAAGTCGAAGTTTCCGTCAAATCCACCCAACCATCCTGCCAGTGTAATGAGGAGCTTCGCGAGCGGAGGGTGGACGTCCATGAAGAATCTGCCCTTAATGTATTTCGATGCGAACCCACCGAAGCTGGAATCAGTCAGCCAACATGTCTGTTGAGTTCGTTGTATAGTGACCACACTTACTGAACTTCATCGAAGACAACACTGGTAGGCTGTGAAATCCGGAAGAGTCGAACGCCGGCCGCAATGAAGGTCAAAACGGCCAGCAGTGACCAGTCCGAGCCAGGGAGGTTGAAGATATCGTGGTCCTGCACTCCCTCGGAAGTGTAGCCTTGGACCTTCTGCTGCTGTGTGTTGGGCTGCTTTCGGCCGTTCGGGGCTGGGGAGCGCGACTTGGAACGCGACTTGGATCTACGAGACTTGGGCTTCTCGCCCAGGTAGGCGTTGGGTGCCGAGAGGCTCGCCATGACGGCGGGATGTGAAGATGTGTCGCGGCTCGATCAGCTGGCGAGTGGAGCGCTGTACCAAAAAGTGGGAACGTTGCGGAGTTCCAGAGTCTACGTTGAAGGCGCTCACGGCCTTGACGTCCTTGCAAAGAGAGTTAAAGAGAGTTGGAAAAGAGTCTCATCAAGGTGAGGGGGGAAGAGATGGAGGTCTCTGTGGTATGCGCAATGGTTCAGGCTAGGGGGAGAGAGTCCCGCGAGGAGCGGTGGTTGCGTACCGATTAATCCTAGTTGCAAGCTGTTCCCTACGACGGCCCTTGCCGAAAATGGGAGAGCTGAAAATAGGTCCAGGTACATAGGGCTAGCATTCACTCCACCCAATTATCTACCAGTTTGGAGAAATCAGATCAGTCCTCCAGCGGCAGTGGTCTGACCTCCGACAGCCGTTTGCAAGCCGAGGCGTCTTGAGTATTACGCCGAGTGCTTCATTTCGAAAGCTGTGGCTTGGTTGTGGCGCAACTGTGGCTGGGGTCCGGCGCGGAACATCTTGTTGCCTACCCTGGAACTTTGCGATCTCCCGCATGTCGACGCCCAGTCGCAGCTACCAACAACCACGTCCACATTCACCCCACGCGATCTACGCGCAAGTCACTCGGAAGTAGGTAATCGCGACGGGAATCTGGTCACTGGCGTTTGAATTTCTTCCCTGTTCTTGCCCCGCGCAATCTGCGAGTACCTCACCTGCTTTTCGCGACTCATATACAGGACTGCCGACGACATCACTCGAAGCCGAGACGTACACCGACCACACGCGCCATGGCGAACCCCAACGGCAATGGCGTCGCCTCGGGATCTGTCGAGCTCGACGTGAAGCCGCCGTCGAACCTGGTCATCCCCCCGCCCAACGTGCGCGAAACGATTGCGAAGACGGCCGACTTCGTTGCCCGCCGAGGCGAATCACACTTCAACGGACTGAAGCAGCGTGTCACTACCGATCCTTCGGCCGCGAACAACCGCAACTTCGTCTTCGTCATGGAAGAAGATCCCTACAACGCCTACTTCCTGTGGTATCTCCAGCAACTGAAGGAGGGTCACGGACGGTCAGTTGGAAGTGCCAAGCAAGTCGTTGACAACAAGCCCAAGGGCCCCCCAGAACCGCCCAGGTTCCGCTTCTCCGCGCGCATGCCAAACATCAGCGCAAAGGACTTGGAGGTGCTGAAGCTCACGGCTCTATACACGGCCCGCGTGGGTGAGAACTGGCTGAAGGATCTGCGCAACCGTGAGTCTGGCAACTTCCAGTTTGACTTTCTCCGACCAAACCACAGCTTCTTCCAGTTCTTCCGATCGCTTGTTGAGCAGTACAAGATCCTACTTGAGGAAGAGGCGACAGTCGAGGCGCGTATCCAGGAGCTACAACAGAACATCAAGAACCGGTTCCATGTGCTAGATCGTGCCAAGGGACGTGCGGAGTACGTCAAGTACGTGACCGCCCAAAAAGAGAAAGAGGAAAAGAAGGTCGAGGCTGAGAAGCAAGAGTATGCGACTGTGGACTGGCACGACTTCACTGTCATCGCGACTGTGCTCTTTGACGAGGCTGACGATGCAGCGGACCTGCCTCCACCGGCACAGCTGAACGATTTGCAGTCGCAGTCGCTCGAGCAAAAGGCAGCCGTCTCACTTTCGACAAGGCGTCTCGAGGAGGCCATGCCCGACGAGATGACTTACTACAACGTCACACAGCAGCAGGTACCCCCATCTCAGATGCCGCCAAACTACGCTCCCGCAGCGCCGCCCGTGCAGCCACCGTACGGTGTGCCGTCATACGCGCCTCCGCCTATGCCTGACTACCGAACGCCGGCACAGATATCGCGCGAGGAAGAGCAAGCTCGGCTGGCAAGAGAGCGCCAAGCGGAGAGCGAGCAGCGCGCACGCGCTCAGGCTGCTGCCAGAGGAGCACCTGGTCGCATTGTCACAGACTACGTTCCCCGTGCTGCCGCAAAGAAGGCAAACGTTCAAATGGCCGTGTGCCCTAACTGCAAGCAGCAAGTTCCCGCGAACGAGATGGATGAGCACATCAGAAGTAAGCCGACCCCATTCCTGTCCCTCAGAAGATCATCGCTAACACTGTATTCTAGTCGAACTGCTTGATCCGCGCTGGAAAGAACAGCGCGACAAGGCCGAAGCCCGATACTCTACAACCATCAACACCGCCGACGTCGCGAACAACCTCAAACGCTTTGCTAGTCAACGTGAGGATATCTACGATGGCGCTACTGGATTGCCGATATCTGCAGAGGAAGAAGCTCGGAGGAAGAAGGCTGCACTGTCGTACGATGGTCAGCTTGATCCTGCCAAAAATACTGCTCGTGTAGAGCAGATGCGGGACGTGAACGTCCAGGAGCAACTCCGCAAGATCCAAGAGAAGCACCGCCAAAAGTAGGCTTACGAGTAGGTCTTGCTTTCTTTCTCCAGACATCACACAGTCGCTTGAGATGATGATGGCTTTATTTGCATTGGGAGGCGTTTGTGCGAAGTCACTTGGGTATACCACTTTCATGGAGACCCGGAGCCGCAAGGCTTCCATTGATTCCAGTAGTTCTGGGACACTAGTTACTTGTAAAATATGAGTTCGTCAGGCATAATGAAAAATGTGCGTTCAGCGCTCAATCTCCTGTTCGATGCAGACTATTGTGGCGATGCAGCGTGGGGTAGGCTGCGGCAATCTGTATGCTCGGACTTTCGTAGCTTTCCTCCGACCTGCCCAAGACCTATGACCTAACCAGCGACTTTTATTCCCAAGTGCACCACTACCCTCCACGTTCCTCTGTACAACCCGCGACCATGTCATTAGCACAGGCAACGAAAGGCGACATGGCCTACCAAGTGCGCTCACTCGTACGTATCCTCCTTGCGGTTTTTCCGGACATCCGTTGCAGCCTACACTCATGGTGTCGCCGCCCTAGTGTCGCAATCCACACACCTACTCTGTAACTCTGCGTTTGAGATACACAGGCTTTCAGCGCGCTTATTTCTCATGGACTATGGAAGAACACTGGCTGACCTCCGCACGTAGTACCGCTCCCTGCTGCGCCAAAGCGGGCAATTCGCCGCCTACAATTTCCGCGAGTATGCCAAACGGAGAACGCGCGATGCGTTCCGAGACAGCAAGAACATAACCGAGGAGCGGACAATACAGGAGTTGGTGCAGAAGGGCTTGAATGAATTGCAGATGCTAAAGGTGAGATATATACCCTGTGGTTCGGCAATGGAAGTGGAGGTTCGCAGTGCGCAGCGGAAGGAGTGGCAGAGACGAGCAAGTCGCGCCCTGGAGAGCCATTCGGCGATGTATGCTTTTGAGTGTGCCGCTGCAAGAAGCTCGGAACATGAAGTCGAGGTTGGATGCACAGGACTGAATGCTGACTCATTCCGCAGAGGCAAACGGTGATCAGCCAATTCTACCAGATCGACCGATTGGTCGTCGAAGGTGGAAGAGAGGGCAAGCAAAAAGGGGATAGAAGTGACATTGTCAGAGTGAAGGACCAGGGCTGGGATTGAGTGCCTCGCTCAAGAGAGCGGGTATGGACGACGAGACGAAATGATCTTGTAACACTATGGCGTACATTGCATGGAGAGGCGAGAGCCTGTACGACAGCGGAGGAGCTGCGTCTACCTCAACAGCGATCAAACGTTGAGAATGATGTACTGTATTATATTGAGCCTGCTCAACTCTTTGAAATGGAGTTCAGACTGAAAATATGTCACCTCGTTGCACGTATCAGCAATACCCATGACTGTATGAGATCTCTGAATTGCCTGCAATGCCTGAAAGCATACATTCACCATCGATAATAGTCGGTCCGATATGGATCAATCTCTCTGGCGAGGCCCAGGCCCATGGTAATTCCAATCACGCGTCGCTGGACTCACAGTTCCGTTGATGCTTTTCTTCCTGCGTGGCATCGTTTGAAATACAGAAGTTGTAAGTGGTTCCCTACTGCGCTCCCTCGCAAAACCAGCGAATGGCGACCAGAATTGGTCTTGGCCAAGTAAGAGAGTGTGGTGTGATTAGAACTACCACGTATCTGGTACGACGATCGACGCAAGAAGATCAAATAGGAGGTCTGTTACTTGCGTCTCAAGCCCTAGGCCGGTGCTCAGCCCCGGAGTCGCGAACGCACTCGAAGGGGTATAGCGGCGCACGGTTGCGCCTGCCATCTGCAAAGCGACGCGCCTCCCCTTCACGCATCGCGACTTCCCGTTGCATTGCGCCGACATCAATACCCACTTTCACCGCCTGCCCTAAAGCCCATCGAGGGCATCGCATGTTACTATGGCTCCGGTACGTCATCCCATCTCCTTGTTCGAGCATGCGTCCTTGAGCTGCGTCTGCGACATCAATTCCCAGCCTCTGCACGCGCGCGACGCAACACCGCTATTTCTATCACGTGCATCGCATTTTTGATATTCCATCGGCTGTCACCGACGCGCCATTATCTCTTGGAAAACCGAGCGATCAGAGAGTAATCTCTAGATTCGCTTGCTTTAACGAGTGGTGATGAGCAGCTCTTCTGTACCTGCACCTCTCGCGCGACGACGCAGCCATGGCATCGCATCTTGTCCGGACAGCGTCCAAACGTTCACATATCTCTTCTAGACTTGAGCTGACATGATGTAACTAGTTTCGAAACAGGGATCGGTCCAACAGGTCAGGACGCGGCCAGATAGAGCACAATGTACTGGAAGGATTGCCCATTAGTCAGTATCGGGAAGCCGAAATCACGATTGAACCAAACTCGGCCGACAACAAACCTTTGGACAAGGATGCTTGGCCCGAGCTGCCCATGCCTCGAGATTCTCACATGTTGCCTGAGCATTCTCAGCAATTGCTGCGAGCAGCACGCTCCGGGAAGTTGTACAAACCACCGGCCCCTCCAGAAGACGACAACGAGATGAAAGATGAGGAAGAAGAGACTAAAGAGATCCGTACCGGCTTCACTATCAAGAAGTACGTCAAAGTTGCACGGCATCTAGAAGTTTCGGAACCAGAGTATCTCGCGAAGAGAAGGAAAGGTCTCCCATCACCATACGTGAATGGTCAGGTTGCGCAACCTGCGTTGCGGGAAACCAAGGTTAAGAAACTCGATGCAGATGGCAACGTGGCTGTTTACAAGGTACTTGTACCAGAAGGACAGGCTGTAGAAGGCGAAGTCCAGCCTGAAGATGCTGCAATTGAAGTTGCGCCAGCTACTGCGGCACCGGGAACAATCGTCGAGGGAGTCGGTGTTGTGAATGCGGAAGGTGTCGTCGTAGCTAACGACATCCTACAACAAACGCCACCTCGGCGGAGGCCGCCACCTCCTAAGAAGAAGGTCAAGCGTGGGGGCCCAGGCAGAGGCAAGAAGAAGGTCGTCTTTGTCGAAGGAGCAGAGCAAGGGACGCCAGCATCAACTGCCGGCGGTGACATGCTGGGTGTACCAGGCGTCAAACAAGAGGACGGATCGGTAGCTCCGTCAGATGGAGGTGATACGCCAATGGCAGACGCCGGTGGCGAGGAAGAAGAGGGGTCTGGCGAGGAGGGCTCGGAAGATGAAGATCAAGACATGGAGCATACCTCCAACCCAGCGACCCCTCAGGCGTCCTCTGTAGTCCCACCCAGTGCTCCAGCGACCGAAGCCCCCAATTTTGCGGACGCTACATTGACAGAGAGCACCGCACTAGCAAGCCATCCGCCGCCGGCTTCCAACGAGCCCTCTCAAGATACCGCAACGATCGAGAGGACCGCAATCGAGACCGCTCCAATCGACACGTCGCTGCAGACGCCGAAACGTGACCAGTCAAGCTCACCTGATCTGCCGCTTTCTGCCGTCTCCCATAGTCGCCAGAACTCCATGAACCAGGTTTCGACTTCTACTACTACCACAGAAGCCATCTTTCCCGAGGAGGCTCCAAGCGAGGTTCCAGTCCCAGCTCCATCAGTGGAAGTGGAAGTGGACGCGGCACCAGCGCCTGTGGTCGTCCCGGAGCCCCAGCCTCAGCCTGAGCCTGTAGTTGAGGCCGAACCCAAACTTGAGGCTGAGCCTGTGCAACCTCAATCAGCTGCTCCTTCTGCACCAACTTCGGAACCAGACCTCATGGGAAGTCTGGAGAGGCAGCTTGAGGAACACGACAAGGACATGGCAGAGTCGTAGAATGGCAAAGCCCAATCCTCCCTCCCTCTACGAGCTTGTTACACATGCTGTATATTGGAATGGACGAATCGCGCACCTTTTGACGCAGCCGTCGGTCATTGTCGCCACATGCGAGGAGTTTGAGATGTACGCATTCTGGGTTTAGAAGAAGGGTTTCGTTTGGCGTTGTGCAATTCATTGTATTATTATCAACGAACGTATCAATTTCCAGCTTACTCACATCAATACATGCACTTTAAACCCGCGGCTCCTCTTATCGGCCTCGTACAGTCTTGCGCTGCTGTCGGCGGTATCGGCGTCGGAATCAACTACGCTACCCCACAACCCAACGCACGCTCATACGTCATTCTCGACTTTCCCCGTCGGGAACCGCATTTGTCAGAACAACACTAATCCAGCATGGGTATCACGACGGTACATGCTAACGCGACAAAGGCAGGTCGTTTACCGAGCTATCTACCGTAAGACTGGACGTATATATCAGCGACCAACTACAGATCATTTGCAGTTCAGCCACCCATTCTTGTAAACGTCGCAAGAGCATTGAAGCAGAATATGCCTTCCATAAGTGAGATTGTCAAGGCACATCAGCCAGACTTGGCTTCATATGAAGAGCTCTGTGGGTGATCATTGTAATCTATTGATTTCATCGCTAATGAAGTCGTAGACAAGTGGTTCCACACGCACCCGGAGCTGTCCTTCCAGGAAGCCAAGACAGCGGAAGCGATTGTCAAACATCTCGAGACCTTTAAAGCTTTCACAATTCATTCTTCCATCGGCGGTCACGGCGTCGCTGCCACATTCTCCAATGGCCCCGGAAAGACACTTCTCTTACGTGCTGACATTGACGCGCTACCCGTGGAAGAGAAGACAGGCCTGAACTATGCCAGTACAGCGCGTATGAAGGATGTGGACGATGTTGAGAAGCCCGTGATGCATGCCTGTGGCCATGACATGCATATTACCGCGCTGCTTGCGGCGGCGGAAACTCTGGTCAAATGTAAAGAGGCATGGAGCGGGGAGTTGATTTTGGTGTTCCAGCCAGCGGAAGAAAGAGCAGGTGGCGCGCA
>Ga0265797_10009658_pt1 | contig 12468 bp, 8 predicted proteins | sample P2T30metagenome_FD_192433 | JGI IMG/M metagenome (GOLD analysis project Ga0265797, IMG submission 192433) | Plant litter microbial communities from East Loma Ridge, Irvine, California - P2 T30 | ecosystem: Environmental > Terrestrial > Plant litter > Unclassified | place: USA: California... | reverse complement strand
TTTCTGTCAACGCTGCAGAGATGCAAAACGTAGCACTGTATTCTTGGCTGCAGGCCGCGGTCGTGCTTCTCTTTCGGTCGTCAGCACTTGGAGATGATGTCAACGGTGCGACTGGCGCCGTCAATTCGACCACTCCCTCAACGGTTGAGAACGAGATCACGGTCCACACGATCACGGTCGGAGAAGAGCAGCACTTCTTTACGCCAAACAGCATCAACGCATTGCCGGGAGACATAGTCACCTTTAGATTCTGGCCCGGCAACCATTCGGTTGTTCGAGCCGAATTTGGCTATCCCTGCGTACCGTACGAAGAGTTGAGAGACAGTGATCAAGCTGGATTCTACAGTGGTGTGCAGTCACCCGATGCCACCGATGTAGTGAGAGATACCGTAGGTGCAAACACTTGCTCGATTCGCAACTTGATCTGAGTGTCTCCGCAGCTTCCTACATGGAACCTGACAATCAACACCACCTCTCCGGCGTTTTTCTATTGTGGCGCACCCGGTAGCTGTGTTGGCTGGGGCATGGTAGGCGCAATCAACGCGGATGCGGAGCATCCTATTGCAACGCAGATCAAATTGGCCAGGGTATGAGATGGCATCGACTCCCTCGCATGGACCCATGAAGATTGCTGACGATCACGTTTCGCTTTACCCAGCAAGCGAGCTTTGTAGTGACTCCGGGGCAGTCGCTTCCTGCGGATGTGAAGACTTATCTGGATAGTCTGCCCAAGGCCACCAGCACCATCAATGCTGCTGCAAATCCTACAGTAGATTCCGGAACTAGAGCAGAGGCGACTACGTCTTCGGCAACGAGTGACGATCATGAGGAGGCGGAACGGCAAGACGACCCATCCGGTTTTCCAGTTGCTGCTGTGGCTGGCGCAGTCATAGGCGGTCTCTGTGTTATCGCCATTGCGACAGGTCTCTTTTGGTAAGATTGAGGTGTATAGTATAGGCGAAAGAAATAATGGACACTGACCGTTTGCAGTAAGTCCATATCTACTGTACCCTGCCAGGAAACCGTAGGCGCTCGGCTACCGCAAGGCTTGGGTGGGATAGGAGGTACGCATACTACATCGGGTCTTTTTCTGACACTTGAACAGACTACTTTGGCCGCTTCCAAAGGCGCGCCAAGTATCCTACGCCACCGCCTACGCCAAAGATGACTGAAGCGGAGAGTAAAGAGGCAAGCTCTTCGCTGTCATCATACTGCCCATCGGATTTGCACCCTTCCCTGCGCAAAGATGCGGAGGTATCTTATAGTGCGGTATCGTATTCGCCGGAAGCAACGCAATCTTGCACCTTACTGAGCCCTCTCAGTTACCAGCAGCTGTGAGTTGAAACGGGGTCTGCACGCAATCGGCATGCTGACCTAAATCAGGTCTCTCGAAAAGCAAGAACTAGATGGGACGTCGCTGAGACATGAGTTGAGGGGTTGACGGGAGCCTCCATGAATGTCTCGATGCGCCGAAAAGGTTGTCCTTGAATATCTCATTAGATGTAGCCTTTTTGCTCGATGCGGATGATGAACAGATTTTGATTTTACCTGAAGTAACCTGCATCCCCGCACTGCGAAATTCCCTGCTGAGCGAAGCCGAAAGCTAATTTCAGCCTCTTGAGCGACCAAGGAGTACTCCAACATGTTGATTTATTGACTTAGCTACGCCACCATACATAGATTAGCTTGTTCATCGATTCGACTGCAAAAATATTCCTAATTCCATGACCGTTGTTGCCCGTTTCTCCGTGACTGGAGATGTGTTTCCCCAGCGAGTGCTCAGCTTCCGCGCTTTGTGAGCGTCTCATGCCTCGTCATCATTTTTGTTGGACCAAGAAGTGGCTCATGGAATAAACAAAGTATGGAGAGGCAGTGACATGTTGAAGAATTATGTTACCTGCTCTGTCGCGCGAGTATACAGGGGTGCGTCGAGAAGTGCGTATTGGAAGCCAGACAAGGCTGGGAGCCGCTTAGATCGCCGTGTGCTCGATAAACTGGTTCAGCATGACAAGATGCTATGCAAAGACGCGACTTTTGTTGCCGCTGGATATCAAGGCGGCGCCGGCCCGCTTTGTGGCCGCAAGCGTCAAACATAAGACGACCTAGCTAGCTAGAGATAGCACGACGCCGGGTCACATGGAAGAAGCGCTTCCGGATATTGTCCGTTCACGACACGAAACAAAGGTACAGTAAGTTAAGGTGAAGATGTTGTATCTACTGGAGATTTGGAGATGCTCACTTGCCCCAAAGTGCGGGATGACCAGTCTTGAACTCTATAGTGCGACTCCTTACTTTCATCTTGTCCTGCGGATCATACCAGTAGTGTTACTTGAAGGAGAAAAAGGATATGGCGCCGGACGCTTGGCCAACAAGAAGACGTGATCCAAATGCATCATGAGTTGTGCCACGATACTCATGAGGCAGCCAGAAGATATCCACACCTCGTACTTTTATCCAAGAAGAATCTAGCAGTACCGTAGTTTGAAGCTTAGTGCCAGATGCTTGATGTGTAGCAGAGGCGAGACCGAGATCCAGCTGCCCGATGTTCGTCGCCAAATTGCTTCCGTCGTTGGAAAAGATAATTTTGGAGACAGTCCTAGAGGTTTCCTGCTTTTGCCTCTCCTTGCCCGTCGCCGCGTCCCACAGCCTGACCATCCTGTCCCCCGACCCCGACGCCACCATCTTGCCGTCCGGCGAGAAGGCCACAGCAGTGACCTCGCTGTCGTGCCCTACGAGCCTCTGCCTCTCATCGCCCGTCATTGCATCCCACAGCCCGACCGTCTTGTCCCCCGACCCCGACGCCACCATCTTGCCGTCAGGCGAGAAGGCCACAGTGGTGACCCTCTCGTCGTGCCCTACGAGCTTCGGCCCTCCCTTGCCCGTCGCCACGTCCCACAGCCTGACCGTGTTGTCCCACGATCCCGACGCCACCGTCTTGCTATCTGGTGAGAAGGCTATAGCGGCAACCCCATTGCTGTGACCTACGAGATTCAGCCCTCCCTTGCCCGTCGCCGTGTCCCACAGCCTGACCGTATTGTCCTCTGACCCCGACGCCACTGTCTTGCCGTCCGGCGAGAAGGCCACAGCAGTGACATCGTCGTCGTGCCCTACGAGCTTCGGCCCTCCCTTGCCCGTCGCCGCATCCCACAGCCTGACCATATTGTCCCACGATCCCGACGCCACCATCTTGCCGTCAGGCGAGAAGGCCACAGCGGTGACCCTCTCGTCGTGCCCTACGAGCTTCGGCCCTTCCTTGCCCATCGCCGCATCCCACAGCCTGACCGTCTTGTCCCACGATCCCGACGCCACCATCTTGCTATCCGGCGAGAAGGCCACGGCGGTGACAAAGTGGTCGTGGCCCATGAGCTTCGGCCCTTCCTTGCCCATCGCCGCATCCCACAGCCTGACCGTATTGTCCCACGACCCCGACGCCACCATCTTGCTATCCGGCGAGAAGGCCACGGCGGTGACAAAGTGGTCGTGGCCTACGAGCTTCGGCCCTTCCTTGCCTGTCACCGCGTCCCACAGCCTGACCGTATTGTCCTCTGACCCCGACGCCACTGTCTTGCCGTCCGGCGAGAAGGCCACAGCAGTGACATCGTCGTCGTGCCCTATGAGCTTCGGCCCTCCCTTGCCCATCGCCGCGTCCCACAGCCTGACCGTCTTGTCCTCCGACCCCGACGCCACCATCTTGCCGTCCGGCGAGAAGGCCACAGCAGTGACCCTGTTGTCGTGACCTACGAGTTTCGGCCCTCCCTTACCCGTCGCCGCGTCCCACAGCCTGACCGTCTTGTCCCACGATCCCGATGCCACTGTCTTGCCGTCCGGCGAGAAGGCCACAGCGGTGACCCCCTCGTCGTGCCCTACAAACCTGTGCCTTTCTGCACCCCAGCGGTCCGGCACCTCAGGCATTATTTCAATGTATTTGCGCAAGCCTTTGCCAAACATTTGACGAACTTTGCTTAGTGAGGGTGCGAAAAGCAAAGCTGACATATACGTCTGCAGTGGAGCTTCATTAACGACATAGTGATTGCGAAGTGCAAAACGGCTTGCATCATTCAGCAGACTCATTAGCTGCTTGCCCTTGTCCACCTACATATTGCAGGTTAGCACGACGCAGTGCGAGTAAAGCTGAAGTATAACTTACGTCGGCAACGGACTGTAGGAACCTCAAATTGTGGATGACGTCAGACACCCTGCCCAGCCAGCTTAGGGCTTCTATCCAGTGAAGCAGGTGTTTCTTCAAGAACTGATGGACTTGACCTTCGTCCATCACGCGCTCTCGGCTCGCAACGATGTGCTGGACCCAGTAGGAGCAAGCGTAAGCAACTTCCTTCGACAGATGCTCTGCGACCTTTGCCTTAGAAATCGCCGCCCTCCGTGTCGCGGGCGCCTGTACGCAGCATACATCTTCGCTGAGCGCACCGTCGCCGAGCAGTCGGAGGCAGTGGTATGCGAGCTTAGTGTGAGCCCGAGCTTCGTCAATCCAGAACTTTCCGCCTTCTTTGTCGTCTGCTAGCTCAGGATCTACCAGAAAGTCTCTAAAAGACAGATGGAACAGTTTGATGGTTCCGGATGGGTCTGGCTTACCATCTGCTCTCTCGGGAACGTTCAGGACGGATCGCAAGGGTGGAATCAATGCGCCAATATCTTGAATTGGTATGTCCAGCAAGTTGCTCAGCGATGTAACAGAGAGGGGGTCATAAAGCAGAATGAGACATTCGATTATCATTTTGAACATACTCACTTTGTCTTCTGTGCTTCGTCTCCTGACTTCAGTCACAGCTTGTCGCAAGACGGGCAGGTACACTGACCCAAGTCCGGTGGTCAGCCCACCTCCGTGTGTCTGTGACAGCAGTATGCGGAGGTCCTCTTGTGGATTGTTGGACGAAGATAAGAGTTTGCAGAGGGTGAACGCCACGATGAAGAGCGGATGCGACTTATCCACGAGCAGGGCGATATCGTCCTGCCCAGCCCATCCGGTGGGTAGCGAGCAGTATGGGTTCCGCATCGGATAGTTTTTTTCCACCTGAGAAAGTTCGTAGCGAATATAGATGTCGAGGTCTGGCTTGATGGACTTGACCTGTGCCTGCTCCAGCTGTACGTCGTGAAGCAAGTCATTGGACATGTCGTTGAAGCCGGCGACAAGAGGTGGGTCCGGCCTGCTTGTTACCAGTATTCGAACCCTCGCAGTCATCACATCTTCGATACGCTTGAGGAGCTTCAGCAAGATTTCGATCTCCTCCGTGTCCTCACATTCGTCTAACGCGTCGATGACGAGAAAGCAGTCCTGTGGGAGAGTGGTCCCAGAAAGACCGCTTTGCATTGGTTGTAGCAACAACTTTTCAAACTGCTTCGTCATGTGTCTCTCGCAGAGCAAAGAATCTTCCTTAAGCGCAGCTGCAATCGCATGCCCGAGGCCGGGGAGCTTGTCTGCGAGCTGTAAGGCGATCGTGGGGAAGAACAGCTTTGCGTGACTTCGGTCGGCGCGACCACGCTTGAAGAAAAACGAAGCCCCAAGTCTTCCCTCTTCGTCGAGGTCCTTCGCAATCGTGCGAGATATGGTTGATTTCCCGATGCCGGCCTTGCCGCACAGCCAGAAGATTCTTTTGCCCTGTGGGTTCGATATCCAGTCAAAAATCTGGCGGAGCAGGTCGGTTCGAGTCCCTGGCAGGCATCTAGGGAGACCACCCTCGGCAGACGAGTCGTACGTTGCCTCCCGAGCCGTGACAAGTTTGGCCAAATCGGCTTTGTCCTGTAAATTCGCGAGGCCAACCTCAAGGTGGTGTATTTTCTCCAAGCTTGTTAAGCGTGCGTCGAGACTTCCCTTCACTGTTCTCCACGCTCGCTATCACAAATCCTCGCTTCTTCGCTAGCCCTCACACACAAGATGTCGCATCTTTCTTCGAATTGTGTCAGGTCTTCAGAGTCCCACAGAGCTTGAACAACCCGGGCAGCACTTCCCTTTCGTTGGACGCGGATGGCGTGCGCTAAGAACCCTAGTATATGCGCGTTCAAAGATACCAGAGCTTTGCGGAAATTGTCAGCCGCAAGCGAAGGGGATAGGCCGGCGTAGGTGGCCAGATAGACTCTCAGCCGATTGCTCATGTACAAGGCCAGCTCTATCCCAGTGACTAGGACAGCTCGCTGATGGTTGTCGGACGATGCCACCTTATTACAAGCTGTCAGCGTACAGGTTACAATGTGTTCCTTCGATCAACGCATACCTCGAGGATAGCCCGGATCCCCGCCCAAGGCAGCCCGGCGTGGACTGGGTCAACGTTGGCGACCACATCTCCCACAGCCTTGAACTTGTCCAAAAGCTGCACCACCTTGTTCACTTGGTCGAAGAGGTACATCTGACGGCCTTGATAGTTCCACGACCATCTCTTGTTCACGCAGCGCTGCTGGAGCTCCCCCGCACAGCCAAGTACTTCGTCAAATGCGGTATCGATGCTGATGGCGTTCGCAGGCAGCAGCAGAGTACGGATCGTCTCTCGATCATCGCGTTCGAGAGCTTCGAGAGCGTCCGCGAGTATGCTGCTTCCATTTGTCGTATACGCAGGGCCTTGTGATGGTGTCTTAGCTGACGCTGCCGCTGTACGAACTGGCAAGGGTGAGAGAGACCGGCGAAAGAACGCGCTTATCCGTTCACGCTTCTTCGGAGGCTGTGGAAACAAGCTCATCTCTGAATCTACCTGGATCTTGCCGCCTTATGCCAACTGTTCGGGTGCGTCTTTCTTTTTTGAAGAGGTCGATGAGTCTGGTAGGATCGAGGCTGTCATGATCACACTCCTCATAAGCTGTGCTACTGCGAGGCGCAGGCGGGGCGCTGGCAAGGCGCTGGCAAGGCGCGTTCATTGGACACCTCAGCCGCGACGCGCAACATGCAGGAAGGGAGAATCGAGGCATGTCACGCCAGCGAAGCGGGACCACGTAAGGATGTTGGAAGGCACTTCAGCTTGATCGGCTCCTTACGCGTTCGGGTCCGATGACTTACATAGTTGCGTGTAAAGAGTAAGAACCCAGACCAGGAGACTTCAAACGAGCTAGTCGACCGAGCGTCTGTCCGCAAAGAAAGCTCAAGCTGTTGCTTGGCAGGGATGCCTGAGTGCGTATATAGCCACGCATTGTAGTCAGAGAACTTCCACGTCAGGGCGCAGTTCACTCCGGGACAAAGTGGACAAGAATCGAACGAAAGGAAAATATATAATGCTTCTATGTATTGTTTGAAGGACGCGCAATTGTGAGCTCCATTCTTGACTCTTGACAACTTCAGAAACGCAACACGGCGCACCGTTTCTCCAAACCCATTGTGCGTATCTCTGCTTCGGCGGCCTGAAACTCCGTGGAAAGTGGGCTCTTCGCCTCACGTCCCGCCGCCTTCACTGCTCTGCGTCGCACCTTCGCGCTTTGCTTGCCTTTCTTAGCACCCTCTCTTTCCGCTCGCTGCTCCCGTACTGCAACGATGTCCTCGTACGACATGATTTTCCCCCGGCCAACCACAGTGCGCTTCAGCGACTTGCGGCTGCGCTTTTCGTCGTTTTGTTCTAGTAAGCCTTCGATTTCCTCACGAAGGAGCGCTCCGTCAGCAAATGCTTTACTAAGAGCCTTGATCGCCTTTTCGAGGTGCACCTCATGCGGGCCGCGCGAGAACTCAGTGCATGCCTCCATCTGCTTTTGGAAGGTTTCGAGGCTACGTGCGGAAGTTGGCGTGCGTAAGGGCGCATTCTGGCATGACGGATCTGCGTCAGGAACCGGCGGGGCAATATAGGATGCGGGAGCCACCGGCTGTGTCATGCTACGTAGTACTCTATCGGGGTAGAAAGGAAAAAGTCCAGCTTTCGACCAGCCCGCATGGATGTTGCGCGCGCTCAGTGCTTTATCTCGCGCGTTGCTATACATGCGCGTAAAGTGCTCCTTACCGACGGCACCGGCGCCACGACGGAACTGTTGCTCTACTTGCTCACGATAGGCCGTTTTCAGTGGGCCAAACACGCCGACATCGCAAGGCTGCAGTTTGTGAGATGTATGCGAGGGCAATCTGCAGAGGATGATGTTCTGCTCAAAGCAGTGGGTCATCACTTCCAGCGATTCATGCGTACCGAAACCGTCGCTGATCAGCACTCGAGGTTTACCGTTCGCTTTCGCTCGTGTCAGTGGATCGAACACCTGCTGGATCCATTCAAGGTTGATCCGAGAGTCCATATACCCATTTTCGCTGCATGCGAAGCGCCAGCCTGGCGTTGCATGGGACGTCCAGCTGCTGACTTGCGTGACGCCAGGCCAGATGATCAGTGGGGAAAGGGCCTGGCCGTCTGCGCAGATACACTCTACGGCAGTGATCATCGTCCGTTTTACACCAGCACCTCGATAGTTTCGGAGATCATCTCGGCCGACTAAGACCTTCAGCGAGCCCAGCGCGCTAAGCATGATGCCCGTCTCGTCCATGTTGTATACGTTCTCTTTCAGGACCGTGGGTTCCTGCAACTGCGGGCCGATGATTGTGAACCACTCCACTATCTTATGGTATATATTTTGTTCGTGTCTCTTCCAATCTATCGCTTTCAATCGACGACTCGTCAACTCTGGATGGCGCTTGTAGAACGCTTGTGGCCAGTTCTTGCCTGGCAGCGTACGTGTGACTCGCGCGTCTGGAGCGCCTCGACTCTCTGCCCGTCGGCTGAGCAGTACCGAAGCCAACTGTCGCAGGTGTTTTACTTGTAAAGGATATCCGTTGCCAGACATGCGAAGCACATATTCCACTAGGGACTTCTCCTCTGGCGGTGTCAGTAGCTGGCGGCCGGCGGCACTCTGTTCACGTGTTGGTCGGCCGTGTGCGCGGTGCCACTTGGTCGAAGCTGGGAGCTTCGGAGAAGAGGCTTGGGTTCCATCCAGCTCTAAAAAGAGGTCGTCACTACCACATGGATATTCGTCCATATTTTCGGTTCACCTGGTGTTCCGCTCCGGTTCTGTCAGCGTGCTTCTTGTGACGAGGGAGAGGGAGGCTCCCACCAAATCGATGAGTCCCCCCCTCCACGCCGACCGGGCGCCCGCCCTGCGCTCACGTGTCTTGTGCCTGCGCTATGTTTACCAGCGAGATCCTGCACGCGGAACAACGCTAGTGCTTAGTCTCGGGCCACTGCCGAGACTGGGATTGACAAAATGCCATGGACGACCTGATGTTCTGTCAGGCGTTGCCGCTTATCGAGCACATTAGCAATCTAAGCAGCGCCCCCGAATTCCATCGAATCCATTGTGCATCGATCAAACACCCCTGCAATCTCGCGCATCAAGGCCACTAACGCTCTGCTCAGCATGCCGACAACTAAAAAAAGGGCACATTTCCATCTCATGTAAAATTCAGATCATCAATGCCGATGTGAAAGATGCTAGGGTTAGACGAAGCAGAAAAGCCAAGAAGTGCTTCGAGAACGTCTCGAGTCACAAACAGGTGTAAGTGATCTGAAATAAGCATGAACTGTTACGATCGACATGGGAAGCATGAGTGGGCGACGGTGAACGTTGCGCCATAGCTTGATCGTCGTCTAGGTGCATATATGGTATCCTACGTGGCTCAAACTGCTGACGCCTTCGCTCAGTAGGGAATTTCGCAATGCGGGGATGCAGGTTAGCCTTGCTATGGTTGCGCCCACAACGTGGCTCCATCGTGCTATCTGTCAAGGCCGGCATGTAGGCTAACGCCGCCTCGATCATTCCCCTAAGTCGTTTCCAAGGCTTTCCCGCAACGACAGTTCCGCAACCGTCCACGTAGACGACGCTATTGCTTTCTCGAGGAGGCAGTTGACATCGTGTGCACACAACGTCCGGCTCGATCACGCATGGCTGGATCCAAGACGCGTTTGGTTGTGTCTGAGGTGCCTCAACCCTAACCCTTCGACAGAGAGGTCGAGCGTGAACACTTTAACTAACGTTAGCTGTAACGTTGCGCAACGCTGCGCAACGCCGAGCTCCAGCTTCCCACATGCCGTCCTACACTCCTGCACTCTAGCGGCAACGCTGCGCAACGCTGCACTCCAGGGTCCAGGCACTACGTCTACATTATCCTCCGTGAACTGTTTTCCTTCCCCGTGAACAACGGGATCGACTGCCCACCTACGAAGCACTCCTCTGAGCCATCTATCGCGGTTTGCAGGGTGTGTTGCAACGGCAGGAAGCTTTGCATATACCGTCGAAAATCACTGTTGTGCAATCGGAGAGCCAGAAGTCCGCCCCCGAGATCACGCAGGTCCTCGAAGGGCAGTAAACCACCACAAGCATGTTGAAGCCCACAATATACGCCGTCACAACTGGAAGCAAGTCGGAATATTACGCCATGGGCGCAAACAAGGTCGCATATCAGATATACAGACCGGAGACCACATGTGAACTTGTACGCATGACACCTAAAATTCACGTCGTCCCACGATCGATCGGGCTAGAAGCTTGTCGCGCACCACTCCGTCTCTAATATGGTTGCTGGCGCCAAACTCCATTGTCTAGTCGTAAGATCTCAACTGACGTCACGCGCTTTACTAATCGTGGCCGTCGGCAGATCTCGAGTAAGTCTCTAAAGCCTCGTACTGTGTACAGTAGAGGTGCAATCTGTTCGTGAAGCAGCACTCGAGGAATGCTCTTTCTGATGCCTCCCAGAGCTGTCGCCTTTCAAGCCGAAATATGAGCAGTGTTCTTGAGTCAAGTGATGTCGCAATCCGTTAGACTGGCGACCACAGCGGCATTATCCGTTGCTCCGCCCTTGCAAGGTGCCATTTCCCTCACATCGCAGATTTGTTATCCGCCAAGCCGGTACGAAATCCGTTGTGACTGACCCTTGGATGCCGGAATGATCGTGTCACTCGACCACCAAGCAATGCACTTCCGGTACTGCTGGACTCTAAACAAGAATCAATGGTCTCTACCTGAGCCGGCCAGCAAACGTACTCTACGTGGAAGCCATGTCAATTCCTGTCAATAAGCGACAGCCGGTTACAATTTCCAATGCTCGGATCTAGCATATGGCTGCATACATGGTCTACCCGCTTGATATCCGGACGCTATCCAGATGTGTAAGCCTCCGCTCAAAGCACCAACCGCGATATGCCATAGCCCTCCGCCAGAAGTGCCCATGGGCAATCGCCGACTATTTCTCTCCTCCCCAACTCCCCGAGCCCCCGTGACTCGTCTCCACATTCTCCAAGATCGTCAACATCTAGCTTTCTAGCCCTGTCTGCAAGGGCACCACCTACGCAGGACTTCTCGAAAGACTTTTATGACATATAGCGAACATCTCGGCGAAAAGCCACCGTGTCATCATGGAAAGTAGCTGCGCGATAATCTCTCGATTACACTTGAGCCTACTGTAACACATAATTGAGAATCAAGTGCAGTATCCTCGTAGCCACGAAATTATCGAAGAAGCGCGTGAACGTCGTCGGCATGCGCCAGTCAAAGTCGGGTTCGCTTGACGGCGCCTCGAAATGAGGCCATATTGTCCAGATTATGGTTTCCGATGGCGCTATGGCAAGATGTCTCCTTAGTAAGTACTGACATGTTCCGCATGGCTGGAGACTAACGCGACCATGCTCGTGCTTTCGCTTGTGCGTTCGCTTGTCTTGCATCCGGTAGTTGAGATATTGTCAAAAATGCCTCGAGCTCATGAGTATAGATGCCCATCATCGGCGTGCTGCTGGGGACATGGAAAGATCACTACCTCGCCTCGTCCGCAAAGCCCGTTGTTACTCGAATTGACTTGCAACGATGCTGACTCCATCTTTGGCTGATGCCAGCAAGCTTGGTATGGTCTTCTTGGTTGGATCGGTAGCGGCTCAATCTTTCCCAATCACGACCATTCTTCCATCTGCAGAAGAAGTTGCTCTTGCTGCCAGCCAGGAACAACTTTACTCCTATGGACGCTCCCCAAAAGTCGCTCCCTCACCCCAGACGTCAGGTGACGGCAAATGGCAAGATGCTTACCGTCAAGCACGAGAGCTTGTTGATCAGATGACCAACGATGAGAAGAATAATCTCACATACGGGTACGCTAAGCTATTGAAATCCACCACGACCACAGCTGACACCATCGAACAGACAGCAATCGACAACCGGATGCTCTGGTGTATCAGGCAGCGTTCCTAGACTCGGGTTCCCTGGTCTTTGCTTGGTAGATGGTGGTAACGGCGTTCGCAACACAGATGGTGTCAACAGCTACCCATCTGGCCTCCATCTCGGTGCCACCTGGAACCAAAAGCTCGTTCACGAGACGAAGGAACACCTTGGAGCAGAGTTCAAGCGCAAGGGCGCCAACGTGGCTCTTGGACCTGTAGGCGGTGGTCTTGGAAGAGTCGTTCGCGGAGGTCGCAATTGGGAAGGCTTCAGCAACGATCCTTACCTAGCTGGAACTCTGCTTTACGAGTCCGTTGTCGCCATGCAGAAGCATGTCATCACATCCGTCAAGCACTTCGTCGGCAA
>Ga0265797_10009657_pt1 | contig 12469 bp, 11 predicted proteins | sample P2T30metagenome_FD_192433 | JGI IMG/M metagenome (GOLD analysis project Ga0265797, IMG submission 192433) | Plant litter microbial communities from East Loma Ridge, Irvine, California - P2 T30 | ecosystem: Environmental > Terrestrial > Plant litter > Unclassified | place: USA: California... | reverse complement strand
TCTGGTCGAGGCTATCCGATTTTTCTTTGTTTTAGAGGGCAAAGACGGGCGGTACGGATGTAACTCCTATGATTATTGCTGGGATGTCGGTATAGCGTTACAGGGTTGAAGTGCTTCCTAGGGCAAGGATCGCGTTTGGGCTTTTTGCTTTCTTTGTTTGAGCTTTGTTGGTCTCCTCACACAGCTGAGCTGGACACCACGATCGCAGCGCGTGGCGACGGTGATGATGGGAACTCTTGGCCAGTGAGCACAGGATAATGCACGTGAAGCTGCGCGTGTTTTGCTCTGCATGGATGCATGCATGTATGCGTGCCGCGTGGAGGAGGCCATTCGTTCGGGCAAGGGAAGCACAGGCCGGCGAGGCAAGGATGGTGATGTTTGTTTTCTTTGTCCTGGCGTGAGAAGTTCTTGGTAGGACAAATGCGGCATGTCCGGGTAAAGGCATGCGTGCTTATGCGTGTGCGAGTATGTGGCGAGCTGGCTGCATGTGTAGTGTAGGTACAGCAGGTGTAGGAGTGGCTCGCTTCCAAAATTTGGGCGATGGCGGCCACGTGGAGTTCACATGGAGGGAAGAGTGGATTCTGTGGCTTGAGGGCGGCGAGGATGAGGCACGGCGATTGGACGGGGAGGAGAATGGAATGGAGTCTGGAGTCTGGAGCCTGGCCTGGGCGTGATTGATCTGGGCGGGGAGTGGTACAACTTACAAGAGTCAAGGTACAGCCTTTGCAGGCCCAGGCAAGGCGACGCGAGACAACAAAGGGAGATGCTTCAAAATGTGCGTGCGACCGGCGTGGATTTGCTCGGCTGCTGGTATAGAGACAGCGTGCGTATCCACATGTGTGCAGAGAAGAAAGGCTTACACGCACCCTCGTAAGTACAGTACAGTACAGTACATGCACTTGACTCGTTACATCTACCCTGTCACCGCCACTATTGCTGCTTCACACTATCACCCCTCCTCCCTCTGCACATCGGCTACTGCACTCTTTTCTACTTTCTACCACACCTACTACATACACACACCACTACTGCTACCAAAAAACACACTTCATCCCTCCAACGGCCCATACACCCCTCCGCTCCGCTCTATTCCCCATCCCTCCCTTCCCCCGTCGCACAGCCGCCGCACTGGTACGACGTCAGATCCCACCTGAAACCGCCAGCGAATCTTCCGTTTCACCACGCCAGACCCTACCACCACCAAGCCACCTGCTGCTACTGCTGCATCGCCCACCTGCACGCAACTACCGCTGCACGCAAGAAATCTCACTGCTCGCCTCCTCTTCAAACACGACCTGACTCTGCGCACCTCGCCTGCGAACACCCGCCCACCCTCGCCACTGTACGTACATGCCTGCCCCAAATCCACCGCATGGCTTCCACGTGCCCAAAGCTTATCCGCCGTGCATAGACTCACGCACCAACCCTGATCTCCATTGCCGCCCATAACCCAGTCCACTTATACTATACCATGGTGATCCTATACCACAGCCCCTCCTTACCCATCCTCTCCCATTAACACTCTTCTGCCTTGCAGTCCTCCAAGCCCGCCCGCTTCAGCACCTACTCCGGCGCACCCTCCCTGCAACCCTCTCTCGCTCCCACAGACGCAACCTCACACTCCCGCTCCACGCCGCAACCCTCACACTCCAACATGTACGCCCAACAACCCTCCGCCGGCAGCAGCAGCACACTGGCCAGCAACTCCGACCCCAAGACCGCCGACATCAAATCATGGAGCGCCGGCTTCGAACGCATGCAAGACGCGCGCCTCGACAAGCAGCGCTATGTCATGAGCGGCAACAAGAGCGAAGAAGTCAGCAAACTCGCCCTCGGCGCCAAACTAGAGCGCGCCCTCGGCAGGCGGATGACCGGCCAAGATGCGACTTTCTCACAGAGGAAGAAGTCCATCTCGAATTCCGAGAAGGCGCTGGAGGTCGAGGTGAATTGAAAAAAGTGCATGACTATCTTGCCAATTCACCGAGGGCCAACAATCATGAGGCTATGAAGACCGCGCTGGCGGACCGCCTAGTTCGACATACTCAGAAGGAACGGACGGCAGGCGAGACACGCGGCCAATGCATCATCTGTTGGTGTGGTGACGGCCTGGAAGAAGGGGGCAGAAATCACATGCCTGGCGTTTTTGGAATTTCAAACGGCTGCAAGGGTGCCAGCGCTGGTTTTTACTGAAGCTCGCTTACGAAGTGCGAGAGCGATAATTTTGTTGGTTTGCTACTTTTGGTTTTGTGTTGCTGTTTGTTTTCGAAGAATATATTCCCACGTAAGCAAGTACCTTTTTTTGACGAGAAATGTTACTTTTTTCTTCTTGGAAACTGGATGGACTTTTCCTCGTTCGCACGATTTAACGAGCGACCATCAAAACACACTTCAAACTTGTCTCGTCTCAACAAAGAGGAGCACTTGCTTGAGATGAATTTCAGCAGACACACTGCCCAAAGCGCATGAAGTATTATAGGAGATCTTTACAGCGTGGAGGCACATCTGCAAGCTCTCATGGCTGCTTCACAAGTCCTCCGCACTGAACTTGCGTGCCGAAGTCCGAGACACAATCATGCAATTCACCATAAGCAGCACATCGTTCGACGTCAACTCTTATCACCGCGCTCGATTATTGACCTACAATCAGCGAACACCGATTTTAATATGTGATGCTTCGGTCTTCGCGGAGAGTGTCAGGGTATCCTTACTCGGGATTAAGACGGGTGTGGGCGATCAGCTCCACCAGTCAAGAGTCGACTTCCGGGTATAACGAATGGCCAGTCGACCAATAGCCGAGATCGGGCATTGCTTCTAGCCTACGGATATATCTTTCGATGACCTTGCTTGATTGCAGATGATTCTTTAATTTGATACTGCTGCTTGATGGACAAGTTAGAGGCAGACTAATTGCATACCTATCTACTCCATTGTTCAAGATGCGTTTACTCAGGCATATAACCAACACGGCTAGACATGCCGAGCCCGGTATCGCTATTCGCTCTCACATCACTCCATGCTACCCAAGAAGACCAGTTGGCGCATCACAAATAACCATATCGTCACCTCACGCATTCTCCAGGCCTTTCAGTTCCACCAAGATCATACAACAAACTCCTACCAAACAAGCTCGCCCATTAGATGGCATCACAGTCGTCAGTCTCGAACAAGCAATCGCCGCTCCCTTCTGCACCCGCCAGCTCGCAGACCTAGGCGCACGAGTGATCAAAATCGAAAGGCCTGGCGTTGGGGATTTCGCTCGTGGCTATGATTCTCGCGTCAAAGGTCTAGCCTCTCACTTTGTCTGGACCAACCGCTCGAAAGAAAGCCTGGCGCTCGACGTCAAAGTCCCGGACGACCATGCCGTCTTGATGAAGTTACTCGAACGTGCAGACGTCCTAGTCGAAAACCTCGCGCCTGGCGCAGCAGATCGCCTAGGCCTTTCTTACGAGAAGTTGAGCGCGAAGCTACCCTCATTAATCGTCTGCGACATCTCCGGCTATGGACAAGACGGCCCCTACCGCGACAAGAAAGCCTACGACCTGCTAATCCAAAGCGAAGCCGGCATGCTAGCCGTCACAGGAACAGGTACCGAACCCGCCAAAGTCGGCATCTCGATCGCAGACATCGCGGCGGGCATGTATGCCTACACCAACATCCTCGCCGCGCTCATGCAGCGTGGTAAAACCGGCAAGGGAAGCAAGATCGACATCTCGATGCTAGAGAGCATGGCTGAGTGGATGAGCTTCCCCTTGTACTACACTTTCGACAACGCTCCTGCTCCCACGCCCTCCGGAGCGGCACATGCTACGATATACCCGTACGGGCCTTTTGAGTGTGGCCAAGGAGGTTCCGTGATGCTCGGCGTGCAAAATGAGCGCGAATTCGCCAATTTCTGCGCCAAAGTCCTCGGCGACGCTGCTCTAGCCACGGATTCTCGCTTCTCTACCAATTCTTCCAGAACGAAAAATCGCGCGGAACTCAAAGCCGAGATCGATCGTGTATTCGCGGAGTTATCTGTTGCGCAGGTCATTGAGAGATTGGATGATGCGGCTATCGCAAATGCTTCGGTGAATGATATGCAAGGGGTTTGGAACCACCCGCAGTTGCGAGCCCGTGGGCGTTGGACGGAGGTCGATACGCCTGCTGGGCCCGTTCCGGCGCTGCTGCCCCCAGGAACAGGCGATGGGGTGAAGGCGAGGATGGATGCGGTGCCGGAGGTCGGGCAGCATAACGAGGCGATTTTGAAGGAGTTGGGGATTGAGCGGTAATGTGCTGGTCTCGTCGATTACGTTGATTGAGATGGATTATTGATAATGTAGAGAGCGAATAAAAGAGAGCGAATAAAAGAGCTCATACCACTAGCTTGGTAAGATCACAGGCGCGAGAAAAAATCAATTGCGATTGAAGAATGAACCGAAAGAGCCACGCTAAGTGTAATGTCATGCTCACGCTTCTTAGATCGAAGCGACTGCGGATAAGCCGTTTGCAGTCCTCCAATTGTCTTCAGGTCGATCGAAGTCGAATTTCCGATGCACCAGAGATTGAACCGCAGATTTGCGTATGGAGATGGACTGCGATTACTGGCATGAGAAGAACAGGGAGAGGTCACTGTTTGGAAATAACGAACGTGGATATCGCAAGACAGCGATGCGCATGTGATCTTTCGCATAAGTGTGATGGGCGGAGCGATTGCAGCATTTTCTCTTCTTGCTCTTCACAGTCAGAAGAACTGTTCTCGTTCAACGAGAGGAGATTATTGACCGCCTGACGATCACATGGATCGTCGAATGGCCATCGAGTGATCCCTCGCAGCGTTCTGTGAAAACCATGGAAAGTCTCAACTGGTCTGGACTTGAGCTTGACAAAGGAGACGTTCATTTCGCTTCCTGTGTCGGGACCGGATATCGTGACCTTCTGCCCTTCACATGTTTCTTGATACGGCGGTGCGACCAGCGAGATTCTTTTCCGCTTGAATTTGATCACATAATAGTGCATGACTATAGGTGAAGTAAACTCCGGAGCTGAAGACATGGTTAGCTCCGGTATGCCAGCCAAGACTTTTGGTGATCCTACCACTGCACAATACGAGATTGCGCAGCAGCTATTCTCAGATTAAAGGAAGAGACGAGGCTTAAGATGAGGCACAGTGTGATTAGGGCTAGATGTAAGGCTGACCATATCAAAAATAGGATGTGATGAAGATGCTTTGGCTATGGACATACGATACAAATCTCAAGTGACATTTATATAAAAGACACTAGATGGATCGAGGAGACTGACTGACGATTTCTATACAACAACATCTCCATATCTACTTCTCAGCAACAGCAACCAAGGTACTCCATCGATCTTGTCATCGTACCAAACCATCGAGAGCTCTCCTCAGCACTCCACGCATCGAACAAAACCCCATCACAACAACCCCAACGATCATCAACATGCCAGCCTTCAAATCCCTCCTTGCCAGCACCTTAGCTCTCCTCGCTCTAACCCCGAGCATCAACGCCCTAGGCTGCTACTCCAACACCGGCCTCGCCTTCAACGACCTCCACGGCGGCAAAGGCCAAGAAATCATGGGCGAAGTCTTCAACGACATCAACACGCAGTGCCAGAAAATGGACGGCGTCAAACTCCACCCCAAAGCCTACACCCAGTTCTGCACCGAGTGGGCAATCACCGTCGCGCCCGACACCACTTGCTACGACGGCTGCTCCGACGGCTGCTCTGGCGTGGACGCCGGTGGCCGCGGCGGCGAACTCGCGGCTGCACTTTGCGGTTCTGGCTGTGATCCCGAGTGCGGCGGCCCGCCTGTTGGTGGTACGAATCATATTTACTGGAAGTTCCAGAATCTTTCTGGCGAGGAGGAGGTGACGATGACTTATGACATGTGCATGAAGGCGCTCAATACTGAGGCGAGTGCGTGCAGTCGGGGCAGCGAGCAGAACCATGAGGGCTTCTTCTATGTTATTGATCCGAACGAGGGTTCGTGCCCTCCTCTCGCGGGAAAGCTCTATGGGTCCTGATGATTCGATGAATGTTGAGATTGTCGAACCGTTGGGTGTGTTGGTGTTGACTGGAGACTCAACAGTTTCGATGGGTGTAACGTTGGCTAGAGAGTATGTTGTGCGGTTCGAGACAGACGTTATGGAAGCGATGATTTGGGTTACTTGATAGTTTGTAAGACTATGGTTAGTTATGGGACTGTATGCCATCAGCGAACTGATCTTAAGAAACACTCCCACTTGAAGGAACAATTGGACGCTTGCAATTTCTTGTAATGACATCTCTAACAATTACCCACGTCCCATTTGCACATCAAATTGATGGCCTTCCAAGTCGTCCTTCATGCTCATAAAAAAATTAAACCCGCAACAATAAGTAAGACAAAAGGAAAACACAACGTGGCATTCCGCGCTCGCAACGTCGAGTCGCATCAGATGAACATTTCAGCCCAACGGCTGCCAGAAGACACAATTAATCCCAATCAAGAAAGAAAAACAAAACTCCATCCCATGTCTCGCGTCGCTCATTCTATACCGATGTGATCCCGTTCAGTTGACCATGCTCTCGCCTTCGAATTCGTCGCTGGCAATGCCGAAGCCAGAGTCGTAGATCCTCTTGGTGGTCTTCTTGCCACCCTTCGAGGCGCCCCTCTTGCTGGCGCTGGATTGGGAAGAAGTGTGCTGGACTGTCTTCTTCGCGGAGACCAGCTCGGTGATCTCGTCCATGCCTTCCAGCTCCTCGAGAAGCGAGCTGCCCTCCTTCTTGAGAGCGTCGCCTTCGCTTGCGACTGTGGCGCGAGCACGCTCTAGAGCGGCTTGCAGGTTGTTGATAACGTTGCCGGAGCGGCGGATGTATGCCTGGAACTGCTGCTTGAGACTGTCACGCTGCATGGTGATTTCCTCAGTGGTGGTAGTGGTCACCTCGGCCTCGGCACGCATCAATCTGAGCTCCTCGTCGCGGGCGTCAAGAACCTCCTGCCAACGCCTGTCGGCCTCAACAGCCTTCTCCTCAACGACAAGAATCTTGGCTTGTTTGTCGAGGATCGTTGCCTTGAGTGCATCGATTTCGTCTTCCTTCTCGGCCGACAATTCGAGCATTGCCTCAGCTTCGGCGTTGACGCGGTCCTCAAGACCCTTCCTCTCCCTCTCGAGGTCAGTGATCTTGCCTTGGAGTTCGACGACATTGTGGTTGAGAGAAGCAATAGCTGCGTTGCGGTCCTCGATTTCAGAGTTGTGAAGGTCGACTGCCTGGAGGGTTTCGCGCTCCATAGTCTGGATGCTGGTCTCGTAGCCGGTGATGGTATCCTGTAGGGAAACAATAGAGGCTTCGAGCTCCTCGCGGCGACCCTGGTCCTTGGCAGTCTGAGCGTTGAATCTAGAGTTGAGATCACGTAGATCATCCTGCAGGCCAGCAATGGTGGCATCCTGCTCGGCGACCTCAGTCTCGAGCTCGGAAATGCGGGCATCGCGCTGGGCAAGCAAGTCGGCCATGTTCTTTTCGGTCTCGGCCAAGCTTTCTTGCAGTTCCAAAATGGTGGCATCGCGGATGCGAGTGACCTCTTCGGCATCCTCGCGTCTCTCGACCTCTGCAGCAATGTCTTCCTGGTACTGTGCATCACGCTCCGCGGCAGTCTGCTCGAGCCCCTGAATCGTGACCGTGTTCTGCTGCTGAACTTCGAACAACTTCTGGCGCAAGCTGTTGGCCTCAGTTCCGCGGTCGTGCAACTTCTTGTTGATATCCTCGATCTCAGCATTACGGTCATCAAGCTCAGTCTCGGCTGCCTCGCGCTGACGACGCTCGGCCTCGTTCAAGGTGCGAAGCTCCTCCAGCTCGATGGATAGGTTGTCCAGCTCGGTCTCGAGAGTGTTGACACGGGTCTCAAGGCCAGCCACATCCTCATCCTTCTGCGCAGCCTCGGTCTCAGCTTGTTCACGGACGAGACGCTCAGCCGTCAAGTCGGCTTGAGCCTTCTGGAATTCAATATGTAGGGCATCGCGTTCGGTCTCGACCGCCAGAATGCGAGCTTCGAGGCCTGTGATCAAAGCATGTCTTGACTCTGCTTCCCTTTCCGCCTCGTCGCGGAGCGCGGCCTCAACATCGAGACGAGTCTGCATGTCCAAGACGACGGCTTCGCGTTCCACGTTCATCTTGGTGACCACAGCAGCGTGAGTTTCCTCCATCTTAGTGATGATGTTCTGCAACCTGGTCTCTTCATCGCGGTAGTTCTGCAGGGAGACGGTGAGCTTTTGAATGCTCTGCTGGAGGTTCGCGTTCTCCTTTTCAAGAGTTCTCTCGCGCTTCACGCTCTCCTTCAGGGCATCCTGTAGCGCGCTGTTCTCTTCCTCTGCAGACTCGATCTCCGCCTCGAGGTCCTCAAGCTCGCGTTCCTTGCGCTCGGAACCCTCGTCCAGCTCGCGCCATCGTTGCTTGAGAGTTTGAATGCGGATCTCTGATGTAGCAAGGTGATCAAGGAGCTTGTCGATCTGAATGCGCAGATCAGTTGAAAGCGCAATCTGCTCTTGCATCTCTCTGTCACGGATGCGCAGCAGGTCTGCGAACTCCTTGACGTTGGCCATGAGAAGATCAAGGATCTCTGCGTTGGAGGCTCCCTCAGGTACAGTGCCCGGGAGAACGACATCGAGACGCTCGCGAATGTGCTCGAACGAGTCGCGGATGCTCTGCACAACGGTCAGATCGTCGACTTCGTCACCAGCGGAGAAACCGAGCGATTTGAGCTCAATGCTGAGGATTTGCAGGTTCGTTGTGGCCTCATTGGCTTCCCTGCTGAGGGCCAAGATCGAGTCTTGGAAGCGGCGGCGCTCCTCTTCCCATTGCCTGTGGCCAGGTGTGGCCAAGAGGAGCTCACCACCCGAAGGTCTTAGCTCAGTGGAAAGTGTAGACCTCTTGTTGGGTGTCGAAGGTCTACGCAGCTCGCGAGGAAGTCGGGGGTATGCGGTCTCTTGTTGGCTCTCGATCACCATCATGTTCTCGTCGGGGTGATCATCGAGGTGGCCACGAGCACGGTTGAGAAGAATCTGCTTTCGCAGAACCTCAAGCTCGACTTCCACAGCATGGAGTTTGTCCTGCTCAGTCTTGGAGTCGTAGTTGGCGTCGATTCCAAGCAGTCTCTGGGACTCAAGCTCAAGAACGAGCTCATTGATCCTCTTTTCCTTCTCTGCAGTCTCGATCCTGAGCTTCTCGAGCTCCTTCTGGCTGTAGCTTGGGGTGTTTAGATCGTCAAGCTCGACGGAGACCTCACCAGTCTTGCTGCGACGTGAGTAGCGCTTGATACGCTCATCCAGTGCTTCGCGAAGAGACACGAAACGGTGCTCTTGCACGACGTGAATTGGCTCCTCGTGCTCCTCGGAAAGGGTGGCTGGGAGGGAAGTACGATGAGTAATGGTGCGGTAGCGCTTGGAACCGGAGGCGGCGCCATTGGTGGGTGATTCGGTGGTGCGACGCTTAATCGCCATCTTGGTATGAGGAGTCTTGTGTGTGGCAGTCGTCTTCTCGGAGACGTCGTCAGAGCCGAAGTGCACATGTCGTGACTCTGTGTGCGTGACTTCATCCATCTCAACATCATTTGAAGCGCCGGCAGTGGCAGGCTCAACTTCATTCACAGTCTCGAGCGTCGGGTAGACGACAGCCTGTGGAGCTTCACTCACGGTCACTTCCTCCTCAATGATGGTCTCGGGCTCCTCTGAGGCAGCGGTGGCCTTCCTAGTCTTGCGCTTCTTCGCTGGTGTCGAAGTCACTGGGCCCTGGCTGCTGGCGGGTCGCTCAGACTGCACGCTGGAGGCATCGCTGGCTCTCCTCTTCCTTCCAGAGGTACGAGTGGGCTTCTGGGCCTCTGGTGCCGGCTGGCTGGAGCTCTCGGTCTTCTTGGAGCGCTTGGGCGGCATGGTGGTGATCGGTGTGTTGAGCTATGGCACTGCCAATAGCAGTAGAAAAGTGTGTCGCGTCGAGGCGATGGGCGGGTAGGTGCTGCTGCGGTGGATGCGTGGGTACAATTGGGTGCAGTGGAGGTATGAATTGGTGGTGGTGGTGGTGGTGGTAGAGTGTGTAGCAGCAAGCAAAGGGTGGCAGGTACTGTAATGGTGAGCTTGGGGTGATGCAGAGAAACGTTGGTGGTTCACGTCAGCGGCGGATTTTGTTCTGGACGTTGATGAGACAACGCGTTTTCGCGACAGCTCAGAAGCTGCCGCCTCTACGCCTTCACCAGCCACTCACTTTCACTTGCATCAATTTAATCTATCACACACTGACTTCCTATATTGAACCTTCACTTAAATATACCATTGATCACAGTGACTGCCATTTCATCTGTACACATCTACAAGCCTTCACTTCCCCCATCATTCGTGCTGTCCGACGGCATCGTTCATCGCATCACGGGCGATCGGGGCGATTTGCGTCCCAGCAACGTCATGTTACACTGCACAACCCGGTATTGAGCTCCACATGGCAGATCGCCTCTCTTTCGGATCTAGGCCTCGCAGCTACTGCAGGAGGTAGACAGTCTCAACACAAGCGAGACGGCTTGCTGTCGCTAGCCATTGGCGACGAAGCGCCCACTCGGATTTCTTGTTTTCGCAGCAAAGCATTGGAGACTGCGACGCCTAAGGCTCAACAAAGTTTCAATATGACGTAGCATCAACAAGGGCACATCTTATACATACGTCAAGCGTTGGATGTATACCGAACATTGATCTGGTTGCTCAACATCGTTGACTATACACTGCTATATTGCTTTCGAAGCCCTGCTATCGGATATGCCGGATACCGGATGCCAGTGCATCTATCAGTCTTTCTTGCCATGAGATTCAAACGCCTTGACGTTCACCGCCAGCAACTGTCCGCCATGTACTTCCAATCCGGATGGAGCCTCAAGTAGCCCACCTTGCGTCGACAGATACAAAACGTCCTTGTCCACTACAGTCCCACCCAACCTCAAGGACGTGATGCCTTGAGGCACTGTACTGTTTGGATCACCGACAAACGCAGCTGTGTGTCCACCTGCTGTGACTTGCCAAAGCGTGTTGTTTCCTGCATATGCGGTAGCATCATCAGACAACGCGAAGTCGTCGGCTGTCAGCGGTTTGGTTGTCAATATCTGAATGGTACAGGCAACGCTGCCATCCGGCAAGATGGTCGCCTTGCCGACGGAATTGGTGGCGAGGTTGGTAAAGTATAATTCGCTGTTGCGAATGTGTTTTCTGTTGACTCGCGGCAGCACCTCATATGTCGGCTTGATGGTAGGGTCGTCGAATGTCATAATATAATCTCCGGTAGCTGTGCTGACCTGCCAGATAACACTTTGCACAGCGTCGGCCACGAGCCCAACCCTCCGGTCATATATAAACGTGGCAACACATTCGGACAACACGGCAATCATTGAATTGCCGATCAGTGTCACAGGTTTCGGCAGGTCTATGCAGCTGCATACTAGCATCAATTCTCACCCTAAGTCTCACTGTTGTCGCGTACTACATCTACTTAACAGTAGCTTACATACTAAAACAAAAACAAAACAAGCTGTAATTGCTATTTCACACTTGCCACAACTGCCATACTATGTTTTCCAGCTTGCGTTATCAAAAACAAACCAAAACAAAAGAGACTATAGAGTCTAAGTTGCTAATATTTGTAGCTGTAACTATTCTAGGTTCAGTAGTCTACGCAAGACTTATGTCTTACAGCTGAGTGATGAGTGGTACTCAGCTCCGCTTATTAAGCTACTATACAGTAATCGAGCGAGCAACGTAAGCTAAGACTAAGCGACGTAAGTTCTGTAGTACTAATACAGCATATCAAAGTCGCTCGCGCAAATTATGCACTTTAGCTATACACTATTACGAACACGTTTGTTAACATATTATCTAGTCCACAACATCCGTAACAATGATTGCCGAAAATATATTGCTACAAGCTTGAGTACCTAGTTAATTGTCGTCCAAAATCGGGAATATAGTATCACACCTATAGATACTATCGCTATCTTGGTCTGTTATAAAACAATCAGGTTCTATTTATCTGCGGGTATTGCTTGCCTAAGCAAAAGATAGATGATTGCTATGAGAACACGTATTCTCTTTATTGTTAACTTTGATCTATAGCTACGACTATGTCTAGGATCCTTACGACAGCGTCACCTATGATGTTTACGTTATCGGAACTAACAACAACGATAACATCGATATAATGTTGCTCTTTAGAACCAGGGGCGCCGACTATGTGTTAGTGAAGGCTACTACGATGTTCACGCGCAAAGGACGCCTGAACTTCTTGATTGCTTATAGTTTACTCACACTCAGGTCGGTCGTCGCGGCAACATGGTCTTTGAGACTTGAGTGATGGCTGACGCCGACTTCCAGTGTGGACGCCCACGTCTCATGGCGAGCCTGCTAAGTACTCTGTGCTGCAGACCAACGTGTCCATGGCTTCTGAGACTGTTGCTACCAGCGAG